>Ga0114974_10001064_pt1 | contig 21974 bp, 37 predicted proteins | sample S_130206_EF_Meta_FD_87318 | JGI IMG/M metagenome (GOLD analysis project Ga0114974, IMG submission 87318) | Freshwater microbial communities from Lake Simoncouche, Canada to study carbon cycling - S_130206_EF_MetaG | ecosystem: Environmental > Aquatic > Freshwater > Lake | place: Lake... | reverse complement strand
TGGAGTATCTTCAAGAGAAATCAAGAAATATGAATACAATAGCAAAATATTTAAATGTAAGTATGAGAACAGTTTACCGGTATCTTAAACTTTATGAAGCACTTGGATATGAAGTAAAAAAAGATATGTTTAATAAAGTAAAAATAGAAAGGATATGAAACAGACAGCAGTAGAATGGTTAGTTGAACAACTAATGCCAAAAGTATTAACAGCAGAACAATATTATCATATTGAAAAAGCTAAAGAGATGGAAAAAGAGCAGATAATAAATGCTTATGAACAAGCAGAAAAAGACAATGGAAAAGATTTCCTTAATGGAGATTTATACTACAACGAAACCTTTAAATCAGAAAAATGATAGAACTAATAAAACAAATAATCGAACAAGACGGGCTTGGAAACAAAAACAGGAAACGTGAAATAATACACCGAAAAATTTATTTATTTAATGCTTTAAGAAAAGAGGGCTACACTTTAAAAAAAATTGGAAGTTTATTTAATATGGATCATGCTTCAATTTTGCACGGTTTAAAAACTTATCAAAATTTAACTGACGTAAATGATAAACAATTAAGGATTGACAACGAATATTATGAGCTGCTTTTAAATTTACAACTTCCTGCGCAAATTGAATACAATTTAAAAAACGAAATTAAAAAAGCAAAAAACTTAACAGATTTAAGAAACATCCAAAGCCGTATAAAAAATAATTTTTACTAATTTATATTTATTACAATTTTTGTTTATATTTGCATATATTATTAACTTTAAAATTTAACTATGAACATTTTAGAAAAAGCAAATAACATTGTTTATTTGCGCACTGAAGAAAAAGAAAGAATGTATGGTGATTTTCATGGCTGCATGGGAAAAACCGCAAAAATTGCCTCAGAAATGAGCAATAAAACTATTAGTGTAGTAGACTGTTATAATGTCCTTATTGCTTTAAAGCTAGCTAGGCAATCAAATAGCCATAAAGAAGACAATTTACTAGACGCAATTGCTTATTTAGCCTCTCTTAACGATTTAAACAACAAAGATGAATAGTTTTGAAAAATCTTATTCTAATGTAATGGGATATTGCATTAAAGACGGCAATAAAATTATTGGAAGAAATGGCAAAACAAGACAAATAACGGGGGCTCAAATAAGGGCAAATTTAAAATGCGGTTTTCCAATAGTTACTGGAAAACAAATTTTTCCAAAATCCTGTTTTGTTGAAACTGAGTGGATGTTGTCCGGCCAATCAAATATTAAATTTTTAAATGATAACAACGTGCATATTTGGGATCAGTGGGCTGATAAAAATGGAAATTTAGGCCCTGTTTATGGACATCAATTATTAAATTTTAATGGAGCTAATCAAATAAACGCTGTTATTAACGAATTTAAAGCTAATAGCCATTCTAGAAGACTTTTATTTACAATGTGGAACCCTAATGACTTACAAAAAATGAATTTGCCGCCGTGCCATTATTCTTTTCAATTTGTTGTAACAAACAGTATTGTGGATATTGTTGTTTCTATGAGATCCTTAGATTTATTTATAGGTTTACCTTATGACATGGTTTTATACAGTTCGATTTTAGCTTCATTTGCTAACGAGTTTAAATTAATTTCAAATGAAGTGGTAATTAATGCAGCAAATGCCCATGTTTATGAAGAGCATATTGAAAGTGCAGAAATATATTGCACTAGGGAAAAATTTATTTTGCCAAAATTAGTTAATTGCAGCAAATTTCAAAATTTTAATCATGCTGAAATGGTTATTGAAAATTATAAATACCAACCAAGATTAATTGTTAACGTTATAAAATAAAAAATATGAAACTAATTAATGAATTTGAGCCTGTTAGATCATGGGCAAAAGAAAAAGGAATTTTAACAAAAGGAGATATTAAAACGCAATATGTAAAATTTCAAGAAGAAGCCGGGGAACTTGCAAAAGCTATTATAAATAATGACAATGAAGAAATAATTGACGCTATTGGAGATTGTGTTGTTGTTTTAACTTCAATAGCTTACTTTAATGGCACAAGTATTGAAGATTGCATAAATTCTGCTTATGAAATTATAGCAAAAAGAAACGGTCAAATGATTAATGGAACATTTATAAAAGAAAACTTATGAGAACTTATTTAGCAAAAATTAGAATACCAAATGAAATCGCAAACAATTCAACTGGCGAAATTGGAGAAAAAATATTTGAATTATGGTTTTCTTTAAACTATCAAGGCGAACAATTATTTAAACAAAAAGCCGATCGCGACTTTGAAAAAATTGATTTTGCTGACGAAAAAGGTTACACATATCAAATAAAATGTACAAAGCATAAAACTTACACGTTTAATTGTTGTTTAGATGATTTACAGGACCATTTAAAAGCAGAGATATATGTTTTTATTCAAATTGAAAATAAGTACGCTTATATTGAAGAATTTTATAATAAAGAATATGTTTTAAATTATTCTAAATGCTCTTTTAAAAACCAAAAGACTTCTTTTATTTACGCAAAAGATTTACAGCAACAAGTTCTAGCGCTATGAGTGGGTGGATAAAATTGCACAGAAAAATTACAGAGTGGGAATGGTTTGAAGACAAAAATACTTTTATTGTTTTTATTACTTTGCTTTTAATGGCAAACCATAAAGAAAAAAAGTTTAAAGGAATAGTTGTAAAAGTTGGAACTATTGTAACTGGAAGAGATATTTTAGCTAGACAAACAAAGCTTTCAGTTCAACAAATTAGGACCGCTTTAAGCAAATTAAAATTAACCAACGAAATAACCATTGAAACAAGTCCGCAAGGCACTGTTATTGAAATAGTTAATTATAAAAAATATCAACTAGCAACCAACGAAATAACCGCAGAAGAACCAATAAACAACCATCAAACAACCACTAACAATAATGTAAATAAAGATAATAAAAATATATATAGGCATTTTGGCCATTTATTTATTACTGAAAGCGAGGTAAAAAAGTTATTGGAAACTTATAATATTTCTCAAATTGAAAATATTTTAAATGACATTGAAAATTATAAAGGAAATACAAAATACAAAAGTTTATATTTAACAGCTATTAAGTGGCTACAAAAAAACGAACCAACTTCCGAGGGTATTTCGCCTGAAGAATTAAAAGCTAGAAAACATGGACTTATTAAATAATAAAGGATCCGCTCTTGAGTATTTATTAAATTACAGAGACGGTAAAATAAAACACGGTTTAGAAATTGGAAACGGTTTAGATGAATTTATAAGGTTCAAGCGTAAACAGGTTTGTATAATTCTTGGGCATGATAACGTTGGAAAAACTTACTGGATAAATTGGTATTTTTTAACGTTAGCTTTAAAGCACAAATTAAAGTTTATCATTTGGAGCGGTGAAAATCAACACGGACAAATTCTTAGAGACTTAGTGCAAATGTATTCTGGAATAAATTTTAAAAGTTTAAGCCATGAAGAAATAGTAAAATATAGCACTTACTTAGAGCAATTTTTTACATTTGTTAAAAATGACCGTTTGTATAAACCAGAAGAGTTGTTTAAAATTTTTGAAGATAGCGAAGCAGACGCCGCTCTTATTGATCCGTTTACTGGGCTTGACAGAAATATGACTTACGAGGGCAACTATAATTTTATGAATGCCGCAAGACAATTTGTAAATAAAACAGGAATGACGCTTTATATAAATACGCACCCAAACACTGAAAGTGGAAGGAGTTCAAATATTTATGTAGACGGCGATTTTAAGGGGCACTTGAAGGCTCCCCTAAAAGATCATATTGAAGGGGGAAAATCTTTTACAAATCGCTGCGATGACATGATTGTAATTCACAGATTAATAAAGCATGATATAATGAAATTTGTAACATGGGTTTCTACGGAAAAAATTAAAGACGTAGATACTGGCGGAAAACACACAGGACTAAATGATCCGGTTTATTGTGAATACAATTATGGGTTAGGCTTCACTATTTATGGAAATGATGCAATAAAAAACTACCGCCCAAAGTACGAAAATAAATTAAAAACACTTTTTTAAAATGGAGCTAGAATTACTAAGTAGCAGAGTAAATTTAAACCACACCTGTTTAAAATTACAAGTAAGCATTGATGAAATTAAAACTAAAAACCCGCATAGAACAGATTTAATAAATTCAATGGAACAAAGTTTGCATGAATTAAAAAAAGCAATGATTATTTATCAGGCTTTAGAGAAAGAATTTAGGGTAGCCCGGCAAATGAATTTTAATTTAGAAAAATTAAATTTAGAGTTAAAACAGGATGTAAAAGATTTAAAAAAAATAATAGAGTTTAATAATGCAGAACTTTGAAAAAGATAACAAAAAAATGTTTTAACTGTAAAGAAATATTTTCTCCATTTAATACTTTGCAAAAGTTTTGTTTAAAAACTGAATGTATAAAAGCAATGGTTGAAATGCAAAAAGAAAAGGAGTGGTTAAAAAAGAAAAAAAAATTAGTTGAAAGTTTAAAGACTGCAAATGATTATTTAAAAATAGCGCAGCAAGTATTTAATAAGTTTATTAGAAAACGGGATACGGGCCTAAATTGTATTTCTTGCAGCAAGCCTTGTAAAAAAGAAAATGCTGGCCATTATTATTCTCAAGGCGGACATTCTGCGGTGCGTTTTAACGAAGACAATTGCCATTTACAATGTGAGCACTGTAATACTTATTTAAGCGGCAACTTGTTAAACTACCAGATAGGTATAAAAGAAAGAATAGGATCGCAAAGATTAATGGAACTTCAAGCAATTGCACATGAAACCAAAAAATGGACAAAGGACGAATTAAAAGAAATAATTAACACTTATAAACAAAAATTAAAGTAATTAAAATTAAATTGTTAATAACTTTTTTTAAATTAATTAACTTTGCATATAAAAAGGCTGTATATTTGAACATAATTAAAAACAAAAAAACTATGAGAACATTTAAAAAGTACAAAGAAAATTTACAAATTGTGCATGAAGCGGGGGCCGACTTTATTAAAAGCTACAGTACGCTTGTTGCAAAAATTGATTACGATAAAAGAACAGCAATAGTTTCTAAATGGTATTCAATGACAACTTCAAAGCATATTAATTATGCTTGCCAGGAATTAGGTTTAACAATTGTAAATTCTTTAAACAACTAACTATGAAACATTTATTTAAAGCACTGGCAGCCTTTCAACAAGAAGTTCCAGTAATTCACAAAGCAACGCAGGGCTACGGTTACACTTACGCTGACCTACCTAAAATTTTTGAAGTAATTAACCCACTATTAAAAAAACATGGCTTAGGGTTTACACAATTAATTAACGGTACCCAAATTGCAACCTGTTTATTTCACGTTGAAAGCGCGGAAAGCATAGAAAGCAAAATTGATATTCCACAGGGGGTAATTTTAAAAGGCATGAACGAGTTTCAAGTTTTGGGGAGCGCAATAACTTATTTAAGACGTTACGCATTAAGTAGCATGCTTGCTTTAGTCACGGACAAAGATACGGACGCTTCTGGAGAACAAGTAAAACAAGAAGTAAAAAAACCATTAATAAACAATAAACGATTTGAAGAGGCTCTTATAGCTATTGAAAATGGCAAGTATACAGTAGATCAACTTAAAACAGGGTTTGAATTAACTGAAATACAAACAAAAGCTTTACTATTATGTTAAAAATACGCTGCTCTGCGCTGGGTAAGTTGATGACTGCTCCGCGCACTAAGTCTGAAATATTAAGCAAAACTGCAAAAAGTTATATTCAAGAACTTGTTTTAGAACATAAATATGAAATTAAAAAAGAGTTTTCCAGTAAATATACTGACAAAGGCTTACAGTGTGAGGATGAAGCAATTAGCTTAGTAAATAATGTTTTAGGATTAGGTTTTATTTTTAAGAACGAAGAACATTTTAACAATGATTGGATTACAGGAACGCCAGACGTAAACACAAACGAAATTTTACTTGATGTTAAATGCAGTTACGAAGCCCATACTTTTCCATTTTTTGAGGAAGAAATACCAACCGCTGCTTATTTTTTTCAATTACAAGGTTACATGTGGCTAACAAATAAAACAGAAGCATTGTTATGTTATTGTTTAGTCAATACCCCAATAGAAATAGTTGAAGACGAAGTAAGGCGCGAGCACTGGAAGCATTTTAAAATTGATGAAGACGCAGAAATTAGAGACTATGTAGAAAAAAAACATAACTTTGACCATTTACCGGATGCAACAAAAGTAAAAGTTTTTAAAATTGAGCGAGACGAAACAGTTATTTGGGACATGCAAAAAAAAGTTGAAGAAGCAAGAATTTATTTTAACCAATTAATTGAAAAAATATGAAAGCAACACTTGAATTTAATTTGCCGGAAGACAAAGAAGATTTTGAGTATGCAAACAATGGGTTTAATTATTTTATGGCACTTACGGAGTTTGATCAGTGGTTAAGAAGCGAATACAAATACAACGGCAAAGAAGAAATGTACGAAGTAAGAGAAAAACTAAACTATTTTATAAACGAAAACAATGTAACAATATGAAAGAAAAAGCAATAGCAATTATTATTTGGATAGCAATTTATGGTTTTGCTGCCGTTGGTATTTACAAATTATTTGATTGGCTGATATGACACCACAAGAGAAAGCAAAAGAATTATTAGATAAGTTTATTAATGTACCTTTATTAGATAGTTATGAAGCCAAACAATGTGCATTAATAGCAGTTGATGAGATAATACCTTTAGTTGGAAGATATAGTGATTATTGGGACGAAGTTAAACAAGAAATAGAAAAACTATGAAAACACGGATTAAAAAACTATGGGACTACATTTGTTACATAAACAAAGAAGTAATAAAATGTCAAATATTCACAGGAAGAGGAAAATTTTAAACAATATAAACAAAAATAAAAATGGAACAAAGAAACAATTCAGGAGCAATTTTTAAAAATGACAACAAAAAAGCGGAAAACCACCCGGACTATAAAGGTAAGGTTTTAGTAAATGGCAAAGAGATGGAAGTAGCATTGTGGGTTAAGACTTCGGCAAAAGGAGTTAACTATTTTAGTGCAAGCTTTAGCGAACCATTTGTAAAAGGGGAGCCACAAATTACAGGAACATTAAAGCAAACAATTATACACGAAAGCAATTTCGATAACGATGACTTACCATTTTAATTATGTTAATACAAGACGAACAATTAAGGGCTGAAGTAAATAAACTTTTAGGGTCAAAAACACGAAATAGCATTGTTAAAGAAATACAGGGGGAAGGGAATAAGTTTCATTTTTTTCAATTAACTAATTTTTTACAGTATAAAGATATTTCGCTTTCAACACTTAAAAAAATAGATTGCTACATAAGTAAAAAATAGCCGGGTAATATCAACAAAGCTTTGTTTATAAATTAAATAGCAAATTGTTTAGAAATTAATTATAAATTTGATTAAAATTTAAACAATTAAAAATGGAATGGTTAACAAAAGTTGCAAAACACCATAAAGAATGGGTCAAAATGGTTAATTCATTTGGCGAGCACTTTTTTGCTGAGGACATAGTTCAAGAAACTTACATAATGTTATTCAAATGGAGTTCAGAAGAAAAACTGTTTAAAGACAAAGCTATTAATAAAGGCTACATGTGGCTGGCTCTTAAAAATACATTTTTACAGCATGTAAACAAAAAGAACAAAATTAAATTTATACCATTAGAAGACGTTTATAATTTGCAGGCTGAAGATTGCACTATGGAAAACGAAGCGTACAACGATCTGTTAAATAATATAGATGATGAATGCGAAAGTTGGCACTGGTACGATAAGCAGCTATTTGAACTGTACAAAAACACGAATAAAAGTTTAAGGCAAATAAGCGCAGAAACTAATATAAGCGTCTCAAGCATATTTAACACAATAAAAATATGCAAAAAACGAATTAAAAATAACATAGAAGAAGACTATATAGATTTTTTAAACCAAGATTACGAACTAATAAAAAAAACAAAATGAAAAACGAAAGTAAAGGACTGGGAGACTCAGTTGAAAAAGTATTAAAAGCAACAGGAATAGACAAGGTTGCAAAATTCCTATTAGGGGAAGACTGTGGATGCGACGAGCGCAAAGAAAAGTTAAATAAGTTATTTCCTTATGCAAAACCTAAATGTTTAACAGAAGACGAGCATGATACTCTAAGCACTTATTTTAAACAAAGCACAAACACATTAACAATAGAGCAACAAAGCGCTCTAATAGCAATCAATAACCGGGTTTTTGATCAAGGCTTAACGTTGTCTACTTGCTCAAGCTGTGTAATGGATTTAGTTAATAAAATGCGAATTCTTTATAACGAGTACAGCCCAGAACAAAATGAAGAAACAATAGTGAAACAATAATGAAGAAATGGCTAACGAAGAAAATTTAAAACCATTTAAAAAAGGTGAAGTAAGCAACCCAGCTGGTCGACCAAAAGGAAGTAAGAACAGAAGCACTATTGTAAAAGAGTTGTTAGAATTTGCGTCAAGTCAAAAAAACCTATTAACAGGCGAAATGGAAACTTTAACGCAAGAGCAAGCAATTACTTTAGCTATGTTATTAAAAGCCGGCAAGGGCGATGTAAACGCTTACAAGGCTCTTATGGATAGCTGCTATGGTGCACCAAAACAAACAACCGATACTAACTTAAGTGTTTCAGACTTTGACGTAAAAGACTTATTTAAAATTGATAGTCTTAAATAAAAAGTTTAATTATTTAGGCAGCGGGTCCCGTTACTTTATTGTAACAGGTGGGCGAGGGTCGTCTAAGTCGTACAGTGTTACAACGTTCTTGCTGCTTTTAACAAAGGAGAGTGGGCACGTTGTACTGTTTACTCGTTATACTTTAGTTTCCGCGTCAATTTCTATTATTCCAGAGTTTATAGAAAAAATAGAATTGATGGAAATGCAGGACAATTTTATTGTAACAAAAGACGAAATAATAAACATTGTTACTGGCAGTAAAATAATATTCAAAGGAATAAAAACAAGTTCTGGAACGCAAACGGCAAACTTAAAATCTTTACAAGGCGTCACAACATGGGTGCTTGACGAGGCTGAAGAACTAACAGACGAAGACACGTTTGACAAAATAGATTTATCAATAAGGCATAGGACAAAACAAAACAGGGTTATACTTATTCTAAACCCAACAACAAAAGAACATTTTATATACGACAAGTTTTTTGAAAGTAAAGGGATCGAACAGGGAGCAACAGTAATAAAAGCCGATACAACCTATATACATACAACATACCTTGACAACATAGAAAATTTGTCAGAGTCTTTTTTAAACCAAGTTGAAAACATTAAGTTAAGACGACCGGAGAAATACAAGCATACAATTTTAGGGGGTTGGTTAGACAAAGCCGAAGGAGTTATTTTTACCAACTGGAGGATAGGAGAATTTAAAGAAATTGGAACAAATGTATACGGGCAAGATTACGGATTTAGTGCTGATCCAACGACGTTAGTAAAAACAAACATTGATAAGACAAATAAAATTATTTATGTTAAACTACTTTACTATAAACAAGCACTAACCACAAGCCAAATTGCAAGGTTAAATTTAGAGTTTGCAAGTAAAGATTTAATCGTGGGCGATAACTCTGAACCAAGATTGATTAGTGAATTAAACGCACTTGGAAATAACATTGTAGCAACAATCAAAGGTGCGGACTCTGTAATTTATGGAATTACTTTACTACAGGATTATGACCTTGTAATTACAGAAGATAGTATTGATTTAATCAAAGAACTAAACAACTACTCATGGCTTGAAAAAAAGTCAAAAACGCCAATTGATAAACACAACCATGCTATTGATGCTTTACGATATGCAGTAGCCTATCAACTTGACAACCCTACGAGGGGACAATATTTTATTAGATGAACGATTTAGAAATAATGATGCAGGCCGTCCAAATTTATATATACCAAAAAAAAGGCGTAAAGGTTCGTATTTATTTACGTGACATTAGAGATATTAATATGCTAAAGCAAGCTTACGATTACATTCAAAAAAACCAACACAACAAATAAGTAAAAATTTAATTATAAGATTATGAAGTTAGAAATTAATGTACCTACAACTTTAAGTGAAATACCATTAAAAAGTTATCAAAAATTTTTAAAGGTTCAAGAAGGGAGTAACGATCAAGAGTTTATTGCGCAAAAAATGGTTCAAATATTTTGTGATATGGAATTAAAAAGCATAATCAAAATGAAATTGACAAGCTTAAACGAATTAATTTTACACTTTAAAACCCTGTTTGAACAGAAACCCAAATTTCAACCAACATTTAAAATAGGCAGCCAAGAATTTGGGTTTATAACTTCTTTAGAAGACATAACATTTGGCGAATACGCAGACTTAGAAAATAACTTATTAAAGTGGGAGGACTATCATAAAGCAATGGCTGTAATGTACAGGCCTATCAAAATGAAGTTCAAAGATAAATACGAAATAATCGAATATACTCCATTAGAAGAAATGCAGGAATTAATGAAGTTTACACCTGTAGACGTAGCAATAAGTTCAAGTGTTTTTTTTTGGAATTTAGGAAGCGAATTATTAACAGCTACGCTTACTTATTTGGAACAGGAGATAATAAAGAACCCGAAGATGAAAACGAATTTAGCGAACAAGCTCAGTTTGGAAAACAATGGGGTTGGTATCAAAGCGTTTATGCGCTCGCAGGAGGAGACTTTACAAAGTTTGACGCGGTTACCGGATATGGACTTACTAAATGTCTTACCTATCTCACCTTTGAAAAACAAAAACAAGAAATTGAACAACGCCAATTAGATAAAATATATAAAAAATGACAGGCTACTATAATTTATTAGATAAATTAAGAACTCACTTTGACGCAGATCCAATTGTAAACACAGTAACACAGGGAGACATATTTAAAGTTGATCTTAGCAAACAAACTATTTTTCCTTTGCTTCATATTATGGTAAACAATTGCACGTTTAGTGGAAATACAATAACCTGGAATATTAGTCTTATAGCAATGGATGTTGTAGACTTATCAAAAAGCACAACAACTGATATTTTTTTAGGTAACGACAACGAAATTGATGTTTTAAATACACAAAATGCTGTATTAAATAGGGCTTATGAAATTATAAGGCACGGAAGTTTAGCATACGATTTATTTATGGTAGAAGGCACCGCAAACGCAGAACCGTTTACAGAACGATTTGAAAATTACATGGCAGGGTGGACAATGACTTTAGATATTGTAACGCCAAACGATATGACAATTTGTTAAAATGGAACAGAGCGAAGTACAACAAGAATTAAATAGGTTTTCAAAGTCGGTAATTAAAGAAGCACGTAAAAATTTAACTACCTTAAAAAAGAATAACACTAAAGGACTTTATGAAAGTTTAAAGGGAAATGTTAAGGCAATGCCAAATAGTTTGTCTATTGAATTTGAAATGAATTTGTATGGGCAATTCCAAGACAAAGGAGTTAAAGGTAAAAACCCAAGTTTAGTAAAAAACGGCGTACAAAAAGCACCAAACAGTCCATTTAGTTTTAAAAACAAAATGCCACCTATGGAACCGTTAAGTAAATGGGCACAAAAAAAGAATATAAGATTTAGAAATGCAGACGGAACATTTGCAAAAGGTGGTTATAAGACTTTAGGTTTTTGGTTACAAAAAAGAATATTTGCACAAGGAATTAAACCAAGTTTATTTTTTACCAAACCATTTGAAGCTGCGTTTAATAGATTGCCTGATGAACTTATTGAAAAGTTTGGTTTAGACGCAATGAATTTATTTAAAGAAACACAATTTAAAAACGAAAAGAAATAATGCCTAACATATTCGCACGCTCACCATATATTATAAGAATTGCAGATGCAATGCAAAACGGTTCTAAAATAGAATTATTTATTAGTCCAACTACTTTTACTGGTTTTCCTACTTACACTTTAAGTAAATTAATTTCGTTGTCTTCAAATACAGAAACGCTTTACGACATTAGTCCGTACATTAGAGAATACATAAAGTTTTTGGCTTGTTCAACAGGTGGAAATACTGCAATAGCAAGTCCAACTAACGAACGCGTAAATGTAAAAGTAAAGCGATATAAACTTTATTCTCCAAACTATGTTTTTATAGATGAAACTACTTACACCGCTTTTGATGGATATACTTATTACGAAAGCCTTTACAATTTTGATTTAGGAAACTACGGACTTGACGAAGGAAATTACTACTACAACCCAGCCTCAGACCCTGGCAAAATACGCGTAACAGGAGGAGCGAGTTTTACAGCGAAGTATACTAATTTAAGTACAGCAACATTCACAAGTTTATCAATATCAAATGGAACGTTTGACATTCCAAGAGTAAGAACAACACCAAACGAATTAGCAGTTGGAAACAAAGTAGAGATACTAAACGCTGCTTCAGTGGTTCAAAAAACTTATTTTTTCTATCCATTAGAGGAATGTAAATATACACCTGTAATTATTGATTTTGTAAATAGATACGGAGCGTGGCAAAGGGAGTTTTTCTTTAAGGCAAGTAGCGATAATTTTAATGTTGAAAATTCAGAATACAACTTAATGCAGACCTCTCAATTTCCAACAACTTTTTATAGTGGTTTAGAAGGACAAAGAAAAACATTTAATACCAACGCAAAGAAAAGCATTAAAGTTAATACAGGTTGGGTTACTGAAAGTTGGAAGGAAGTTTTAAAACAAATTATGTTAAGTGAAAGAATACTAATAGATAACAAACCTGCAAAGATTAATACTAAAAGTACAGAGTTATTTAAGCACATAAATACGAAACAAATAAATTATAGTTTGGAATTTGAATTTGCTTACGACGTTATTAATTCAGTTATCTAATGAAAAGAGAAGTAGGAGTATTTATAGAAAGCAATTACGCACAAGAAGAAACGGATTATTTTCGTTTAGAATTATTCAATGATGAAAAAATAAGTGTTAGTTCGACTATACAAAACATCTCGGACATAAGCAAAATCTTTACTGATTTTTCGCAAGGATTTACAGTTCCGTGTTCACCAACTAACAACGCTATATTTAAACACTTTTACCAAAACGACGTAAACACAAGTTTTATTATTGACTATCAAATAAGATTTAACGCTTACATAGAAATTGACAATGTTTTATTTAGACGTGGTAAAATTCAATTAGAAAAAGCAAGCATAAAAAACGGACAACCAGATAGTTATTCAGTTACTTTTTATGGAGAAGGAGTAAGTTTAAAAGACTTTTTTGGCGAAGGTAAATTAAGCCAATTAGATTATTCAACAGTAAACCATACATATGACGAAAACGAAGTTTACGATCGTATTACAATAGACAGTTCAGTAACGGACTATGATGTTCGTTATCCGTTTATTAGTTCTAAAAGAGTTTGGCAATTTGGGGCAAGTGTTCCAGTGCCTACGGAGAATTTACCAACTTGGTATGAATACCCTATTGACAATAGCAACAACTTAAATGACAAAGACGGAAGAATTTACTATACTGAATTATTTCCCGCGGTTCGTTGTAAAACTTTATTTGATTTAATTGCAGACTATTGCGGTGTAACTTTTAACGGACTTTTTTTAAATACTGATATGTTTAGAAAAGCGTTTTTATGGTTTAAAAATAAAGAAAACAAATTAGAAATAAGCGGAAGTCAAAACATAAGTTTTTATAACACAAGTGGCGATTTAGGTTTTTCTTTTTTACCAAGCGGAAACGTTTTGACAATGAACGATAACTTAAATAGTTTAGACGAATTTGGTGGCGGAACGGGCGAAGATTATGTACATAAATTATTGTTGAGATGCGTATCTTTGTCAACACCTACACGTTGGTATTTAGATATTTTTGTAAATGGAGTTTTTGACATTACATATTCTGCAACTACAACTTCAAGCGGTTATCAATATTCAAAGTATTATGATTTAGGTGATGTAATAACTTTTCAAGTAAGAACTGAAAACGCTTGCACAACAGAATTTCAATTTGGTTACTCAAGAACACTTTCTGCTGATGACGGAACGGGGACTATTCAAACATATACCGACAACGGTCAATCACTTGGAACTGCAACAACTTCTTTAATAACTGATTTAGCGTCGTATGCGCCTGATATGAAGATAGCAGATTTTGTACACGGAATGTGCAAAGAATTTAACATGACTGTTTATTCAATAGAAAAAAACGTGTTTACTTTTATTCCAATTAATGATTGGTATGGAAAAGGTTTAAAATATAACATAACGCAATATACTGATGTTACAGGCATTGAAATAGAAAGAATGAAGTTGTATAAAACAATTGAATTTAAGTATCAAGAGAGTGAAAGTTTTATGAATAAATACTTTTTAGAAAGTTTATCAAATCTTGACGGACACGGCTACGGAGACTTGAAAAAAAGTTTTAATTATGATGGTGGTGAATACAAAATAGAAAGTCCATTTGAGAATTTACTACATTGTAATTTTGGAAATCAATTGCAAGTTGCCTATTCTTTAAACAAGGAGTTTGCTTCGTATATTCCTAAACCTTGTTTGTTGTATATGAACCAAGTAACAACACTTGAAAATAGCGAACAATATTTTTACGATTTAAGCGGTTTCGGGCAAGCATTAACTAACTATATTCCATTTGGACAAGATAGCAACATTTTAACGACTCAAGGACTTGTTCCATTAACATTAAATTTTGGTGCTGAAATTTCAAGTTTCTATAATAGTGTAAACCCAAACACGTTGTACAATATGTATTATTCTGCATATTTAATAAACCTTTACAATAATAAAAATAGATTAGTAAAAGTAAAGACGATACTTCCACTTTCAATTTTAACTAAACTTCAGTTAAACGATAGGCTAATAATTAGAGACAAAAGATACATGATTAATGAAATGGAAAGCGACTTAACAACAGGAGAGGTTAATTTTTCTTTAATTAGTGATTTTGCTTTAATAAAACCAATTACGTTAATTGCAGTTGAAGTAAATAAACCATACAAAGTAAATGTAAATATTGCTCACGGGTCAGGTGTAATTGCAAAAACTAAAAGCTCACAATTTACTTTAAACGGAAGTTATGGTCAAACAACTATTGGTTCAAATGGTGAATTGCTTATTGTGATAGGTGGAACATTTACTACCCAAGCACAAATTGACATTGAAAGCACTTTAATAAATGGAGAAGTAGAAACACAATTTATAGTCTTAACGTTATAAAAATAAAAAATGATAAACCAAATAATTCAAATGCTTTTATTAAGCAACTTTTACGGTGAAAGTGAAAACATAGACATAGCAAAAGGTAAGTTTAAATTTACCACAAGCATTAAAGAACAGTGGAAACAAGCGCAACGCAAAAGACTAATAGAAAAAAAACTAAAAAACAATGGCTGAAAAGAAAGTAATTGAGTTAGAAGTAAATTCCAACTTAGGAAATTTAAAACAACAACTTAAACAAGCACAACTTGAAGTTCAAACGTTGTCAGAAAAATTTGGAGCGACTTCTGCAGCAGCAGTTGAAGCAGCAAAGAAAGCAGCGGTTTTAAAAGACAAAATAGGAGACGCTAAAACTTTAACTGATGCTTTTAACCCTGACGCAAAATTCAACGCGTTAAACAAATCTTTAGGAGGAGTTAGTGCTAGTTTTGATGTTGCTACAGGAGCTTTAGGGGTATTTGGTTTAGAAAGCGAAGGTGTACAAAAAGCATTAGAAAAAGTTCAGAGCGCTATGTCGTTGGCTTCAGGTGCACAAGCGGTTGGTGAAAGCATAGATAGTTTTAAGCAACTTGGAGCCGTGTTAAAAGCAAATACTATTATTCAAAAGCTAATGACAGCGGGTCAATGGCTTTACAACGCGGCAATGGCTGCTAACCCAATAGGCGCTATCATTGTCGCTATAACAGCTTTAATAGTTGCGGGTTATGCTTTAATAAAAATGTTTAGTAGTAGTACAGATGCAAATGCAAAAAACGAAGCAGCGATTAAAAGAAATGATGCAGCATTAAAGCAACAAATTAAAACTAGTCAGAAATCAAGTGAAGCGTTAAAAACAAAAAATGGACACGAATATGAAATGGCAAAGGCTTCAGGTGCAAGTGCCAAATCATTAAGAGAATTAGCATTAAAACATGCGCAAGCACAAATCGCTTTAGAAAAGTCAACTTTAGCAACGGCAAAAGATACTTACGAAAAGAATAAAAATACCTTAGCTAATTTAATAAATAGTGGTGCAACTGAAGAGCAAATAGCAAAGCAAAGAGAATTAACAACTGAAGCACGAAAAGCTGTAACAGAAGAGCGTAAAGAATTACAAGCAGCGATTAAAGACAAAGCAGATATTATAAGAAAAAATGCAGTTGAAGTTAGACAAGAATTAACAGACAATAATAGCAAAATAAAAGAAGCAAACAAATCGCATAACGATGCTATTAAACAACAAAACGAAGAAGCAGCGAAAGCTGAAAAAGATCGCGTTAAAGCTTTAAATGAAAACATACTTTCGTTAAACGAAGAACTAAGAGTTAGTAAATTAACTGATGAACAAAAAGAAGTTGATGCTTTAAATAAAAAATACGACAAGGTAATTGAAGACGGGAAAAAAGCTAAGATTGATGTAACAGCATTAGAAGAAGAAAAGCGTTTAGCGTTAGCGGGAATAACAAAAAAATATGATGATTTAGAACAAGTAGCAAAAGACGAAAAGACTGCAAAAGAAAAAGAAAAAATTGCAACTGAAAAAGCAGTTTTAGAAGAATTAACTTTAAGCGAAAGCGAATTAAAATTATCAAAGCTTACAGCGGAATACAAGGCCGACCAACTTTTATACAAGGACAATAAAGATATTTTAGCAGCTTTAGACGTTAAATACGCAAAGGATAAAGAAGCATTAGAAAACGAAGAACTTGCAAAAAAACGAACTGTTGAAGAAAAGAAAATACAAATGGCAATGGACGGACTTTCAATTATAAACGATTTGTTTCAAATGAACGCAGGAAAAAGCGAAAAGGATGCACGTAGAGCGTTTAAAGCACAAAAAGCGTTTAACCTTGCTTCAGCTTTAACAAACACTTATTTAGCGGTTACTTCAGCACTTGCGACAAAAGTAGAATTGTTTCCCGGTCAACGTTTTGTTGAAGCAGGTTTAGCAGGTGCAGCAGGAGCAGTTAACGTTGCTAAAATAGCAAAGACACAATTTGAAGGTGGTGCAACTTCAGCAGATACAGGCGGTGGCGGTGGCGGTGCAACAGCTCCAACGATGTCAGCACCACAATTTAACGTCGTAGGACAAAGTGGAGTTAATCAACTTGCAAGTTTAGGACAACAACCAATACAAGCATACGTTGTTTCAGGACAAGTAACTTCACAACAATCGTTAGACAGAAACAGATTAGCAAACGCAACTTTAGGCGGATAGAAAATAAAACAAATAAATAAAAACTTAATTAATATATATATGCGAATAGTTGAACTAATAATTGACGAAAAAGATGAGACAAGCGGAATAGACGCGGTCTCAGTAGTAGAAAGTCCAGCAATCGAAAGTGACTTTATAGCATTAAAAAAACACGAAGTAGAACTAAAAGAAGTAGATGCTGAAAAGCGAATACTTATGGGAGCGGCTTTAATTCCTAACAAACAAATTTACCGTACAAACGAGAAAAAAGAGGAGTACTATATTTACTTTAGTGAAGCAACGGTAAGAAAAGCAAGCGAATTATTCTTTATGAATAGCAACCAAAATAATGCGACTTTAGAACACAACCAAAAGTTAGATGGAATGAGTGTGGTTGAAAGTTGGATAGTAGAAGGTGAACACGATAAGTCTATGAATTACGGTTTTAACTTACCTAAAGGAACATGGATGATTTCAATGAAAGTAAATAACGATGAGATTTGGAATAAAGTTAAAGCTGGTGAAATAAAAGGATTTTCTATTGAAGGTTACTTTGCGGACAAATACGAGATGAGCTTAATTAATGAAGACGAAATTTTAATAGAAAAGATTAAAGAAATTATTTTAAAAGATTTAAAAAAATAGTCTTTGTATTAAAAATAATATATATATTTGCATATAAACTTAAAAACAAATAAAATGAAAACAACAAAAGAATTAATTATTGAAGACATAACAGCAAAGGTAGAGGCTAAATTAGCAAGTCAAAATGTTAAATTAAACAAAGTTGACGATATTATAAAAGAATTTAAAATAGGAGCTAATTTAAAAACAACGGCTGACTCAAAAATGAGACAGTGCGAACAACTTGCATCAGACGCGCAGAAAATTTATAAAGAAGCATATTTTGAATTAAAACAAATTCAATCTCAAATAGATTTTGTAAATAAACAAGCCGCTGATTTAGGGTTAAAAACGCCAGACGGAATTGGTACAATAGGAAATACTGTATCAACAATGATTAGTGATATGGTTAAACTAGAAGCCGCTGTAAAAAGAACCATTAGTATATTTCCATAAAACCATGAGCAAGCAAACTAAACCAGTTCGACAATCGCAATCAAGTCCAAAAGGCGGAAAGCGTGGTTGCCTATGTAAAGACGGTAAAAAGTATTCTGTAAAATGTTGTGACGGCAGCTTACAAGCACAAGGGGTTGGCTCAGTTTAACCGAAAATATAACAAATAAATAAAACTTAAATTATAGATACATGAACACACTACAGAACATTTATAACAAACTAGCAGAAGATAAAACTGAGTTAGGAAAACATAATATAGAGTTAGCAACTATTGATGATTTAAAAAAGAAGGCTGAAATTTTAGCAAAATTAACTTACGATGTAGCACAAAAAGACGATGCTACGCAAATGAAAGCGCAAAGAGTAATTAAAGCATTTGCTGAAGTGCAAAAACTTAAAGACAACTTTAAAAAAGAGATGCTTGCTAAAGACAATGTGTTTAAACAAACCTTAATAGATTATGTAGCTTTACAAGACGCTTTTTCAGAAACAGCATTAATGTATACTAAAGTTGGTCCATTACTTTCTGTAACTCGAAAAGAATTTGATGAAATTTATAAACAAGCCAAAGATTTAGGCATTGACATTTCTACACAAACAGGTCCAATATTTCAGACACTTAACAATGCAAATGAAACAGGAACTAAAGATTTTGCTAAATTTATTACAGAAGTTAAAACAAAAGTAATAGATAAGTATAAAGACGTAAAATTTACAAACAATTGGATAACAGAATAATTAAACAAACAAACAAAACACGAAATATGAAAACAAGCGTAATTAATCAAATCAAAACTTTACTTGGAATGGAAGTAAAATTAGAAACAATGAAACTAGCAGATGGTGTTACTATTTTAGAAGCTGATGCTTTTGAAATGGACAAAGAAGTTTTTGTTGTAACTCAAGACGAACAAAAAATTCCTGTACCAGTAGGAGAATACGAATTGGAAGATGGTCGTATTATGGTAGTAGAAGTTGAAGGTATTATAATGGAAGTAAAAGACGCTCCAACAACAGAAGAAGTTGCACCTGAAGACGAAGTTGCTCCAGAAGTTCCTGTTAAAGCAGAAGCAAAAACCGCAAGCGCAAAGAAAACAATTGAAAGCGTAGTTAAAGAAACGTTCTTTGCAGAGATTGAAAGATTAACAGAAGAAAATAATGAGTTAAAATTGAAATTAGAAAACTTGTCTAAAGTTGAAGAAGTTACAAATGAAGTAACCGAACTTGCAGATCTAAAGCCTATTTCATTTAACCCGGAAAATGCAAACGAAGTTGAACATTTTCAATACGGTTCAAAGAGACCCCGTACAATAATGGACTCAATTTTAGAAAAACTAAACAATTAATATTAACAATTTAAAAAATTAAAAAATGCCAATAGGAACTAACCCTGCAATTACTTCAACGTATGCAGGAGAATTTGCAGGAAAATATCTTGCAGCAGCTTTATTAAGCGCACCAACATTAGAACAAGGAGGAGTTACAATACTTCCAAACATTGCTTTTAAACAAGTAATGCAAAAATTATCAACAGATAACATAGTTGCAAATGCTGGATGCAATTTTGCAACTTCAGGAACTGTAACGTTAACAGAGCGAATTTTACAAACAGAAGATTTTCAAGTAAATATTGAGCTTTGTAAGGCTGATTTAGACCAATCTTGGCAATCAATTGAGATGGGTTATTCATCTTTCACAAAATTACCAAAATCTTTTTCAGACTTTTTAATTGCACACGTGGCAGCTAAAGTTGCGGCTAAAATTGAAACTACAATCTGGAAAGGAGTAAACGCAACAGCGGGAGAATTTGCAGGTTTTAGAGCTTTAATGTTAGCAGACCCAGACGTTATTGACGTAGTTTCAACTGCGATTACATCCGCTAACGTAGTAGCAGAAATAGGAAAAGTAGTAGACGCTATTCCAGCATCACTTTACGGAAACGAAGGGCTAAGAATTTATGCATCTCAAGCAATTGTAAAGTCTTATATTAGAGCCCTTGGAGGTTTTGGAGCAAGTGGACTAGGAGCAGCAGGAACAAATGCACAAGGAACACAGTGGTACACAAACGGATCGCTTTCATTTGACGGAATTCCAATTTTCATGGCTAACGGAATGACGGCAACGGACATGATAGCCACGACAGTTGACAATTTGTTTTTTGGTTGCGGCTTATTAAGCGACAAGTCACTTGTTAAAGTCATTGATATGGCTGACCTAGACGGTTCTCAAAATGTACGTGTAATTATGCGTTACAATGGAGCGGTTCAATATGCAATTGGTGGGGATGTAGTTCTTTATTCTACTGGAGTATAATATTAAATAAAAAGCGGAGTGTAAAAATTCCGCTTTATTTTATTCATAATTTAAAATCAAAAAATCATGCCAGGATGTATTTTAACAAATTCAAGACCAGAAAGCTGTAAAGAGTTTGTAGGAGGTATAAAAACAGTTTACTTTATTAATTATAGTGACTCTACCCCCTTAGTTCCAGCTTACAGTGTTACTGCAGGCCAAGAAGACAGCATTACTACAATTACAGGAGCGACAAGCCTATATAAATACGATTTAAAAGGCGCAAATTCTTTTGAGCAAACAATTACAAGTTCAAGAGAAAACGGAACTACTTTTGTTGAGCAAACTTTAACTTTTACAATTAAAGGTTTAGATGCTGTAGCTACAAAACAAATGAAATTACTTGCTTGGGGGCGTCCCCACGTTGTAATTAAAACTAACGCTAACAATTTCTTTATTGCAGGACTTCGCCACGGAATGGACGTAACAACAGGACTTATTGCAAACGGAACAGCAATGGGCGATCTAGTGGGTTACACCATGACCCTAGTTGGCATGGAAGCTATACCGGCAAACCACTTGAACGTAGGACAAACCGCTGGTAACCCTTCAACTGATGCTCAATTATTAACTGTATTTACAGGAGCAACAATAGTAGCTTACCCAGTTTAGAATTAAAAAAATTATTTTTAAAGCCATTCGTAATTGATTGGCTTTTTTTTTGCCTTAAAAAAGAACAAAAACGCTATTTTTTAATTATTAATATATGGTAGTTTTAACACCTTCAGGAAGTCCCCAAACATTTAGTTGCATTCCGCGTGACAATACGTTTGATGTTATGCAAATAACTGACGAACAAACTAATATTACTTCAACAATTACAATTATTTCAAGAACAGTTGGAGACTATATTTATACAATAACAGCAAGTTTTGCATTAATAGAGGGTCACACTTATACTTTGGTTTTAAAGTTTGGAACTAACATAATTTTTAAAGATAGAATTTTTTGCACCGCTCAACCTTTAGTTACATTTTCTGTAAATAATAACCAGTATGTAAGTAATTCAACAACAAACGAATTTATAGTATATGAGTAATATTCACGTTTTAAATTTATCAGCTTACACGTCTCCAGTAGTATCGGAAAC
>Ga0114974_10001060_pt1 | contig 21998 bp, 17 predicted proteins | sample S_130206_EF_Meta_FD_87318 | JGI IMG/M metagenome (GOLD analysis project Ga0114974, IMG submission 87318) | Freshwater microbial communities from Lake Simoncouche, Canada to study carbon cycling - S_130206_EF_MetaG | ecosystem: Environmental > Aquatic > Freshwater > Lake | place: Lake... | reverse complement strand
AGGTGCGCAATCCTGGGCGGCCGGCGACACCTGGAGGCACTGTTCCATAGGTAGAGCCAATCACTCCATCAAGGCCACCCTTTGCGTTTGCAATGACAATTGGATCTGAAAGCCCGGCCATGAAAGGAGCCTTAAGGGAGACGCCCTGCTGCTTAAGCGCAGACATCACTGAGAGTCCACCATCAACCTGAAGTACCAGGTATGCACCTTCTGCACCTGAAGACTTAATTTTCAGTGCAGTGGACGTGGCATCGTATGCACCAAATGGAGCGTCGTTGATAGCCAACACGTTGGTCATGCCGACCAGTGGTAGCGACTTAGCGAAGCCTGCGGCAACAGCCAATGCTGCCGGCACTGGGAAAGCTATGGTGGCCATAGTTTTGGCACCTGTTTGAGCAACTCGCTTTGCACCTGAAGTTGTAGTCACGTTAGCGACACTGGTGCCCGCGGCTCCGAAAATGCTGCGGTACAGACCTGTTGACGGCAGAACTAGCCCAATCGTTGGCACGCTAGCTTTGTCCAAGATTGGGTACATCGTTTCAGCGTTCACGATATTGAGCACACCAAAATTCTTGTCACGCTCAATTGCCTGACTTGCTGCAACTAATTGTGTGGCTCCGTTTGAGTTATCGTCATACTTCTGCATCACAAGCTTGCGTCCAAAAATGCCACCCTTAGCATTTTCTTGGGCTAAGCGCAGAGAAGCTGCTTCAAATGAACCCGCGAAACCAGCTGCATTGCCGCCAGTTGCAGAAGTAATGAAGGCAAGTTTGATGGTGCTCTTGTCAATTCCATCTTGTGGAGCACACGTAGCCGTGTTGACTGCGGTCACTGGCTTAGGTGTTGGCGCGGCATTCGCACCCATGCCAGCACCAGAAATCACAACTGCGGCGCCTACGCTTCCCACAACAAATGCCGCTGTGCGCGACCGACTATGCCTTGATTGATGCATGAATCCAACCTTTCGATTCAATAGCTGCACACGCTGCACAACTGTATTCCCCGAAAATTTCCTTCTATGGAAACTGTGTGCCATGCTATGAGTGATCAATTGTGAGGTCGAGCGAGTTTAAATAATTGTTACCAAATTGTGTCTAAAACAAAGCGCCCTATTTATATTATTTTATACACATTCTAAAGGCCCTCACTTCGCAGCGTGGTCCACATACATTGCTACGTCTGACAATTCTCGAATATCCACGGGAACTCGCCCATCACCAGCCGATGCTTGCCAACACCGCCTTGGGAACTTGGATGTTCACTATCCCCCATCCAGACAACTGCTGGGCGCTCATCAACCTGCACAATAAAACTTTCATAGAGCGGGATTTCTGCGGCGCTCCCTGCGGCCAACGCCTCAGCAATAGTTTTCGCTTGTAATAGACCGTGAATTGACACGAACGTAGGAGGCATCAGGTAGATCTCCTGATTTTGATGGCTCGCAAGTGCGTGTGCCGGGGTCATCCAGGCGTGATCTACGAGCTCGCCATCCGGCAGTCGAACCTCTGCTCCGAGCGGAGCCTCGCAAATGAAAAACCAAGTATGGAATCGCTTTGGCGCTTGAGGTGGTGGCAGCCAAACAGCAAAATGCGAGAGACCTAAAGTATTGATCTCCAGCCCAGTTTCTTCAAAAGTTTCACGGACTGCTGTTCTGCGAGCGACATCGACTTCGCTGTCATCTTCGTCCTTCACATCTTCAACTTCGACTCGGCCGCCAGGAAATACCCAAGCGTTTGCAAAGGAGCCTTGTTCTGGCCGCTTCATTAGAAGTAATTCAATTCCGACGCTCCCTTCGCGCACGAGAACGACCGTTGCCGCCGATAAGAGGTTAGACATTGCCAAGCTTTCTTTTAACTGGAGAGCGCGGCTCCGCCACTGACCTTGAAGGTTTCACCGGTTATGAAACTCGCTTTGTCAGATATCAAGAACATCATCATGTTAACGATGTCTTCGACTTCACCTTGTCGATGAATGAATTGCATATCGTTGATTATTGAACTCACCATTGCAGGGGGAAGATCGGCCATCGCGCTATCAGTTGCCATCAATCCTGGAGATATCGCATTCACGCGGATCCCGGCATCAGCAAATTCTTTAGCAAAAGCGATCGTCAATCCTCGAACTGCCATTTTTGAAACACCGTAAGGAGACGAAGCCATGTTTCCGGCCATTGACGAAATATTAATAACATTTCCGCCGCCCCGGCTCTTCATGCTTTCAAAAGCCGAAACCGAACAGTTGACTACTCCCATCAAGTTCACATCAAATAACGCCCGCACATCCGCACGAGCCAAGGTGGTGAAAGGAAGATTGTATTTCGTTAAGTGCAGTCCGGCGTTGTTGATCAAGATGTCGATGCCGCCGAACTCGGCAACAGTTTTGGCAATTGCTGTGTCAACGGCAACTTCGTCAGAAACATCACACGGTAAGGCAATAGCGCGAATTCCTTGATCCTGCAAGCGACGAGCAGCTAACTCTGCGCCTTCCATATTGATCTCAGCAATGACAACAGATGCGCCTTCGCGCCCCAGAGTTTCGGCGAAGGCATAGCCAAAACCCATGGCGCCACCAGTAATGAAAGCAACTTTTCCGCTGAGGCTCATGCTCATCCTTTCGAGAACCTATGACTCGTGTACACGGGATGCTTCAACGTCATCCATCGCATGAGTAAATATCTCAGCAACATCAAGTAAAAGTTCATCATTTTCAATAATTGACCGCAGAATGTTCACATCCTTGGCTAAGGCTCGATGTCCCGCGGTCGCGGCCATGCTTTCTGCTGATACCCCGTTGCGGAACATTTCGATCGCGAAACTACGACCTGAACTCGTTGAGATAGCCTGCAACAGCGCTTCATAATCAATCTTGAGGTCTTTGGCGACATCTACCAGCGACGCAGCTAAAGCGAGTTGCGCCGTGAGCAACGTGTTATTCATAAGTTTGGCGCGTTGCCCCGCACCGTGACCACCAAGTCGAATGATCGTTGAGCCCATGTGTTCAAGAATTGGTCTGATGCTTTCAATGACATTCGTATCGCCACCAAGCATGATTGTGAGGTCGCCCCGGCCGGCACTATCAGGGCCACCACTAATTGGAGCATCCAAAACGTGTACTCCTGCCGCCTTAGCGCGATTCGCCATGCGTTCAACGAACATAGGCGGAACCGTGCTGTGGATCATGGCGATGGCACCGGGGGCTAGCCCACCTATCAGGCCGTCATTGCCAAACAGCACTGCTTCCACTGCCACATCGTCGAACACACAAAGACCTACGACATCGCATTGCCCGGCAAGCATGAACGGAGTTTGGGCACGCTGAACCTCCGGAGCAAATGATTCGAGAACTTCTTGGCGACGCGCCCAAATAGTTAACGGATGACCCGACGTTGATAAGCGTTCGGCCATCGGTTTACCGATGCTGCCCAAGCCGATGAAACCAACACGCAGTGCTTGACTCATCGGTTCTCCTTTATGGCTAGCTCGAAATCCCTCGGGTTAACAACATGCTCCCAGCAATTGGGCCGCCACCATTAGCTACAACAACCACTTCCGCATTAGGGATTTGACGATCGCCTGCTTCACCGCGCAATTGAGCTGCTGCTTCATAGACGTGCCCGAACCCATGGAGTCGACCTTCGGAGAGCTGCCCGCCATGGGTATTGATTGGTAATTCACCCGTGCGAGCAATTCGTTGCCCACCTTCAATGAACGCGCCACCTTCACCTTGCGCACAAAAGCCAAGCGCCTCGATCCAAGCCACCGTGATAATACTGAAACCGTCATAGAGTTCGGCAACGTCAACGTCTGCAGGTTTGAGATCCGTGCGTGACCACATTTGCTTTGCAACACCTTGCGCCATCATCGATGTCATGTCTTCGTACTGGTCCCAAGAAGGGCGCCCATACTGGGCCGAGCCCACTGCATTCACATGCACAGGAATCTTTGGCGCATCCTTTGCGTAGTCGACATGTGAAATAACAACGGCAGTTGAACCATCAACCGGAACATCGCAGTCCAATAAACATAAAGGAGTTGAAATCATTCGCGCATTTAAGTAATCGTCCATCGTGAGAGGGTCGCGATAGACAGCGCGTGGATTAGCGCCTGCATTCGTGCGACAAGTCAATGCAATCTGCGCAAGTTGCTCTCGTGTAGTTCCGTATTTATGCATGTGCAATTGCGCAACTTGGGCAAACCAGTTCGTTGCTGAAATCGCGCCAAAAGGCGCCAAGAACTCCATGAAGCCTGACGCTGCTTGCATGCCTTGACCTGGGCTTCGACCCTTCATGCCTTGCATCGTAGATTCGGTAACGGTGCGAAAAACTAGAACATGCTTAGCAAGACCTGACGCAATAGCCATGGTTGCTTCGATCATGGCCCCGAGTTGGGCTGCACCTTCGCCTGATCCGTAGATGTAGTTCAAATCAAGACGGAGCGCATCTTGCAGCTGTTGCGCGCCAGGGCCGCCGAAACCGCGAGAGGCAATAGCGTCGCCACCCGGATACGTCGCGATGCCATCAATGTCTTCACGCTTTAAACCCGCGTCTTCTATGGCTTCAAGAGCCGCTTCAAGGGTGAGATCCATTGCGGTGCGACCAAGGCGCCGGCCTGAGGCTGACCGCCCGATACCACTAATGAATGAAAGGCGTTCTGGATTGTTGATCATGTGGGCGATCCTTCCGGAACGAAAGTGGGGTAATAAATTCCGTCTCGGGCAAGGAACCGGGTTTCAACTCGACGACCGATCACGTCACCAGGAGCCGAATCAAGTGGAACTCCCACAACCAGCGCTGTTAAACGCAGATCAGGTTGCTCATCCATCGTGACCAACACAATCATGTATGGCTCTTGACCAGGGACCCACTGCTGAACATTGACGGTAAAACTCAGCACGGTGCCTTTACCGGAAACAACTTCAGGAACCATTTTGGTGCTTAAGCACTTTGGGCATCGAGGCGTTGGGGGGTGCGAGAAATACCCACAGTCCTGACAACACTTGAACCGCAGTTTTCCATCTACACCGCTTTGCCAAAAGAATTCACACTCTGGGTTATCTTGCGGTGGAATTCTTACCGTCAAAATATCAAGGTCAAGAGACAAAGCACACACTCCTTGAGTTGGTCGCGCCCTTAGTTTTCTTCTGCATGTAGTGCGAACTCAGTGACGAGGTTGCGTCGCAGTAATTTACCTGTTGCAGTTTGCGGCAATAATTCATGGCGCAAGCGAACGTAATCAGGGGTCTTTGCCGAACGAAGCTTCTCTCGGCAGAAGTCTTTGATGTCTTCTTCTGTAGCCGTCATTCCTTCGCGTAGCACCACAAAGGCTGCAATGCGCTGGCCCCACTCATCATCGGGAACACCAGCAACAGCACATTCCAGAACCGCTGGGTGACGGTGAATGACTTCTTCAATTTCAGCAGGAGCAATGTTTTCGCCGCCACGAATGATCGTGTCATCAGTGCGGCCCTCAATGAATAGGAAGCCGCCTGCGTCCAGCCAACCGCGATCGCGAGTGTTGAACCAGCCTTCATCGTCAACGACCTTGCCACTTTCTAGGTATTCACCTGAAACCTGCTCGCCACTCACCCAGATTGCGCCAGCCTCGCCAAGCGGTAATTGTTGGCCGTCGGCGTCACGGATCTGCATGTTGACGTTAGGCAACACCTTGCCCACGGATCCCAAACGGGCCCGCACTTCTGGATCCGTACTGACGAACGACTCACGGTGATCATCTGGCCCAAAGACTGCAACGGATGATGAGGTCTCGGTGAGTCCATATGCATTGACAAAACCAACATTTGGGAACAAGCCAAGCGCGCGCTCAAGAGTTGCTTGGGCAATGCGAGCGCCACCATAACTCAGGCTGCGCAGAGTTGGCGGAGCTTGACGGCCGGTGTCTTCCATGTGTTCCACAATGCGTGAAAGCATTGTTGGGACAAGCATTGCATTGGTGACACCTTCGCGCTCAACGGTATCTAGCCAAATGGTTGGAGTAAAGCGATCCAAGTACACAACCCGTCGACCTGCATACAAGTTCGACAACAAGTTTGCTACAGCCGCAATGTGATAGGGCGGCACTGAAACCACCATCGCGTCTGACGGTTCTGCACTCGCAAAATCGACTGAGCCAAGAACATAGGCAACGAGATGCTTGTGGCGAAGCACTGCACTCTTTGGAGCCGAGGTTGTGCCGCTGGTCTGAAGCAGAATTGCGATGTCTTCTGGATCTGGCTCGCCGGCAAAGACCGGGACTTCACCTGCGCTGGTCTGCGCCACCCAGTCGTCAAAACTCATCACTACCTGAGCTGAGCCTTCAGGAACGATGCTTGGGTTATCCGTGACGATGTAGGGGGCTGGCATCCCCATGATCGCTTTGTGGATGTATTCCTCAGCAAGGCGATAGTTCAGCGGAAGAAACTGCACTTTGGAAAACCCAGCCGCAAAAAGTGCGATGGGAAATGATGGTCCGTTTTCACCACAGAAAATAACACTCTTGGCACCTGAGTCTTCGATCATTTTTCCGCCACGTGCTGCTGCAGCACGAAGTTGGGCATAGGTCATGCCATCTGTCAGGCTGCCAACCGCAACGCGATCGTCGTAGCCACCGGAAACCATTTCCAACAAGGTGAGCAGATTCACGAAAAACTCCTAGAAAAGAAAACACGGGTATCAAGGTCACAAGCATCACTCGGGGTGTCCGAATTGCTTTTGACACAGGCTGCAAGGGGTGACCGCAAGCCTTTAGGTCGGGCGCAACCTTACGCCAACTAGTAAACGGGTTACTAGGCAATCCCCCAAAGTGAGCGCGACCTCACATGGGGCACTCCCAGCCTACAAACGCTCAATAATTAGGCCATTTGCCAGGCCGCCGGCCTCGCACATGGTCTGGAATCCGTAGCGACCACCCGTTTCTTCCAACGTGACGAGCAAGGAGGCCAGCAAACGACCACCTGAGGCACCAAGCGGGTGGCCCAGAGCAATAGCGCCACCATTCATATTGACCTTGGCCTCATCGGCGCCGGTGTCTTTCAGCCAGGCCAAAACTGGAGCAGCAAAGGCTTCATTGACCTCAAAAGCGTCGATATCAGCCATGTTGAGGCCAGCTTTTGCCAAGGTTTTATTGGTCACTGGGATAACTGCAGAAAGCATTGCCAAAGGGTCGTCGCCGATAACTGATGAAGCCACGATTCGAGCGCGAGGCTTGACTCCGAGCTTCTTCATCATTTCTTCACCCATGATGAGTACACCCGATGCACCATCGCTGATCTGTGATGCATTTCCGGCAGTGACGGACCAATTGATCTCCGGGAAGCGGGCAAGCGCACCGTCATTCATGAAGACCGTCTTTAGACCAGCGAGTGCTTCTAGCGTGCTCTCAGCCCGAATGCCATCATCGGCCGAGATTACAGTTCCATCAGGAAGAGTTACCGAAACGATTTGCTTTGCTAACGTTCCTGCCCCCTGAGCTGCTGCTGCCCGCTGGTGCGACTGCAGTGAATACGCGTCCATTGCTTCACGACTTAAACCCCACCGAGCAGCAATGAGTTCTGCTGAAATCCCTTGTTCCACTAACCCGCCACCGGCATAGCGAGCAGCAACGGCTGGCCCAAATGCATCTTCACCGTTCTTGTTGCTGAACATTGGCGTAGTGCTCATTGACTCAACTCCCGCAGCGATCACGAGATCGTAGGCGCCAGCTTGAACACCTTGCGCACCAAAAGCCACAGCCTGCATTGAAGATCCGCACTGGCGATCAACCGTTGTAGCAGGCACGGATTCAGGAAACCCTGCAGATAAGACGGCACTGCGGGTGATGTTGTTGCTCTGCCTACCAATTTGAGTAACGCAGCCACCAATCACATCATCGATCAATGCTGGGTCAAAGCCATTGCGCTCAACAAGTGCGCGCAAGGTCACAGCCATCAAATCTGCTGAATGCATCGGGGTGAACGAACTTCCATCGCGCTTGACTCGTGCAACGGGTGTGCGAACGATGTCTACGATGTATGCGTTACTCATGCGATAAGTCCTAAAAGTTGTTGAAGTTGAAAACGACAAGCCAGCGCATCCCCGAAGAGAATTTCATCTGTCTTGACACGGCGCAGGTACAGGTGTGCGCAGTGTTCCCAAGTGAATCCTATTCCGCCATGCACTTGGATAGTTGCCTCGGCAATCCAGGGAGCAAACCGAGCCGAATAAGCCTTAACCACAAGGGCCTGCTCATGCAAAACGGCTTTATCGCTTGGATTGACAAGTGACGCGGCTTCAACGGCAGCGCGCATTGATTCCACATGGGCGAACATTTCCGAGCAACGATGCTTGATCGCTTGAAAGGCGCCGATTGGTTTGCCAAATTGCACACGAGTCTTTGCATACTCAACAGAAATTTCCATCAGTTTCTCTGACATGCCTAGCATTTCAGCGCTCACCGCTATCCGGCCAAAGGCATTGAGCAGCTGAAGTGCCTCACTGTATTCAGCGCCAATTCGAGTTGCCGCTGCACCTTCAAAAGTGACCAAGGAAGTAGGGCGGGTCAGGTCAAGCGAATTTTGAGGAGTGACGACTACACCGGATGCCTGAGCGTCAACTAAGAACAGCCCCGTTCCCTTTGGCGTAGTTGCAATCACCAAAATTCGGTTGGCAATGTTCGCATTGAGCACAGCGGTCTTACTTCCGTAAATGTTCCAACCGTTTTCATCGCGTGCAACAGTGCTCGCACCGGCTCCATCGAGAAGAGCAACTGTCATAATGTCGCTGCCATCTGCAAGCACGGGTAAGAGTTCAGCATTTGCTGCTGTATCTCCTGCAAGTTGGATGGCAAGCGGTGCAAGCACGCTCGAAGCCAAAAGGGGCACGACCGCAATTGCGCGAGCAGCTTCTTCCAGAGCGATCGCCATTTCAGCCATGCTCATGCCCTGACCACCAAACTCTTCAGGGATCAATAAACCTGAGACCCCTAGGTCAGTAGTGAGTCCGCGCCAAACTTTTTCATCCACACCGCTTCCGCTCGCGATAACCTCGCGCACTCGTGATTCAGGTGAGATGTCTTCGAAGAAATTACGAAGACTGGCCCGAAAATCCGCGCGCTCTGACGGAGTAGTTGTTGAGATATTCACGTTGGGTTTCCTTCGAATTTCTTAATCGCGTGGGAGACCGAGAACGCGGTCACCAATGATGTTTTTGACAATGTCGGAAGTGCCGGCTGCGATCGTTGCCGATCGAGCTGAGAGATAACCGGACTTTGCTTCGTTGTCATCACCAGTAATGCCCTCAACTCCGGAAAGTTGCATGATCGTGGTGTCAACTTGCTGACTTAACTCACTCCACACCATTTTGATAACTGATGATTCAGAGCCAGGTGTCACGCCATCAGCAATTTTGGCAAGCATCTGTGAGCCCATCATTCCAAGCACGCGACTTTCTACGTAATGCTCAGCAAGCTGGTCTGAAAGTATCGGCGAAACCGGGGTGTCTTGTTTGGTGACATCTTCAATCAAGTTGCGGATGCGCTGTTCTAGGCGACCAGCAAAAACCGCAACACCAGCGCGCTCATGACCCAAAGTGGTCATCGTGACGTTCCAGCCCTCATTCAACGGACCGATGAGATTTGCGACAGGAACCCGCACATCAGTGAAGAAAACTTCAGCGAATTCAGCGCCACCATTGATCTGCTTGATTGGTCGAACTTCAAGACCCGGTGTGTTGATAGGTACCACGATTGCCGAAATGCCCTTATGCTTTGGAGCATCCGGGTCGGTGCGTGCGAGTAATTGCATGTGGGTTGAATACATGCCGTTCGAAGTCCACACTTTTTGCCCATTGATCACGAACTCATCGCCATCAATGACTGCCCGCGTGCGAAGTGAAGCAAGGTCTGACCCAGCGCCTGGCTCGCTAAATCCTTGGCACCAAAACTCATCGGTGTTAGCAATGCGCGCAACAGACTTGCGCTGCTCTTCAGTGCCAAACCGCATCAGTGTGGGCGCAACATTCTTGACGCCAATCATGCCGGGAATTTGCGGCACGCCGTATTGCGCGACAACATCTTCAATAGCAAGCATCTCAATCGTGCCAAGCCCACGTCCGCCAAATTCTTGCGGCCAGGTCGCGGTTGACCAGCGGCCCTCAGCCATTGTGCGCTGCCAGTCCAACTTGGCTTCCCAGATTTCACCGTCGGGCCACTTCGCGCACCAAGCAGGAAATTCCTTGGTAAGAAACTCGCGTAGTTCTGCAAGTAGTGCTTCCATTTTTGATCTCACTTTCAACTGAGTTGGTTTAGCATCACGTCGGTCGACCGAATAAATCTCATTGCATCATTGAGATGCGTGCAGCCAAGTTCGCCGCGAAGGTGCATCCGCACCCCTTCGTCAAGTTGATCGGGGGTTCGTCCAAGAAGCAAAGTAACGTGTTCAGCTGCCATTGGGCAATCACCCATAGGTAGGGTGCGAGCTGTGGCTTTAGCCTTCACAAGCACACCGCTGCCGTCAAGTTCACCTGTGACTACGTACTCGTGAAGTGCCCCATCGTCATCGACAGCGCGGTGCAGCGAATCTCGAAACCACATTTCAATTTCAACACAATTATTTGCACCGCGATAGATATCGAGTAGACGCCGACGCTGCATCGTTCCGAAAGGCACTTCATCCTCAAAATGCCAGGCCGGACCTTGAGTAACGAGTTCATGAATGGTCGGAGCATGCGGAAGTTCACCTAAAATATTTTGGTCGGTGGCGTTTGCAGAAATACCTCCCGCGCGCCATCCGGCGCAGGTACCTACCTGAGGGGAATTGGCAAGGAATCCCGGACTTTGCGGTGCAGACACGATGCGGCCGTAGCCGGCAACATGGCGCATCCCTGATAGCTCATCAAGCATGCAGCCAATGAGCGAATTTGGGTCATAAGACTCTTCAAGCTTGGAAATATGGCTGCGAAATCCCGGTCCGATATTTCGGCCTTTGAGATCTTGGGTCAACGAGCGTCTATGAGAATCATCGCTCACGTCAATGGTCACCAGAGCGCCCATAGCATCGGTGCGGGCCGACAGTTGCGCGGAGTGCTCCCAACTGACCTTGCCTTGGGCATCAACCGCAACATCTCGCGCTGTTCCCCTGAGCAGGATTCCGCTGGCCCAATCGGGATCTGGGGTGCCGCTCAGCGTGATGGTTCTCCGCACTGAATGTGGGCGAAGAGCCCAAAGTTGAGGCAGGGGATTATCCATGCCGCGCTGCAGGGGAACGCCAATAACCGAAATACTCATTGCCCCTCCAGTCACGCTAGAAACTTCAAAAATTTTCTTACCGAAAGCCTAACGATACCAGTCAAGGCTCGAGGGTCGGCATGGTTATTTAAGAACTTCTCCTTACTTCTTGGCATACCGAGGAAGCACCAGGGTTACCAGCACGACTAATCCGGCAGCTGAGCAAGCCGCGCCAAATCCAAAAACGGCCCGATAACCACCAAAAGCTGCAGCCAAGCCAACCACCAGGCCGCCTAACCCTTGGGAGATGTCAAAGAACATCGTGAAAGTGGAAATCGCCGAGGGGCGCACGCGATCGCTCACATCGCTGAGCACCAGTGCCATCAGGCCGGGATATTGAAGGGCGATACCGACAGCCAATGGCACGATTGCCAGGTAGATACCAGGCCAACTCGGCGTCACAGCCATCACGACTAATCCCAGAATTATCAAGGAAGTCGCCCAAATGCCAGTTTTTCGAGGGCCTACGCGGTCAGGAATCCGGCGCCCAAAGAGCCGCACCGATAACACAATCGCGGCATAGAAGAAGAACATCCACTGCACTTGGCTGGTGCCCAACTGTGGTGCATAGAGAGGAAGAAAGGCTTGCATCCCCACCATCCCGACAATGCCCAGCGCAAGGACAGTCCCTGGTAGCAAAGCGGGCAAGTAAAACCTTGCTAGCTCTCCAGCACCATCCTCGTGGTCACCGACCTCGATTTTTACATCAGACTTGCGTAACCCCAGAATCGGTAACGCTCCAGCGAAAGCGATCACACCCGCGGTGACGAACGCGATTCTGTACCCAGCAGAGTTATACATCAGTTGACCAAGCACAGGCCCTAGAGCCAAGCCGATATACGGAGCGACTGAAAAAACGCTGGCAGCTTCCGCGCGTCGCCATTCACTCACCCACGCCATAACCGAAGACAGCATCGCCACCATCATCATTGCTTGCGCTCCGCCGAGAGCCAGCCGCAAAACAATCAGCACAATCACGTTTGGTGAAAATGGAATCATCGCCAGAGCGATAGCTCCGATTGTGGCACCAATGAAAATGATTGGGATCGCACCAAATTTTGCGATTTGCGGTGTTATGAATGGACGAACCGCAATTGCTGCAATCGCTTGGACAGCAACCACAAGGCCAATCTCAACATCGCTACCACCCAATTCACGAAGAACGAAGATTGACAAAATTGGCAGGGTCATGCCGACACCGGTAAAGAAAGTGAAGGCTGCCAATAAAACGAGAAAAAACTTCGGCGTCACCAATCTTTCTGTATACGAATTCTCCTGTCCCTGTGGCGACACAACAAACTCCAGATCTTGAGAAAAATTACAGTGCTGAAGGAGCATTCCGTTTAGAAGCCTCATATCTTGGCAGGACAACAAGCAACATGATGATCAGACCGATAAAGGCACACAAAGCAGCAGACCCAAATACTGCGCGATACCCAGCAACCGCAGCAACGACTCCAACAAACAGCCCACCGAATCCTTGGGATATGTCAAAGAACAATGTGAAGGTTGAGATCGCGACGGGCCGATCGCGTTCCGAAATATCTTCCAGAGTCAACGAGAGCAAACCTGGATATTGCAGGGCTTGCCCGAAAGCGAACGGAACAATCGCGATGTACGCCCACAACGCGAACGGAGTTGTTGCGACCCCAGCCATACCGATGATTAAAGCTGTCGTTGCAACGATGCTTGTTTTCTTAGGCCCCCACATGTCTGGAAGCTTTCCGCCTGCTGTACGAAACAACAGCACGACCCCAGCCAGGATAAGGAATGCGATCTGGATTTGTAGGCCAGGAATTTCAAGAGCGAAGAGCGGCATAAATGCGCCAAATGACAGCATTCCCACAATGCCAAGCGCAATGACCACTCCTGGCCATACCGCACCCTTATAGAACCGTTTCGATGCAATATCTTGATTCATCAGGTCAGCCGTCGTCAAGGGTTCAGACTTGAGAAAGAGCATCGCTATAACACCGACAGCTGCCACAAATCCCGCCAAGGCAAACGTGAATGTATAACCCATCGCGTGGAATATCAATTGACCGATGAGCGGACCCACACCCATGCTGATATACGGGGCAACTGAAAACATGCTGATCGACTCACCCGCTCGATCCGCAGGGACCCACGACGTGACAGCAGTGAGCGACCCGATAAACAAGACCGCGATACCAGCACCCAATAACAATCTGAGAGCGATCAACTGAATGACACTGTGAACTACTCCACTAAACCCCAATGAGATCGCGACCGCAATAATCGCGCCGATCAGGATTGGCTTAACACCCCACGTGTTGAATTTTGGAGTGATCCAAGGCCGAATAGCGATAGCGGAGATTGCTTGCACCGCGACAACAACGCCCACTGCAACATCGCCTCCGCCCAAGCCATCCTTCACGAAGACGGGTAGCACCGGCGTGACAATGCCATTGCCAAGAAAAACACCAAATGCTGCCGCGAGTAGTAGCAGGAATCTCTTGCTGAGCAGTTTCTCACTTGCCGATTGATTCACGCCACCTCCTCTGCAATTACCCTTGCTGATCTCAGACCCGCGGTCTTTGCATCGTAGAACTCTCTCACACCACGCAGCACTTCATTTGTTCGCCCGCTTATATTAGGCTTTCAACTGCAGCATTTTATTTACGATCAACGTCACTGCAATCTACGGCTAGACACTGCACGCGTCCACCTGTTCAAGAAATCTATGAGAAATGTCAAAGGCCCGGATAATTTCCTCCGGGCCTTTGACATGAAGAACTGTGCTTATGCAGCGCCTTCTGCATCTCCGCTAAGGAAACCGCGAACGATACCGTCGGCATTGCTGTCAGCTGGGCCGTTCCACACTTCATGTCCGTGAACCATAAGCATGGCGCGGTCGGCGAAACTCAATGCTCGGTCGATGTACTGCTCAATGAGCAGGATCGTCACATTGTTTTTCACGCGTGCTGCAGCCAGCGCGGTATAAATATCATTGATCACCAAGGGAGCAAGACCAAGTGAAAGCTCGTCAACAACAAGCACATCTGGCTCAGTGATCAAAGCTTTCGCAACAGCAAGCATCTGCTGCTCGCCACCTGAAAGGGTGCGTGCTTGCTGCTTGCGGCGATCGCCTAGCCTGCTAAACAATTCATAAGCGCTCTCAACAGCTGCTTTTGGATCTTTGGAAAGCTTACGTGCACCAAGCATCAGATTTTCTTCAACCGTTAAGGTTGGGAAAATTGCACGTCCTTCTGGCAGGTACGCCAAACCACGCTGAGCAAGAACGAACGGCTCAAGATTGGTAACATCGTCGCCATCCAGTAAGAAGGTGCCACTTGCCGGAGGAAGCAAACCCGCAAGTGACTTGCCAATTGAGCTCTTGCCCGCACCGTTGGCTCCAAGAATGGTCAAGCATTCTCCTTGAGCAATCGAGAAAGAAACGTTATCAACAGCGAGCGCATCGCCATACTTGAGCGTGAGGTTTGAGACCTCAATCTTCGCGTTCGACATTTATTCCTCCACTGTTCCAAGGTAAGCGGTCTGCACTGCCTTGCTGGCGCGCATTTCTGCTGGCGTTCCACTGTCGATAAGTTGACCGAAGTCAAGAACAAAGACTCGAGAAGAGATAGCGAAAACTAATTCCAAGTCATGCTCAACCAAAACGATAGTGATATTTCGGTCCTTTGCTAGCGCTTTGATGACTTCACCAAGATGCTCAGTTTCTGCCCGGTCAAGACCAGCTGATGGCTCATCAAGCAACATGATTTTTGCGTCTGTTGCTAAACAAAGTGCTACTTCGAGCAGACGCCGTTGGCCCAAGGTGAGGTCGGAAGGCCCCTTCTCTCGATCTTTTCCAAGTCCAAGATCAACGATCAGCTCATCAGCTAAATCAATCTCCGCTTGGGAGATTCCACGCGACAAAAACGGAATCAAAGCCAAGAGGAAGTTAGAGATCGCCGCCCACTTACCAGCACGTACCTGTTTGCCGGCGCGCATAGCCAAGATCACGTGTTCACGCACCGTGAGTTCAGTTACCAACTGCGGTGACTGAAAAGTGCGAGCCATCGCCATAGCCGCTCGCTTTTGTGGCGAAGCAGTGCTGACGTCAGATTGCCCAATGAAAATTGAACCTTCATTTTGCTCTAGCGTGCCTGACATGCATCCAAGCATCGTGCTCTTACCTGCGCCATTGGGCCCGATAAGTGCCGTGATCTCTCCCGGATTCGCCTCCATGCTGACTTTGTTGAGAGCTTGTACACCGCCAAAGCGGATACTTACTCCATCAGCCCGAAGGGTGGTGTTAGTAATTGTTGACATCAGATCACACTCCTGCTGGAACGTTAGATTCGGATTTTTCATCAGCTGACGGTTCAGAAGTGTGAAGGGATCCCCCACTGATCTTGATGGCAAGGCGACGGAAATTTGCTCTCAGGCCTGGGTTAATACCAATTGGGTCTACGACCATATTGATAGCCACCAAGCCGAACAGCAGCACTGGAAGGTCCGCCAAGCGTTCTGGCAAGAACTCGGAGAAGATTGCTGGCATCAAGAGCAAGGTCATACCGCCAGCTGCCAAGCCACCCATCGAACTGGTTCCTTGGGCCACAGCCAAAGCAAACCAGACCAACCCAATTACCATGATGAATCCGTTAGGGAATGCGACGAGTTGGAAACTCGCAACCATCGATCCACCAACACCCGCCACTGCGGCACCAAGTGCAAAGACTCCCAGACGGGCCACGAAAATATCAAAGCCCAATGTCGCTGCACGCACTCGGCTGGCACGAATAGTAGCGAAGACCAAGCCGGTTGTTGAGCGGCGGAGCGACCACAGCATGAACATAACTGCGAACATCACCACCATACCAAACCAATAGAACGACTTAGGTGTGTCCAAAGTCATTCCGAAGATCGTAGGTCGCCCAAATGGAAGCCCGGAACCAAAGTTTGAGAATTCATCGCGGGTGTAGACTGCCTGATCGACCAGCAGCGCAAATGCAAAGGTAACAATGGCTGCGTAGAGCGGTCCAAGAGGCAAACACACCATGCCTACTACAACGCCGGTGAGACCGGCAACGATGCCACCAATCAGCATTGCGAGCAGGATTGGCACTGATCCTTTTGATCCAAATACGGTGTCGTTATTCACAATATACGCTGCAGAGATAACACCGATTCCGGCAAAACTGATCTGGGCCAAACTGATAATTCCAGCTTCACCTGTGACCAATCGGAATGACAAAAAGACCACTGTGTAACAGAAGCCGACCGCGATCAAACCAGTCCAGTAATCGTTGAAGACTATGGGCATGCCAACCATGACTAACGCGAGAACCGCATAGCCAACGTAGCGATCCCAGTGACCCTTTGGATTACGCATAACGGTGAGGTAGTGCGAAAGGGAAACTTCGTACTTATTGCTCACAGCTGCAACTTCAACCTTTTGGGTGTCAGCGCGAACATCCTTGTTACGGCTGTAGATGAGAACAGCGATAACCATGAAGAGGAATGGAAGACTTGGGCGCAGTGCCGTGCCTAGGAGGCCATCGGAAGGCAAGTACAGGACGAGAACTTCCTGAGTAACACCCAGTAAGAGCGCACCAAAGAAGGCCCGCCATAGGTTCGTGAACTTACCGATAACCGCACCAGCCATCGAGGCTGCAATCAGGTTGGCGAAACCACCAGGGCTCAAACCAACCTTTGGAAGCACCATGAGTCCAGCTAGGCCAGCAATGCCTGTGCCGACTGCCCATGAGGCCGCAACAACAAACTTAGGGTTTGTGCCAGACAGCACGGTCATGAGTTCGGAGTCAACCGAACCACGGGTGATCAGGCCCGCCATGGTCTTGTTAAGAACCCAGTAACCACCGAGAGCAACAATGGCAGCAGTCACAATAATGATGAACTGCTCGTTGGAGACGTTCACATCAAAGACCGAGAAGATCACCGAAGGCTCACCGACGGGTCCATACACGAGATACACCGGATCGTGGCCGAAGATCAAGGTGGTAGCAGCTACAAGGCCCACCTGTAGACCGATCATGACGGCCACCTTGGTCAGCGGAGCTAGATCGCCCAACTTACCAAGGAGTACCCACCAGAGGAACAGACCCAAGAGCGGGCCCACGAGGATGACAACAAAGGCGGCGGCTAACCATGAGTTCCAGCCAAGCCCGGTGTCACTATTGCTCAAGAAGTAGAAGCAGTAGGCGAGAAAGAACGCCATGCCTCCCTGGGCGAAGTTGAAGACGCGTGACGCGTTATAGGTAATGACTAATGCCATAGCGGACATCGCATAAAGCGCGCCGACGGCAAGGCCAGCAATAACAAAACTGAGCACCTGGGGTCCTCCTGGTCAGGGCCGATCGAATCCGGTTCTGGCGATGGCCAAATCCGGGGATTACAAGGTGGCATTCAGCCTAATGTCGCCGAAAATGCACGTTTTCGGAGTTGGACGGATCACGTCGTTTCCCCTGTGGAATTAGTTGTCAAAAAAACCGGGGTGTTGGCTTATTTGTCCTAATTCGTGTCTAGCACTAAGTCCGTGAGCCTAGGCATGGCATGCAGGCTCGTCAAGGGAAACGGCCCAATTGGTGAAATCTAAATTTACGTTGAGTAAAATCCTCCTGACAATCCCTCGTATGAACATATGTTCACCCGACTTTGAGGATCTGTCCACATGTCGGTCCGGTGTCAGGGAGGATCGAGTCACCTCGAACAGTGGCGAACCACATACATCTCGCCGGATCGCCATCAGGGGTGACTCCCGGTGCGAAGGAAATCCGACCTGGCAGCAAGTTTCCACCGGTGTAGTCGGTCACTCCTCGCTGGATTCGGATGAAATCTTCACGAGTAGGGCACGGGCCAGCTGACGTGAGTCCCGCAATCATGAGATCAGCGGCGATATATCCAAGCGGTGCAAAATTGGAATATGGATTCAGGCCAGCCTGTGCCATCCCAGCGACGTAGCGCTTGACCTCCGGGGTGTTCAACTGCAACGGCACGAAGCCACTGGGTGCTCCAACCGCCCCATCAAGAGCACCAACTGCATCGATCACCGTCTTTGGATCAATGAGTCCATTCACGAGCACGGTCGTCTTCACAGCACCTTGATTCTTCAAGGATCGAGCCAAAGAGACTCCAGATTCAACCAGCGAAATGACATTGACCGCATCTGCCTTGGATTTCTTTATTTTCTGGGCAATCGTGAGTGTGCTGGAATTAACGGCGTCAAGAGTTTGGATCGGTAGGGCTGCGGATAGGTCCTGCGAACTCAATGTTGCAACGAACCCGCGAGCTGAACTCAACGCACCGGGTGACTTCAAACTCACGGTTGCAATTTTCTTCGCTTTGATTTTGCGTAAGCGCTGTGCAACCGCAGTTGTCATGTAGCCAGTTGAATACGCACCAGATACGCCAAACACATTCAAGTCCGTTGCGTATGGCGGAAGATTTGGCATTCCGGCAACCGGAATGTTGGCTTGCTTCAGAGACGGATACATCGCTTGTTGCTGTGAGGCGGCCAATAATCCAAACACGCCATCTTTTACAGCTTGTTGTGCAGCCAAACTTTGAGTCTTGGCATCATTTCGATCGTCGTAAGTCTTCAACACGACTCTTCGGCTATTGATCCCGCCTTTGGCATTGATCTCGTTAATGCGTAACTGAGCGGCGTTACCAAAGTTTTCAAAAATTTCTGCTGCTGGCCCAGTTTTAGGAAAGACCACTCCCAAAGTAATAGTGGAGTCCGTGACACCACCGAGTGGACCACAAGTGCGCGATGGCGTTGGCGATGCGGAAGAACCAGTCGTCGTCGCTGTTGTTGTGCATGCCGCCAACAAGAGTGCGCAAGCAACTCCGACAGCTGCCAATCCGTACAACTTCACAGGTGAATGGTGCGCTATCCATGCCAATAAAGAAACAGCGGGTACCAGATTGGTGGTGAAAATAATGTTGGGTCCCTGCTATTTCACGGGGACCCAACATTATTACTCTGAAGCTTTCAAGCAGGCAGCAAAATTAATCCTTTGGTGCTGCCTTTACAACCTTGCCCGTGGCAACTTCGATGATTGCTGCACATGTTGGCTTAAGGTCAGGAACCAACGTTCCACCCTTCACAGTCATGTACCAGCCGCATGATGCTGGATCACCATTTGGCGTTAAGCCTGGCTTATAACTGATCGGAATAGGAAGTAATCCAGCTCCCGTGATCTTGTCCTGATTGCGAAGCTGATCAATGAAGCCTTGGCGAGTTGGGCACTTACCGGCAAGAGAGAGTCCCTTGAGAAAAGTATCCGCTGAAACAAAGCCAATCGGAGCCGATGAGCCATACGGGTTGAATCCTGCAGCCTTCATGCCGTTGACATAGGTACGCAGTCCTGGCTTACCTGGAACTCCCGGGGCAACAGTGCCGTAAGTGGAACCCGTTGCACCCTCAAGTGCTGCTGGTGCCTTAGCAACAGTGATTGGATCAGAAAGTCCAGCGACCAATACACCCTTGGGCGTAATCCCTTGCTGCTTGAAAGCACTCAGCACTGAAACGCTGCCATCAACGAGCAGAATCATGTTTGCACTGTCTGCACCGGATGCTTTGAACTTCAACGCAGTGGAGGTTGCATCGTAAGCCCCAATTGGCGCATCTGCGATTCGAGAAGCATTCGTTAAACCAACAAGCCCTGTTGTGGCTAGGAATGCTGTACCCGCGCTATTTGCACCTGGAGAATTGTGGTTAATTACCATAACGTTTGATGCGCCGAGATCCTTCAACTTTTGGGCTGAGCCAAGGCTTGTGTATAACGTGGTGAAGGCGCCAGTGGCTCCAAAGGCATTGCGGTCAGTGGTCTGGGCTGGCAAGTTCGTCAATCCCACAACTGGAATGTTTGCTGCCTTGAGTGCTGGGAACATCGTGTCAGCAGTTGTAGCCTCAATGATTCCAAAGTTTCCATCTTGATCAATGGCTTTTGAAGCAACGCCCGACTGAATTGCACCTGACGCCTGATCGTCATAACTGGTGACAATGATTTTACGGCCATTCACGCCGCCTTTGGCATTCTGCTGATCCATGCGCAATTTCGCTGCTTCATAAAAACCAGCGAAGTTCGAGGCTGAGGCGCCCGTGCGAGGTGAGATAACCGCGACCTTGATTGAGGTCGTATCAACCCCTGGTGATGGCGCACACGCGACGGGCTTGACTGGCACCACTGGCTTTGCTGTTGCTGCACCAGCTGCGTTCGCGGTCATGGCGAGCAACATTGCTGCACTGAGTCCGCTTGCCGCTATCGCTGCTTTTCGAGGAACCGACATCACTACTCCTTTGTCTAATTCAAGGGAGGACTGCAATTGGGAATCCCAATGTGCGCCATTTGCTAACCATCTGTCAGCCCCAGAATTGGAATCTAAAGGCGCTATGAACCTTGGGAAACGGTAAACCGGTGAATGTTATCCATTCGTTATACACCGTATATCCATCTAGGCCTTACGTGCCTTTTGTCCCTTAATCTTTTTGCTCACAAGGCACGGACGCTATTTGATGAACAAAAGAACGGCGGGTAGCCGAAGCCACCCGCCGTTCTTTTTGAGAATTACTAGCCTTGTACTACTGCTCCAGTGGTGGTATTCACGTACTTTGCACCACACGTTGGATTGGCATCAGGAATCAACTGATCACCCTTGGCGATCATGAACCAGGTACATGACGCCATATTGCCGTTTGGTGTGGTTCCTGGCCTGAAACTGATGTTTTCAGGGACCAATCCGCCTCCGTTGTACTTGTCCACGTTACGCAATTTGTCAATGAACAATGCACGCGTTGGGCACTGGCCCGCTTCTTGGAGTCCACGGATAAGCAAGTCCGCACCAAGGTAACCCTGAGGGGCTGATGATGAGTAAGGGTTCAAGCCAGCCGCCCGCATGCCGTTGGCAAACGTGCGAACCGCCGCACGATTCACGCCAACAGGAACGGTGCCGTAGTTGGTACCTAGGGCACCATCTAGCGCTGCGCCAGTGGTCTTGAGAACTGCTGGGTCAGAAAGCCCAACAATGCTCATACCCTTGAGCTTGACACCTTGCTGCAACAACGCCTGAGCAATGGATACGCCACCTTCGATGTAGCCAACAATGATTGCGCCGTTTGAACCTGAGCTCTTGATGCGAAGGGCCGTTGAAGTCGCATCATGGGTGCTCATAGGTTCGTCTGCAATACGCAGTGACTCGGAGATGCCAGGAACCAACTTCAACAAACCAGAAGTCGTGTTACCTGAAGCCGTAGCACCAGCAGAAGCGTGGTTGATGTTCGCGACCGTGGTAACGCCCATGTCTTTCAACTTTTGAATGACGAGCAACGAACCGATGCCAGGAGCAGCTGGGGCACCCGTCGCGCCGAAAGCATTGCGATCTGTATTGAATGCCTGGTTACTGAATCCCGTGACCGGAATGTTGGCATCCTTTAACGTTGGGTACATCGACACCGTTGAGGTCTGAGCAGTGAGGCCAAAGATCTTGTCTGATTGAATCGCCTGCTGAGCAGCCGATACCTGCGAGGTTGGGCTTGACTGATCGTCGTACACCTTCATGGTCAACTTGCGACCATTGACGCCACCCCTAGCGTTTTGCTGGTCAATTCGAAGCTGAGCGGCCTGCGAGGAACCGATGTAGTTCGCTGCAGCTGCGCCAGTCTTGGGACCGATCCAGCCAAGAGCGATTGAGGTAGGCGTGACGCCATCAGTTGGTGCACAAGCAGCGTTTTTCTGTGCAACCGAAAGTGCT
>Ga0114974_10001059_pt1 | contig 21999 bp, 14 predicted proteins | sample S_130206_EF_Meta_FD_87318 | JGI IMG/M metagenome (GOLD analysis project Ga0114974, IMG submission 87318) | Freshwater microbial communities from Lake Simoncouche, Canada to study carbon cycling - S_130206_EF_MetaG | ecosystem: Environmental > Aquatic > Freshwater > Lake | place: Lake... | reverse complement strand
CTTTTCCAATTTCATCTCCGCCAACTCCCATGCTGGCAGGTGTAAATATGAGTCCATCTGTATTATACTCAAATAACCCTTCCTTATCCTTTGTCAATATCAAATTACATGCACTAAATATGTTTTCTTCCGCAGTTAATGGATAAAACTCCTTTGACTCTATTCTAATAGGACTAACTGCTTCATCCTTAACAACAGATTTGGGGTTCAACAACTTGATAATGTGCTTCAATAGTGGAAGTCTAAATTTTGATTTCAACTCGTCCTTTTTTCTTGGAACAAAACCAAGTGGTCTTACATCCTTTTTTTCAATAAAGTAAATATCAAAAGCAGCATACAAGTTAATAAATTTACCCAACTTATCATGCAAGATAATTTCTCCGTCAATAATGGTATTAAACAATTCTTTATGCTCCGTTTCAGCACCAGTAAATATAACATTCATATTTGTGTTTAATAAGTAGATTTTACCTTTGGACGAAACAAATAACAAATTGCGTTCACCATCGGCTTTTTCAGTAACAGTATAATCCTTACGAATGTTCGGAATAACCGTATTATCATTAATGGGTGCAATGTTTTGAATTTGAAGAGTTGTTGATGAAGGACCAATAAAATTACTTGGTCTAACTCTCCAATGCTTTTTAGCATCATAATTATCTCCTTGAATAAGCTTCATATATTCTTGCAAAATGTCTCTTTGTTCTGGATAAGAAATTGGATAATTTGTTCCTTGAAGCCCCATAAGAACATATTTTATAGCCTTGCGAATGGATGACAACAATCCAGATGGAGCATCTGTCAAAGTTCCTGGACCAATCTTTGAGTTATTTACTTCTAACTCAATTTCATAAATTTCAGGGTTATCAAACACATTTGCTTCTTTTGTTGTATATTCCAAAATGGGTTCACTGTTTGAAAACTTAGACGACTTAACAATGCTAATATCAACATTGACAGGAATGTCTGGATGCGAAAAGGTAACACGATTAATATATCTAAAACTTTTTTTTGATTTTTCCCAAGTATCAACTATATTTTGAATAACACCTGAATTTGCCCTCATTTTATTCTCAACGCTGTACGAAACTCTGAAGTTGAAATCATCAAAATTAACAGGTCTTGTCCTTTGAGCATCCTTTCCTACACCATGAGAATAATGTCCCTTGTTGTGAAATTGAACATCATGTCCAGATGCCATAAGTTTTTTTATGTCGTTGTGATTGCAATATTCTTGAATTGCATGAAACCCATTTATTTCTGTTCTAATAGATGAGACCTTGAATTTTGAAGTATTTGGATCTAAAAATTCATTACTAATTCGCAACATATAATTGCCTTGCTCCAAAGTACTCGTAAATCCCAATGATTTTAATTTACGAATCACATTGTCGTAGTCAATTTTTGTTAATGGTCTTATGCCTTTAGTTCCAAAACGAACCTCCAACTCATTATTTTTATTAATGTCTTTGATAAATGGATTATTAGCCCAAAAGAGTTTTACCAAATTTTCAAATTGTGTTTGGGGAGACTCTCTTCTACCTGATGGTTCTAAATTTGTTTGTTCTTTCTTAGTAGATGACATTGTTATATATATACCAATACATATTTTTATATTCAAATCAATTTTTAATTTTATAAATTCATAACCAACATTTCGTACAAGTCTTTTTTGGTTTTTTTACTTAAATCTGTCCCATTTTCTGATAATCCCATTTTTGTAGCTAATTTAACTAATTCATCTAGTTTGTATGAAGTCATAGCCTTCAATGGTTTATCAAAACTATCCCAATTAAAATATTCCGTTCTATATTTTTCCAACTGCTCTTTTGAAACATTTTGTTCATAACAATATTTGTAAGCAGAAGAATCGTTGTTATTAATGCAATGAACAACATATGTTGGCGATTGGTCATCAAACAATATTTCAAAACACTTGCGTTTGTGAATATACATAATATTAATATTGTGCGAGATGCACAATGCTATGAATGTTTTCATCCCAATTATTTGTTTATTTGCGAGTTCATCTTCTACATCTTCTTTTATATTTTTAATTTTCTTGCTTTTTAACTGTTGTTTATTATTCCGCATGTATTCAATAAGTTTAAACTTTATGGTTTTTTCATTTACAAAACTGGTTGCATCTGGATATTCATATTTTTCAAATCCATTTTGAATAATGAAAAAACACCAAAATAATTGGTCTTTTTCTCTTGGATAAAAAAATCTTTCAGGTTCTTTCTTTTGAATAATTTGCGTAACTGGTTTGGGGGTTTCGGTTTTACTCTTATGTTCATTGTCTGAACCTTGTTGGTAAAACGTTTTTGCTAAAACTTTTCCAGTTAACATATAATCTTGTAATTTATTCAATACATGATTATAATCTGTTTGTTTATTAATGACACTATGCATATTTATTTTTTACTGAATTATCTTTATTATCTTTCGCAAAGTATATATTCTTAAAATCTTCCTTTTGCTTTTCAAGAAAGTTCAAGTGATACTCTTGTGTATTTACATAGTTTATGTAGTTCTTCAAATTTTCAATAATGTCGTGTGGAAGTTCAGTCAAATTAATAAAGGTTCCATATTTGTTTTCATTTAATGTCACGGTTGAGTCCTTGCTCAAGATTCTTAAGATTTCTACTTGATTGAACTTTGGCAAAGATTCTATTTTTTGACGAATTATTTCTAATTCAGAAATTGAATCAACATTATCTACGACTGCGTCTTGCATTTTTATAAAATCATCTTACAATGTGTTTAAATGAATTTATAACAAATTACTTATTGAATGTTTTTCTTTAAACATAACAAATAAGTTTTTGGCAATTGTAACGCATCTCCCAAAAGTCTCCTACCTCATAACGGTCATTTATCCAACAACGACCTTTTAGAACATTTATAACAACAAATTTATTATTTGGAAGCTTGAACCATGCACATCCGGCTTTTAAATCCCCAACAGTATCATATTTCAATTGCCTAATCTTTGGCCGCCTTAGCAGCATTTGGTAGCGAGAGTCATCCTTGGGTATGCGATGAATGTTAATATACTTTCCATTCCGCCAACAACCTTCTCCGGTATATTCTTTAATAATATCAATAACATGCCACGGCAAAATACTTCTCAAGACATAAGCCATTTTTCTTTTGTATTTGGTGCAATTAAAAATAATTGCAATAAACGATCAATTTTTTTTGAAAAGACCCTTTTAATCATCTTCAATTACTAACTTTGGTTTGGATATTTCTTTATTCATACCCATAGTGGAATAATCTTTTTTAGGCTCAACTAATTCAGCAATAATGGAAACATACTTGTCATTCAATTCAAAACGCTGTCCAATAACGCGAGCTGTAAACTTTGAACCTTCCTCAATAGTTGAGAAATACTGCATCATATAGTGGTGATCTCTTGTAACAAATACAACAATCGGCGATGGTGTTTCATCGGAACTTTCAGCACGAATTCCAGCTTTTGTGATATTCTTAGCAACGCATTGAATAAGCATTCCTTCAACTGGACAACAAATTTGACACTCAAAAACTACTTCAAATACAATATTAGTACCTCTAATTAGCCCACTAGAATGCGTTACAATTTTACATGAGTTTGGTTTAATAAATCCTTCAACCACACATTTTCCCTCATAATTTAATGAAACAAATTTTTCAATTGTTTCCTGAATATTCTTGCCCACACTAACAATAGGAATAGATATACTACGTGTTATTAGTGACCTTGTATAAATATTATTTTCTAGTTGTTGTTTCTTTTTATACCTTGGTTTTGCAAGAGCTTCCATTTTATATTATACAAACATCTTTTTATTATGGTTTCAATTTTTAATTTAATTGTAAAACAAGTATAATTAAATTAAGATTTAAAGACTATTAAATTTTTAATTCCTTTTTAGACAACATAGCAGATTCAAAATCAAAAAACCAAAGTTTGTTATTCTTTTTAGTTTTATTGTAATATCTGAACAAAAATTCTTCAAGAGAGCACAATTCTGCTTGAACCATTCCTTTTGTTGTTCCATTTGTATACTTTTCAAATAATTGTTCTCCCATAAGTTCAGTTAAAACTGTTATTTTTCTAGGCTTTGATGATTCATCGCAACGAGCACCTGTATTTCTTTTTGCCTCCATATCTTTCACTTTAAAAACCAAATACCTATTTTTAACTTCTAGTCCAATAAATCCAATAATATTATTTACTTCAAATTTTGTAAAATCTAATGTTTTAGCGGTTTCTATTGCTACTTCTCTCTCATCTTCCGGTTCAGCTTTTATCCATTTTTTACCTTTTAATATCATAACGTGAATTTTATCCGCAGAAAACAATATTATACTTGTTATTCTTTTTGTTCTGATAATTTTACTATCTAAATATCGTTTAATATAATATTCAAGTACATTTTCATCAAATGAGTCAAATGAATAAATATAGTTCATTAAACTTACTTTTTCATTAAACAACAACATATCTACTAAATGTTCTACCAAAAATTGCAATGTATCTGCTGACGTCATTATACCATTTTTTACTAATTTTCTCATTGTAACTCCACAATGTTTATACCAATTATCATCTCCTCTTGGAACGTTTTCTGTTGTTCTAAAAAATGACAAAGTTAAATCATATTCTGTTTTTAATTCATTCATAACCAATGGTTCTTTTACACGCTCTGGTTCAGATTCAGACTCTGGTTTTGGTTTTTCTTCCTCCTCTTCTAAAACCAATTTTGGTTTATTTTCAATCTTTGATTCTTTTTTAGTGGCGGGTTTTTCAATTTCAACATGTTCTTTTGCTAAATCTGGTTTTATGTCAAATTTAATCATGCTATGTTTATAATCCAATGGAACTGACCTTTCAAATATAGAAACTCCATTATTGTTTAATTCACTGGGTTGAAACAAATAATAATCGCCAATGTTAATTAAATGGCCTGTTCTACCATATTTGTCCACAATTGGTTCATTTGCATCTTCTATCATTTGCGTTAAAGCCGCATATATTTGAACAATCGGATAAGGTTTTGGTGTATTTATTCTATGCATTAAATCAGTCTTTTTATAAAAGAATTTCCCATCTATTTTATCTCCAAATAGTTTTCTAATTTTCTGAAGTATTTTTTCGGAATTCATCATAATAAATGTTTCATTATATGTATCTTCTCTTATATTTTCTTCTAACAAAGTCTTCTCAGGAAAACATTTATATTCACAATCAGCCATATAATCGCACGCAGCCGAGTATGGAACGTCACCTACTTTAAAATCATCAATTACCATTCCATTAGATAAAATTTGTTTCACATCATTCTTTGTATTAGCTTCAATATTTTCTTGAGTAAAATTTGTTTGATCGTGATTAATTAAACAATCAACAGAAGTTTCTTTCAAAAGACGACTTACACGACCCATTTGAATTGCTTTATATTCAGCGAGCCTATAAACATATAAATCCGCAGACTCTTCTTCCGTATTTTCCAAAATAGTACCATAAATAAAAAGCTCTACGTTTCGTTTTTCAAACTCCAAATTTTTATGACTTGAATTTCTAACGCCACGACCAATAATTTGTTCTATTCTATTCATGTTATACCAGGGGTCAATTATATGAACTTGTCTTAAACACTTAAAATCAACACCCTCTGATCCAGCTTGAGATATAAGGATAACCTTAATTTTATAACCGTCTTTATTATCATCATTTGTAACAGCTTTTACTTCAAAATCGTTGTTTGGTGATAATCTAGAGTCACCTGTAATCATAATGTATTTTGCTGGCATAAAACTATCTTTTTTATTAGAACGCGGCTTCATTGTCCTTGCATCAACAGGTTCTACTGGTGGAGTTTTAAATAATGATTTTGCACCATCCCCATAACGTGTAAATCCCATTTCTTCTAATGCTAATGCAACTGGTATTAATCCACCATCAATGTATTGAGAATAAATTAAAATTATTCCTTCTGATACCGTTCCATCATCTGAAACTATACTATTACAGATTGATTTTATTTTTGAACTATAATTACCAATTTTGCTAGGAGAGAAAATACGCAAATCCTTATCAGAAATCCATTTTTTATATTCAAATGAACCCTTTTCTGGTGGTGTTTTGCTGTCAATAAAATCCATAACTCTATCTAGCCCCTTTTTTCCTGTTAAATCATTTGCATTAATATAAATTTGACTATTATCTGAATCGTCGGAAGAATCCCCTCCTTTGTAGGATGAAATAGATTTTTCACTGGATGCTTTTCTAGTCAATTTAATTCTTGGTTGAATAGGTTCTAAAGCTGATTCTAATTGTTTTCCGCGGTATAAAGGTAATTTGGGTTCTTCCTTTCTCTCCTCAACTTCTTCTTCAGCTTCGGAACTATTAGAATCAATTTGTTGTACGGCAGATTCAAGACCTTCTATGGGATAAACAATATTTAATGTTTCTAATGGAATTTGGAGTAAAGTATAGCCAAATGCTTCCATATTTTCAAAACTAGGCATTTCTCTTACTACGCCAGTTTTTGTTGCTGTACTAATTTTGCGTTTTCTTAAACTATCAATGGCAAACTTATAACCAAGAGACTGATATTTACCAATATTAGTTAAATATATTGTTGATTTAAGAACATTTATAGCCTCTTCAGGTTTAATTTTCTTTCCATTCATTTGAAATTTTGGATAAGGAATGTCCTCCAAAGTAGATTCTGGAGAGAAAATAGAAGGATAAACTCTAAATGGAAAAGTGTAAGGATTCTCTCCTCTTACAAATGACACATATCCGGTAGCTTTTCTTATAAGTAATTCCTTGCCTTCTTCTTCTCCATCGGGCCCCTTTTTAAAATTTCCATCTTTATCAAATACATCTTTGATCTCAATAGTAGCTCTCCTGTCATTCAAATTCATCAAATTCAATAACCAAATTATCTCTCTATAACTGTTATACATTGGAGTTGCAGATAATAACAATAATCTCATATTTATTGCAGACTTTACTAAATCAAGCAGTTGAAGAGCAACTTTTTTGTTTTTATTTTCATCAGCAATTCTAATATTATGAATCTCGTCAATTACAATTAATCTATTATCAAATTCATATTTCAAATTACGAACCATTTTTACATGTTTATCGGCTTCATCCTTGTAATAACCTTTTACTTCCTTTACTTTTTCAATATAGTTGGCAAATTCAATGTAACCCAAAAATAAATAAGACGCATTAATAATGTTTTTAACTTGACTAACAACCTTTTCTTTAGTAATACCCTTCATATTCATAGGATTTATCTCTTTCAAAAGCTTATTTCCAGTGCATCCGCGAATATTCCATAAACCATCAACAAGTTTTAACTTTCTCTCGTCAAATAATTGTAAACGAAAATTATCCTGAACATTTGGTGATGCAACTACTATAATTCTTTTTGAAATACCCATTTGTTTTAAATAATCACGTTGTTCTTCGCAAACACCGATTGCAGTACATGTTTTGCCTGTTCCCAAACCATGATATAACAATAAACTATTATAAGGTGTTTGAAACGAGAGAAAATTGCGAACAAATGCTTGGTGAGGAGATAACTCAAACTCTGCATTAGCTAAAATATCAGCTTGTTCCTTAATGTCGTATATTTTACCATCATATTTCGTGTCACTAAATTCTTTCTTTTCTGCTATTTTAACAATAAAATTCGGATCATTTAAACTGGGATAAAGGTAAGAATCTTCTTCTGGATTTTTTGCCAACTCAGTTCTCTCAATCATTTCCTTTTTAAGAACAAATTTGTTGCAAGTTTTGTCATATGCTTTTTCTGAAGTTCCACACTCATTGATTTCAAATTCTTTTTTTAATTCTTCCATTGTATCTCCGGTTTCTTCTGGAATAACAACTAATCCTGGCTTAATGGACTTTCTTGGTTTTATCAGTTTTTCTTTATTTCGTGTTTGCATATTATATATTACGAATATAATCTATATTCTTGTAATACTTTATTAATATTTGTGATTAATTGTTTTTTTTCTAAATTATAAGGTCTAATTGCCTCTAAACATTGTGATATTGTTTTCCACTCCAATTTGCTAACCTCTGATTTTTGGTAACTCTGCAAAATATCAACAGTTTCATTCATATAAGCCAAAAAATATTTATGTTTATAAGATTTGTGATTAGAACCAATAAAGATTTCCTCAAACGGAAGCAAATTGTCAATTACAGTTATATCTTTACTTGAATATCCAGTTTCCTCTTCAAACTCTCTCAGAGCACATTCTAAATCCTTCTCTTGAAAATTCCGACGACCCTTTGGAAATTCCCATTCTGTTTCACTCCAAGAAGTCTTACTATTTTTTATAATATCAGAAAGTGTTATTTTTTTATTAGCGTCGCCATTTGTTTGAATTCCATTTTTTATTATTTCAAATTTTTTTGATGAAGCAACTTCTTCACCTCTATATTGAATTCCATTATTGTCACCCCACAATAGCTTCCATAAACTATCAAATGATTCCGTTTTTAGGCGTTCTTTTTCAAGAATTGACATTTCGTCAACACTTTTTTGAATTTGATCCACATTATAAGATGAATATTTTCCTCTAATGAGGTCAATATAACCAAAACTATCTTTACGGCGTATCATTAAATATTGAATACCCTTATCGCTTGGTCTAAACAATATAATTCCATAACTAGTGATAGGCAATTTGCATTGGTGAAATAAATGTCCATGTTTTCCGCAGTTATTACATACATTTGTTTTATTCATTCAATATATGACTATTATTATATAGCGTTTTATGTTTAAACAATAATCTTTTAATATTAATTTAATCAAATGGCGTTAGATCCAAAAGTATGGGGACCTCATTATTGGTTTTTCTTACATACAGTGGCAATGTGTTATCCGCATAGACCAAATACAATAACCAAAAAAAAGTATTATGAGTTTATTCATACCATTCCAATGTTTATTCCTATAGAAAATATTGCTTCTCATTTTAGCCAATTGTTAGACCAATATCCAGTGTCACCTTATTTAGATTCGCGGGATGCATTTATACGATGGATGCATTTTATACATAACAAGATTAATCAACGACTTGAAAAACCATCTATATCATTGAGCAAATTTTATGAGCATTACTATGAACAATACAAACCAAATGATTTGAAAATGAGAGAATATTATAGAATGCGAAGCAAAATTATATATTTTGTTCTTGTTGTTATTTTTATAGGAACAATTTACTATTTCTATGACAAATAACCAAAACCAATACAATTGTCTAAAAATAATATTATCTTAGCTTATTTTAAGACAATAATTATAATGAAAAATGACAAAAATTATACAAGTTCAACAACAAAAACAACATTAAAAGGAGGAAAAGTGATTGGTTCTGGTGGTTTTGGGTGCATATTTAAACCAGCAATCAAATGCAAGGGACAACACAGAAATGAAAAAGATATTACAAAACTAATGAAAATAAAGTATGCAAAAAGCGAATATAAAGGCATTCAAAAATACAAGGAAATGTTAGACGGAATACCAAATTACAGCGATTATTTTTTAGTGGATGGATTTTCAATATGCGAACCAGATAAATTGGATGAAGAAGATTTAAAAAAGTTTGATAAAAAATGCAGTGCGTTAAAAAAGATGAAAATAACATCATCAAATGTTAATTCAAATTTAGATAAATTAATGTCTTTAAATATGCCATATGGTGGTATAGATGTTGGAGATTATATTGAAAATTCAAAAATGGATTATAAGAATCTGAGCAAGATGAATATTTCTCTCATTGAATTATTAAAAAAGGGAATTTTACCAATGAATGAAAAAGGTATTTATCATTGTGATATAAAAGATTCCAACATCCTTGTTCAAGAAAGTCATGGAGGTGAAGTTAAAACAAGACTCATTGATTGGGGTTTATCAACGACGTTCAAAGAGAGAAATAGTATTCCAAAACCATTAACTAAAAGACCATTTCAATTCAATGTTCCATTTTCAATTATTTTATTTAATGATACATTTACCAAGATGCATGGCGAATTTTTGAAGAAACATAAAGATCCGACCTATTTTGAAACGAGAGAATTTGTTATTAATTATGTGGTTACATGGATTAATGAGAGAGGTCCAGGGCATTTAAAATCTTTGAATAATATTTTTAAGGCCTTTTTTGAGAGAGGATTAATTAATATTGAAAATCAATTTAAAGAGGACTTGATAGAATTTGAATACACTTTTTATTTTATTTTTGAATACATTTCCTACGTTTTATTTAAATTTACTCGTGATGGAAAATTTGATAAGATGGAATATTTCTCTCAAGTATTTTTAAAGAACTTGGACGTTTGGGGTTTCACTATGACTTATTTACCTATTTTAGAATATTTAGAAAACTATTATGACGACTTGTGTGAATGCGAATTAGAAATAATAGATAAAATTAAAACTGCTATATTATATGTAATTGAGTGTAGTTACGTTCCAATTGATGTTGATAAGTTGGCAAATAAACTAGAGGAATTGACTCCATTATTTTTAAAAGCAGAGAGAAATTCTACCGTTCAGTTTGAAGAAAGAAAAACTACGGCAACTACCCAAAAACCTTCTAGTTCTGGTTCTAAAAAGAAATCATCCTCAAAAAAAACTCGCAAAACATCAAGATCTAGCTCTAAAAAAGTAACAAGCTCTAAAAAAACACGGCGAAATACAGTTTAAACTAAAACCTTAAATTAATTATAATCTCTCATTATATTATTATTAATGAAATTAGAATTACTTATATTTGGAATAACAGCATTTTTAGCTTACAACACTTATTACGATGGAAAATACACAAAAATGATAATGAAGAATAAAAAATATTTTCAAATTGCATTTTTTGTTTTTTTAGGTATCGTATTTTATCTTATGATTAAACGGAATCCAGCCAGATGTAAAAACTTATTGCTTCATGCAAACAACGTTGTTAAGTATATGCCAATTGATAAATCATCAATGGATATGCTCAGTCCTTTAATAGATTTTACAACAACGTCTAGCAACTCAAGTTTTATGGGCGATTTGCATAATGAAGAGGGATTTGCGTCATCCGATATGGGAACAATGAATGCAGAAAAACGGATATTACAATCAGGTGGTAAAAGCACAAAACGATCTGTAAGTGAAACTAAAAAGAAATATGTAGCATCCCAACAAGGTTGGAAATGTGGAGACTGTAAACAACAATTAAATGCATGGTTTGAAGTAGATCATATAAAACGTCTTGAATATGGTGGAACAAATGAAGTTGCCAATTTGGTCGCTTTATGTAGGGATTGTCATGGTAAAAAAACAGCCATGGAAAATATGTAAAATAACATTTTAGACATTTAAAAAAATATTTTTAAAAATAAACTTAGCTTAATTATTGAAAATATTATATAAATATAAACTATATAGACCGTATAATGTCAAGTATCTATAAAGATGTGCTTTCTGAAGAAGAATTGTATTATATAAATAATCATCCTCAAGTTCTTTTAGCCAAGTCTTCGTTGGATTCCCAATCATCTGGAATGGTATATTTTTCAGTACCTATAACCAATTCAATTCGTGCTACTTTACAAAGACGATTTGGTTTAGATCTTTCTGTAGATTCGCAAATACCTATGAGATGGATTAAGGGAGATATCGCACCACACGCGGACATTGGTTCATCAAACTTTCAAAACACATATTTACTGTACCTCAATGACTCACCTGGTGAGCTTATCGTAGATTCACAATCCTATCCTATTCAATCCAATACTGGTGTTGTCTTTAATGAAGGACTTTTACATAAAACGCTATATACAGAAAATGTTCCTCGTCTATTACTCGGACCAATGAATGAGCTGGCCGAACCGGTTGGTGCTACAGTAACATATTATTATCCAAGTGAAAATGACGCATTGGCTAATACGAATATCCTTGCTCAATATGGTAATTATACTATATTATCTGTATCAGGATATAATAATTGGAGAATAGCATCAAGTAGCACAGGACCTTCGCCACAAAATATAGTGTATAACGTTGGAGATACTCTTACTGGAAATTATAGTACTGATTTCTACTATTTATATCCCTCTGCTCCATGCTTCTTAGAAGGTTCTACAATCCTCTGCCAAGTAGATGGCGTTGAAAAATATATTCCCGTTGAACAACTGACCAATGGAACACTAGTCAAAACCATTTTGAATGGATACAAACCGGTAGTATTAATTGGAAAAGGAACCATTGAAAATCCTGGAGATAACGAACGAACTGAAAATCGTCTCTATAAATGTTCTACTGCTAAGTATCCTCAACTCAAAGATGATTTATATATTACTGGTTGTCACTCTATTCTAGAGTTTCCTATAACAGAAAAACAGAAAGAAGACACTATTAAACATCTTGGTAAATTGTTTGTCACGGATAAAAAATATAGATTGATGGCATGTGTGGATGAACGCAGTGAGCCTTGGAATTCTAAAGGCATATACACAGTTTGGCATTTTGCTCTTGAAAATGACGACGAGCGAATGAATTATGGTGTCTATGCCAATGGAGGATTATTAGTTGAAACCTGTAGCATTATTTTTTTAAAAAAAAAATCAAATATGGTATTAGTTAATTGAATATTTAAGGGTTGTTACAGATAACAGTTAAAAAGAAAAAATGCAACATTTCAACTATTCAACATTTTAAATATCTAATGGTGTAAAAGGCAAAGTCAAAGTTAAACAAAAGAGAAGTTGAGCCAAATTATCATAAAATATAATGTAATTATATATTATGGACATTCCAAAAGCTACAGCAATTCCATTATTAAATACCATAAGTGCAGAGTCTGTTAGCAATTACGATTACTCAAAAATAAAAACGCCTCTAATATACGCAACATTTATAATAGTAATGTTGATTCTTATATCTGTTGTTATAGGTTTAATTTATTCAAAATCTGTAAACCTACCAAGCGGCAAGACATTAAGTCAAGAAGAAAATAATACAGCAATGATGATTGTGTCTTTTACTGTAGCAATTTTACTTATTGTTTTCATGACTATACCAAATTATAAAGATTTTTTAAATTTTATTGGTAGAATTAAATTTGTATTATTATTAGCAGGATACATAATTGGTCTTATTATACTTTATAGAAATGTTCCTCGGGGGATAATTGATGCATATCCTTTTATATTTTTTCCAGTAACTATGTTGATAGGAATTTATTTATTTTATTTAGCAATGGAAAAGGGTCAGCTTTATGGGTTTGATTTAAATTATGAACGTGTTAAATACGCTTTAATATATTTTTGTCTAATTGTTTTCATGTTATTGTTTTATACAGTAGACCCAGGTGGTTATTTAAAAACTTATTTTGGACCTTCTCTCGTTGTAACAATTTTATTAGCTATATTTGGGTTTCTTTATTTGGTTACTCTTATGACTCTTCCAACCATAAAAGGTTCAAGAGTTACTGGATTGCCTGGGGCGGATGAATCTGGGGGTGGATTATTTAAAGGATTGTCAAAAATGGGACTTTTCAGTGGAATTGGATTTTTGATATTTTTAATTGTTATTGTGGCTGGAATTTTGGCATATCCAGGTGGTTTTACTAGTGGTACCGGTGCCGCTGGAACTGACAAAACAACAAAAGTTTCAGGTATTGTCATTCTTCTTATTATTATTTTTATATTATGGATATTATTTTTTGGAATTCTCTCTTTTTCTGATGTAAAGTTGAGAGACTCTGTTGGAAATTTTGATACAAGCATGGCAAATATTACAAAAATAGCTAGACAAGTTTTCATGTTATTGTTTGGTTTAATATTTTCTGGATTATTAATTGGTTGGTTGGTTACAGGTGTTGAAAGTTTATCTAGTCAATCTGGAATCATTTCTTTTGTATTAAATTTAATAATAGTTGTTACAATATTAGCATTAGTTTTCAAGTTAGTTACTGGAGGAAATTATTATAAAAAGAGTCCATTCTTCAGACTTATTATTAATACTTTATTTTACATTCCTTGTATTTTAGTTGGAATTTTAGACCCAATTTTAAGTTTTTTAGGATTTGGTGCTAGTGCTGCTGCTTCTGCTGGAAAATCTGGATTAAGTGGATTGTGGAGTGGATTAACTACAACAATAGAAGCTACTAAAAATACTCCAAAAGCTTATTATGCTTTGCTTGCAATTATTATTTTATTATATGCTATATATTTTTTTATTGGTCCTCAGGTTCAAACAAATCTATCCAAACAAGGCGGAACGTTATTGGTGAATAGTCCTGTCTATACAAATACAGAAAATTCAATTGGACTTTATGATATTTTAAATGGAACGGGGGATGAAAATCCCTACAATTATAAATATGCAATATCATTTTGGGTTTTTATTGACGCAATGAGTCCAAATGTTAGTAACTCATTAAATAAATATACATCCCTGTTAAATTATGGAAATAAGCCCAACGTTCTTTATAATGCTGCAGAGAACAAACTTAGAATAACATTACAAAACGACGGAGAACCAGCAGTTGGAAGTGCAAGTAGATTAAAAAATCCTCAAGAATTAGATGCCGATGGAAATATTATAATTTATGAGTTACCAAATGTGTTGCTTCAAAAATGGAACAACATTATTATTAATTATAGTAATGGAACTTTAGACATTTTTTATAATGGACAATTAGTTAAATCAGCAAATGAGGCTGTTCCAGAAATGTCAAAAGATGCTCTTACAATTGGTTCCAATAATGGAATAAACGGAGGAATATGCAATGTTACATATTTTAATACAGAACTTAGCATGTCTCAAATATATTACTTATACAATCTTGTTAAAAATAAAAATCCTCCAGTTGTAAATTCTGCAAAGGAATCAATTGTTAAGAATGTATTAAAAGGTGCAAATATAAAAGCTAATCCACCAGTAATTACAATTCCAATTAACGTTGATGTTAAAACAGTAGTTCCAGACTCTGAAGCCTATCCGGATAAACCAACAAAGGCAGATACAGATAACACAAAAACTGATTATCTCTCGTTTAAATGGTTCGCTACAGCAAATAATGACAATTTTAACGGCCTTTAATGATAATATATTTAAGATAATTTCTATGAATATATTATATTATGGATATTAAGAATGTTATTCTTATAATTATTATTCTTGTTTTGCTCTACGTTGTAATTAGGTATGTTTTTTCAGACACAAACACTTTGAGCAGTTTAAGTTCAGGAACAACAATGCAAACTATTACAGCAAAATCCTTGGCAAAGGGTTCTATTGCCAATTCTAGCAACTTTACATATTCTATTTGGTTTTATGTTAATGATTGGAACTACAAGTATGGAGAGACAAAGGTATTGTTTGGTCGCATGGGTGGAGCGAGTAATACACAAGGCACTTCAGTTTCCGGTGTATCTGGTAAAAACCCTTGTCCCGCGGTTGTTTTAGGAAGTATTGAAAACAATCTTTCAATTATGTTAACATGTTATCCTGGTGCAAGTGGTGTTTTATCTAGCGACTCTGTTAGAGGTTCAGATGGTTCTATTATTCACACATGCTCTGTAAGTAACGTTCCTATACAAAAATGGGTAAACTTATTAATTAGCACATATGGTAGAACTCTTGATGTTTATCTAGACGGAAAATTAGTAAAAACCTGTGTTTTACCTGGTATTCCAAAGATTAATCAAAATGCTGATATTTATGTAACTCCTAATGGTGGTTTTGCTGGTTGGACATCAAAATTTCAATATTTCCCCAACTCAACTGATCCTCAAACTGCTTGGAATATTTACCAAAAGGGTTATGGCAAGAGCTTTTTGTCTAATCTTTTTGGAAAATACCAAGTTAAGGTAACTTTTTCAAATAATGGCACAGAAACTGGTGGATTTACAATTTAATAATGTTTTTCTTATATTATAATATATATAATGGACAACGGAAGTTATACAACACAAAGTACTGGAAGAGGAAGTGGATTAAAAGACTTTATGAATTCCAGTAGTTTAATAGCTAGAGTTTCATTTATATTGTTAATAATTCTTGTTTTTATTGTTGTTTTGCAATTCTCTATTGGAATTTTGTCGTGGTTTTTTGGGCCCAATAATTCACCACATTTAATTGATGGTATGATTGATGCAAAACAGTTGTTAGTAATTCCTCAAGATCCATCTCAAGGTAATGCAAAACCTATTATCCGTTCAATAAATGGTCCCAATGGAATAGAATTTACTTGGTCTGTATGGGTATTTATTGATGATACTCAATCTTCAAAATATAGACATATTTTTAGCAAAGGAAATACAAATGTTGCAGACAATGGATTAAATTTCCCTAATAATGCTCCAGGTTTATACATTATGCCAAATACAAATGCATTTAAGGTTATTATGAATACATACAATAACATAAATGAGGAGGTTATTATTAATGATATTCCTTTAAATAAGTGGGTGAATGTTATTATTAGATGTCGTAATACAAATTTAGACGTTTATATTAATGGAACTATTACCAAGAGTTTAAAATTGACTAGCGTTCCAAAACAGAATTATGGTGACGTAAATATTGCATTAAATGGTGGATTTTCTGGTTATATTTCAAATTTATGGTATTATGACTATGCTTTGGGAACTGCGGCTATATATAATTTAGTCAAGAAAGGTCCCAATACAAAAATGGTTGGTTCTTCAGCAATGAATATGAAGAATCCCAACTATTTATCTTTAAGATGGTTTTTTGCGGGGTCAGGTGACCAATTTAATCCAATTGGAACTCGCAATTAAACCACAATAAATCGCAGTTTAAATAAATAATTTTATATATTTAATTATGTATATAAGTATATAAAATGCCATATCTTGGTTCAGATTATAATCCAAAACCACCCAGAGAATGGTATCGTTTTGAAAATCAATGTGCATATTCAAATGCTCCTATACAGATTCAAAATGGTCAAGCTTATTTATTAGATGTTTTAAAAAAGGGAAATGTATTACAATATAAAAATAATAGTTCAAATATTACAAAACAACAAAGATATGCTCAAATTGCTAGAGGAATGTGGACAAACCGCACAACAACATGGGCTTCTCAAACCCAGAGTTATACAAACCCTAATACTGGAAGCTTAAAAAGAGTTGGTTATAATAAAATAAATACTAAAAATCCAATAGCAGTATTAAATTTAACTGGTAGAGGAGAAAATATTGTTAATAATGCTGTATTTTTTTTATTGCAAGATACTGATGCACCTCTTACTTGTCCAAGTAACGTAATAAATACATATTATTCTTTACCGACGAATGATGGTGGTTCTGGAACAATTGGACCAGATCCACCTCCAGTTGTTCCTCCTTTATATAAACCTCCAATAAAAGTTGGAGGAGTAGACCCAGTTATGCCACCAATTTACACAGTTAATACAACTCCTGATGCAAATGTTATTCCTGATGGCGGCACACTTATTTGTAATATTAGTGAAAATATTTGCACGGGTGAAATTTATAGTATCACCAAGAATCAAAACTGTTTTCCTACGACAGATTCAGATGTTCCGGGACCAATTATGTATTTGTGTTATACTGATGGATTGCCGACATATTATCCCAGAGTTAGAAGAACATATGCTACTAGTGGAAGTAAATGGCCTCAAGGAGCTAAAGATATATTTGCGGCCAGTGCACAAATACCGTGTAACGATGTTGTTTCTCAAACAAACATCATTCCTATTGAACCTATTCCACCAGGCGTTGTTGTTCAGTACATATATGCAAATACTTCATTTGAAGATTATTTGGTTGCCACTCCGTCTAGCAATAATCCTTATCCAGGATTACCAACATTAACCTGTTACGATGGATCAATTCAGGGGTTTGTTTCTAGTATTACTCCACACGATGCTAAGAATCAAATTAAGGTTCAATTTAAAGTAAAATATCAAACTAGTGATGTTTTTGAAACTAGATTAACAATGGGTATAGTTTATACAATAAATAATGGTGCAACCTATAGTTTGCTTGGTCAAGATACTTTTTTTGGTAGTGTAAATGCTGGGGGTCCATTATCAAATGTTTATACATTTAATTACATGCATTCACCAAATACAATTAACAAAATTACATATAAGTTATTTTTTCAACTTGAAAATAATACAGAAAATTTACTAGGGTTAATTGGTAATGCAAATTCATCGTCGGATTGCATTATTTTAGAGGAATATACAACTTTAGGATATACGCGTCAAAAAACTGGAGAAAATTCTACAGGAAAAGTTATTCAATACACATATGCAAATAATTCATTTACAGATTATTTAATTGATACACCGTCTAGCAATGCTCCTTATCCAGGATTACCAACAGTAATTTGTTACGATGCATCAACAAGAGGGTTTTTTTCTAGCATTACTCCGCATAATTATAAAAATCAAATTAAGGTTGAACTCAAAGTAAAATATCAATCTAGTGATGTTTTTGAAACTAGATTAACTATTGGAGTAGTTTATACAATAAATAATGGTTTAACCTATAGTTTGCTTGGTCAAGATACGTTTTTTGGTAGCGTAAATGCTGGAGGTCCATTAGTAAATATTTATACATTTAACTATATGCATTCACCAAACACTGCGGGAAACATTACATATAAGTTATTTTTTCAGCTTGAAGGCAACACAGAAAATTTACTTGGGTTAATTGGTAATTCAAATTCATCATCTGATTGTATTAGTTTATCAGAATATTCATCTTTAACTTGCATGCCTCAAAATAAGGGAACAAATACCATTGGAACAGTTATTCAATATTCTTATGTAAATAGCTCATTTTCAAATTATTTAACAACATCTCCTTCAATAACAAGACCATATTCAGGATTGACAACATTATATTGTTATGACGCTGGAAGTCAAGGTTACCTTGGAAATATAATGCCACAAAGCGTTAATAATCAAATAAAGGTCCAATTTAAAGTAAAATACAAGGCAAGTGATGTTTTTGAAACAAGAATAACAATGGGGGTTGTATATACTACGGATGGTGGATATTCATATAGTATAGTTGGGCAAGATACATTTGCTGGAAGCGTAAATGCAGGGGGGCCAATTTATGATGTTTATATGTTTAATTATACACATTTGCCAAACACTGTAAATAATATTATATATAAAATGTTTTTTCAATTAGACAATAGCAGCATAGATCCTTTAGGTTTAATAGGTGATTTAACAGCATCAAATTGCATTATTTTAGAAGAATTTGCAATAACTAATCCTTAATTTGTTGGACTTGGAATGGGCTTTAAATTGTTTTATAAATAAATTATTAAATAAATTTAAACAAACTTCAAATTTATTTGCTAAATTAATATATTCAAAACTTTATAACTCTGTATATTTGTTAATATGAACAATTATTTTATATTTTATATTATTATATGTCTGGCCCGCAGTTAAATGATAATAGAAGAAATTGGTCTATTACAGCACAAAATATTAGCACACCAGTCGGGGGCGCCGGAACTGGTAACCTAACTTTAGGTGCTACTGGATCGGTATATATTAATAGTAATCCAAATGCAGGAGGCATTACAGGAGGAATTTATTTTAATAACAATTCGTGGTATGATAGTAGTTCTAACTTATATTTTTCTTTTGGAAAAGGACTAGTTGATAACGTACGTGAAATATCTACACCTTCCGATGATGTAATAATTGACGCAACAACGGATATATTTCAAACACACACGTATGATCCTACTCTAAATGATGTTTTTGTTTTACTCCCTGACCCCGCTTTATGCCTTATTGGAACTTGGATAGTTATTAATAATATTAGTCACGATTACTATATTATTATTGAGAATTATCCTGAAAAAAGTTTAATTTACGCTGCTTTGCCCCCAGTAACTGACTTTTTTTATGGAGGCACCGGTGTTAAAATGGTTGCTGTTTCAGATGCTAGTGATACTGATGGAAAAACTTATGCAAATAGATGGATATGTGTTAGCGGAGGACTAGATAATCCAGGACCCCCACCCACGTCCATCGGTCCAACTGGAGCAACTGGAGCAACTGGAGCCACAGGAGCAACTGGAGCAACAGGGCCAATTGGTATCCCAGGAACATCAGTAAATACCGGAGCAACCGGAGCAACTGGAGCAGCTGGAGACACAGGATCAACTGGAGATACTGGACCAACTGGAGATACCGGACCAACAGGAGAAACTGGACCAACTGGAGATACTGGAGATACCGGATCAACTGGAGATACTGGACCAACTGGAGATACCGGATCAACTGGAGATGCTGGACCAACTGGAGATACCGGATCAACTGGAGATGCTGGACCAACTGGAGAAACTGGACCAACTGGAGACACAGGAGCAACTGGAGATACTGGAGCAACTGGAGAAACTGGACCAACTGGAGATACCGGAGCAACTGGAGAAACTGGACCAACTGGAGATACAGGAGATACAGGAGCAACTGGTGCAACTGGAGACACTGGAGCAACAGGAGATACAGGAGCAACTGGAGAAACTGGTCCAACGGGAGACACCGGAGCAACTGGAGACACTGGAGCAACAGGAGCTACAGGAGAAACTGGTCCAACGGGAGACACCGGAGCCACGGGAGCCACTGGGCCTCCAGGAACAGCGGTAAATACAGGAGCAACTGGAGATACTGGACCAACTGGAGAAACCGGAGCAACTGGAGAAACTGGACCAACTGGAGATACCGGAGAAACTGGCTCAACGGGAGCAACAGGAGACACCGGAGCAACTGGAGATACCGGAGCAACTGGAGACACAGGAGCAACTGGAGAAACCGGAGCAACTGGAGAAACTGGACCAACTGGAGAAACTGGACCCACTGGAGATACTGGACCAACTGGAGATACCGGAGCAACAGGAGAAACTGGACCCACTGGAGATACTGGACCAACTGGAGATACCGGAGCAACTGGACCCACTGGAGATACTGGAGAAACTGGCTCAACGGGAGCAACAGGAGAAACTGGACCCACTGGAGAAACTGGACCCACTGGAGATACTGGACCAACTGGAGATACCGGAGCAACTGGAGATACGGGATCAACAGGAGAAACTGGACCCACTGGAGATACTGGACCAACTGGAGATACAGGAGCAACTGGAGAAACCGGACCAACTGGAGATACGGGATCAACAGGAGAAACTGGACCCACTGGAGATACGGGATCAACAGGAGAAACTGGACCAACTGGAGATACAGGAGCAACTGGAGCAACTGGAGACACTGGAGCAACGGGAGATACAGGAGCAACTGGAGATACTGGAGATACCGGAGAAACTGGCTCAACTGGAGAAACTGGACCCACTGGAGATACTGGACCAACTGGAGATACTGGACCAACTGGAGAAACTGGACCAACTGGAGAAACTGGACCAACTGGAGACACTGGCTCAACGGGAGCAACTGGAGATACTGGAGATACTGGAGCAACTGGAGAAACTGGACCAACTGGAGAAACTGGACCAACTGGAGATACTGGAGCAACTGGAGAAACTGGACCAACTGGAGAAACTGGTCCAACGGGAGAAACCGGAGCAACTGGAGAAACTGGTCCAACGGGAGAAACCGGAGCAACTGGAGATACGGGATCAACAGGAGAAACTGGACCCACTGGAGATACTGGACCAACTGGAGATACCGGAGCAACTGGAGAAACTGGAGCAACTGGAGAAACAGGAAGTACAGGAGATACAGGACCCACTGGAGAAACTGGTCCAACGGGAGAAACCGGAGCAACTGGAGAAACTGGAGCAACAGGAGCTACAGGAGCTACAGGAGCAACAGGAGAAACAGGACCAACTGGAGATACTGGAGCAACTGGAGATACTGGAGACACTGGACCCACTGGATCCACAGGAGCTACAGGAGAAACTGGAGCAACTGGAGATACTGGAGAAACTG
>Ga0114974_10001057_pt1 | contig 22008 bp, 13 predicted proteins | sample S_130206_EF_Meta_FD_87318 | JGI IMG/M metagenome (GOLD analysis project Ga0114974, IMG submission 87318) | Freshwater microbial communities from Lake Simoncouche, Canada to study carbon cycling - S_130206_EF_MetaG | ecosystem: Environmental > Aquatic > Freshwater > Lake | place: Lake... | reverse complement strand
TCAACGCCTCCAACCTGGCTTTTGGGGTCGTAAACAGTGCCTTGATACTGGGAAACACCCTAAGTAACCTCAACGCCTCCAACCTGGCTTTTGGGGTCGTAAACAGTGCCTTGATACTGGGTAACACCCTGAGCAACCTGAACGCTTCCAACCTGGCTTTTGGTGTCGTCTCAAGTGCTCTCATTTACGGCAACACCCTAAGCAACGTTCAGTTTTCCAATGTGTCTGGGTTTCAGTCAAATACTTCGAGTAACCTGAACGCTTCCAACCTGGCTTTTGGTGTCGTCTCAAGTACCCTCATTTATGGAAATCTAATTTCAAATATAAATTCGTCAAATCTGACCCAACCCTTTGCAAATCTAGTCATCTCAAATACAGTTACCACGACCAACATAGTCGCGGCTGGTTTCACCTCAAACGCTTCAAACACCGTGTTCAACTACACCACCTTGTCAGTGCCCTACATCAATTGCACATCTGTGAATGTAACCGGTACTGCGACTTATTCCACGCTTAATGCAGTAAATTCACTTGCGACCGGTTCCATCGGGTTTGCGACGATTGCAGGAACCGGTGGTACCGTCACACAATTGACAAGTAGAAATACGGGAGTCACTTTGGATAAACCATGTGGGAGAATTATACTCTTTTCGTCGGTTATTTTGTCACAGGCGTCAAATACATTCACTCTTACGAATTCTTATATAGCCGCTTCCGACCTTGTCCTCGTGAATCACGAGTCTGGGCAGACACTCGGAGCTTATACGCTTGCAACGAATCCATCTGCAGGTTCAGTTGATGTTACCATGCGTAATGTATCCGGTGGTACTTTAACGGCGGGTGCACCCACCCTCCAGTTTGTGGTGATCAAGTCAACTAGCGCATAGTGATTACTGGTGATATATAAGTAGAGTTCAAACTGAGAACGACTGGTCCCATCCCAGTGATATATGTCGGCGAAGCATTTGGAAATGGACCACGGACCGGTGTGAAGTTTCCGGTCGGTACATTCCCGCCTTTGGTCATGCGAATATCCTGTATGTAATAGTCATTCTGTCCACTTAAAAAATAAGTCCCACCCACAGTTATTGGAATATATGGTAGGAATGCCGGCGTTGTCATGGTTCTAGAGTTTCCTCCGAACCCGTTAACGAAAACATTCAGGGTCAGGGTCTGGAGATTCCACGAGCCGGCGATGTGATACCACCGACCAGTAGAAAGTGAAAAGGTATTGATTGAAGAAATTCCAGCGTCACCAACATCTTGTTTAGCTCCAAAAGAAACTGTGGTGGTGTTGGCATAAAGTGTCATTTGGGTAAGACCCGAGTATTGTTTGGCGACTATACTTTGATTTTGCACTCCTCCTACTGCTATAGAATTGAAATAGACCCACGACTCGACGAAACAGTTGGCGGTGGCTAAAGAAAAGTTTGACTGAACCTCTGTACCTAGTAGCATATAGCTCCCAACTAATGGCGGTATGTACACGGCGTTGTTTGCACCAATTGCACCGTCATATGTCAAGACGGTTGATCCAAGGAAAATGTTAGGATTTGGGTTGGGCAAGTTTGAAAACATGCTCGCACCTGCTGAAGCGACACTAAAATCAGTACTCATCTACTTTTAATATCTATTAATAATAATGGTCACTGCGGCAATACGCAGGTCGGTTTGGCGCACCGCGACCCGGCGCGTCGGCCCCCAGTTCCTGTCAAGAGCCCTCAACTACTACAAGTTCAATCCAGTTCATAAAAGAGACTTTTTGAACGCTTATTCAAAGTACCTCAACGCCCTCAACAATACAAATAACGCCAAGGCAAAGGCTAATGCACGCGCGGCGGGTATAAAACTCACAAATACCCTTTTCAAAATATACAACAAAGAGGCTCATAAAAAATCCAATCCAGTTGCCAACGGGCTCACCAACGGTGTTCAGGCGAGCGTGATTTACTGGATGCCCGGTGTCCTGGTCAGACGGGCCATCGGGCGCAAGGCAAAGTCGGCACCGGTCCGTAGGTCAAAATCCATCTGAAAATTTTATGAGGTTATAAAACGATGCACCATCTTGACGAAGTTGACTGTGAACTTTGTATTTTGGATGAAAATTGTGAAATCATTCATGTTTTTGAACGTAGGACCCTTTCAAGGGGCGCGTACAAACACATGTGTACGTGTGTAAAGGAATTTTGGTATGAAAATGCAGACCCTGCTGACGTGTGGGCAAAGGCGGAGGCGGCATGGGATGCTCTGTCTCCGGAGCAGCAGACGCTGATCTGGAGCCTGAGTGTTCAAGAGAAACAGAACGCAGAGGATATTTGTACTGGTCTTTTAGCAACCTTGATGAATTATCAAGGTGTGAGTACGGTTAAAAAGGCTTTTCAGTCTGCTATTAAGAGTGTCTTGGAGCAGTTTGAGTGACCGAGACCAGTCCCGAAGGGACTGTTGGCATGAAGTTTTGCGAGGACACTTGCTACGCAAGTGGGGCTTACATCATTTTGGACGCGTACTGCAGCAGCAGCACGAAGACCAGGGCGTGGATCAGCACACCGATGTGGCTGGGGCGGCCGGTCTTGTCCTGGATGAAGCCACCGACCACTGGCAGCTGGCTGGTCAGGTCATAGGTCATGGGGTTGGCAACCAGGAAGAACAGGATGAATGGGAGGTACTTGGCCGACATTTGGTACTATAAGCAGTGAAAAAAATTACTGGTTCTCCACAAAAATGCGGTCTGTATCTGAAAGTGCTATGTTAAATAAATTTACATAATAGAGTTCACCGTTGAGAAACACCCCCGCCGACCCGCTTCGCCAATCGCAAGCTATTGTATTATACAAGTTTGTACTATTTCTGGTAGTACTAGAATTTGTACCGATGGAACTTCCGTTGATATACCCTGTTCTACCAACCGTGTTGTCATATTTAAACGTCACCTTATTTCCTGTAGCGTAAGTACCAATACTTAGATCATTACCCCACCAATATTGAACATAATTTGAAGCGTTTTTTTCGAGAGAATTAACTCCGTTGACGGTACCATAAGCACCACTTCCCAATATACACGCCTGATTATTATTAATAGTGTTGTGTCTAGAAGACATTGTATAATTAGAGTTTATATAAGGAATTGTTCCATTTGGTAGATTAAAATAAGCGCTTGGTTTGAAATCAATCCATTTGTTGGTATAATCTATTATAGGCTGACTGGCTTGCGTCACCTGGGTCGCGTTGTTTGATCCACCAGACTGATCATACCATGTCGTTATGTAACCCGTGGCCCCACCTAACCAAGATGAAATTGTTTGACCGGAACCGTTGATACCAGTGGTCAAGTTTCCGTTCGTGTCGGCATAGAAATCGGATGTTGCGGATGTTGAACCGTTCCTAACGTTAATAGCGAGTGAAGAAGACGCGTTGAGTGCAACGGATTTCAAAGCATAAGCACCAAAGGCTGCAGTACGAGCCTGTGTAGAAAGATTTGAAAATAGTGTTGGTACTATTGGGCGTGACCAAAACTGAATAACCCCATTACCCGCCACGTCTAAATTAGGTACTTTTTGGGTCGTGAAAGTTGACGCAACTGATGATATGAATGTTCCACTTTTCACATCATCAAACCAAAAAAGACTGGCCATGTCGGCGTTCATGTACTGCATGTTACCAGGTTGGTTATAGCCCATATAGCTGGGGGTTGTTCCGTTTTTAGAACCGGTCGCGAGAGTAAAAGCACTTCCAGACCCCGTTCCATTATACAAAGTAATTGCTCCAGTAGAACTTACTCTAGTTGCCGTCATAAATGAATAAGCGCCAAGTCCATTCGTTGATATAGAACATTGCGCGTCTGAAGGTCCGGCACCAACGCCAAATTTTGCAGAACCGTTGAGAAGAAGTCCCCAATCATTTGCACCCCCGGGAAGCTCACAAGGTATTATACCATCCTGAAAATACCATGCATCAGCTGGATTTCCACGCAAATACGCATTCTGAATAAATCCAGTCAGAATTGTTCCGTCTGTTATCGTACAATTATCTGGAAATGCCATGTAGAGAAGTGACCTGAATTGAACTCCTGTGGTCGCTGAAAACCCAGGTTGTAGTGTGTTTGTGGTTTGCACAAGATTTCTACCGTTTCCAGATTGATCGTACCATATGACGGCATTTGCGGTACCCGCCCCAAGCCAGGAAGATAGCGTTTGCCCTCCTGAGGCAGTTACTAAATTTGTATTTGTAGAATCAGTCACGAAATCAACATTCGCGGAATCACTTGACCGTCTTAAATTTATGATATTTCCCGAGTAAGTTTTATTAACTCGCTGTATTGAGTAAACTCTGTTCATGCTCACCACGCCTGTTATAGGTGACACTATACCAACACCAGTATTATAAGAGGTAATATTCCCTGCGTACACCCCCTGACTAGCATAAACGGTCTGGACTTCCGCGGCCGTCAGGGCCCTGTTGAAGAGGCGAAGGTCATCTACGTAACAAATCGCACCTTCTGAAGCACCAGTACCTGGTATAAACCGCGCCCCCGCAGACATGCCATTTATTGTCGCAGTTTGGTTATTCGTAAAAACTGTAGATCCTACTAATGTTCCATCTGAGTACCATGTCGCAGTAGAACCACCCGACCCAGGCGTCAAAACGATACAGAAATGGCGCCAGACTCCTTGGGACAAGGCTGGAGCAAGCAAGAAAGATCCAGAGCCGAATATAAAAGGCTGCTGACCATTACCTGGAACCGCACCTGCTGGACCGATAGCTATAACAAAATCCGTCGTTGATGCGAGCGAGTCTGTGAAATATAAAGGAGTTTGAAAACTCTGAACCGGTATTTGTCTGTAATTGACCCAGTATGCCCATGTGAAACTTGTGGGTGAAAATGAGCTTGAGAGTGAATACGTTATGTATGAGTTTGCTCCAGCACCGGCCGTCTCGTTACTGAAACTAATAGCCTGCCCTGACTTACCAGTTACGTATGTAGGTGCACTAGTTAAACTACCACTCGTTGTGGAAAATGACGGCGCCAGCCCAGTTATAGTTTCAACGTTTGACGATTGAAATTGCCACACCAAAGTCGGTTGTGGAGATCGTGACGTGAAACTCATCTCTAATAAACTCTAACACTTTATTAGAGATGGGCTACAGCAACGTAGCTGGAGACCTCAACGTGTACTCGGACACGTCCACGAGTACCCTCACCGTCAGAAACGGAGCAATATTTAATGGAGGGCTTGTGGCTACATCATGCGTCGTCACTTTCGGTAACGTGATTGCAGCCAACCTCACCGTCACAGGCAACTTCATAATTTCAGCAACAAATACACAGCTTTCAAATTCTCTTAGTATAAACAACTTTGGAACGGCTACAGCCATCAAGGTGGTCCAGTACGAAGGGGGCGGACCTGGTCACATACACAACGTAGCAGAATTCTGGGACTACCATAACCTCGCCATGGTCATAGACCCAGAAGCAAACGTGGGAATTCACGTAGGGGCGAGTCCAGGCTACGCCTTGACGGTTGTAGATGGAGTTTTCATAGATGCACTGACCCTAGGGACGCCTCTGGCTATATCATCGGGTGGTACAGGGGTCACAACAACAACTCAAAACTATGTTTTTGCAGGACCTCAATTTGGTTCAGGTGCACCAGATTTCAGATACCTCGTCAACTCCGATTTACCTTCTATAATTTCAGTTTCAAATGTGTCTGGTAACGGTTCGGGTCTGTCAAGTCTTGTGGGTTCCAACGTCACTGGGACCGTTGAAAATGCCACGGTGGCTCTGGTTGTTTCACAGGCGGCCCAACCAAATATAACGTCCGTGGGTCTGCTGACGAACTTGGCGGTGAGCAACTCCCTGACGACTTCAAACGTCTCTGTGACGGGTAATCTTAACGTTCAGGGTACTGCCAATATATTGGTGGCAAATATTGCAAATATTTACACAACTAATATAGTTGGTTTTATAGGGTCCCAGTGGACCACAGGTATAGGAAATGTTTATTACGTTGGAAATGTGGGTATAGGAACGAGTACGGTAAGTGCTAACCTGACGGTGGTGGGTAACGTGTATGCTTCCAACGCCATGTCAACCACAAACGCCTACTTGACTGGCGCTCTGAACGTGCAGGGGGTTTCTAACCTTTGGAATGCGAACGTGGCGAACGTCTATGCCCTGCGATACTTTGGAGACGGCGGTCTACTCTCCAACATCACGAGCTTTGTTCAACCGGTTGCAAATCTCGTAGTTTCTAACGCCGTCACAACAACTAACCTGGTCGCAAACACCCTGACCCTTGCAAACGCGACCGCGAGCATAACGGGTAACCTATACGTCTCTAACGCCTTGTCAACCACAAACGCCTACTTGACAGGTGCCCTGAACGTGCAGGGGGTTTCTAACCTCTGGAATGCGAATGTGGCGAACGTTTATGCTCTGAGATACTTTGGAGACGGCGGTCTACTTTCCAACATCACAAGCTTTGTTCAACCGGTTGCAAATCTCGTAGTTTCTAACGCCGTCACAACCACCAATCTTGTGGCCAACACTTTGACACTTGCGAACGCCACCGCAAGCATCACAGGTAACCTTTACGTGTCTAACGCTTTGTCCACCACAAATGCCTACTTGACTGGAGCTCTGAACGTGCAGGGGGTTTCTAACCTCTGGAATGCGAATGTGGCGAACGTTTACGCCCTGCGGTATTTTGGAGATGGCGGTCTCCTCTCCAACATCACAAGCTTTGTTCAACCTGTTGCGAACCTCGTAGTTTCTAACGCGGTCACAACCACAAACCTTGTCGCAAACACACTGACACTTGCGAACGCGACCGCAAGCATCACAGGTAACCTTTACGTGTCTAACGCCTTGTCCACTACAAACGCCTACTTGACAGGCGCGCTGAACGTACAGGGGGTCTCTAATCTCTGGAATGCGAACGTGGCGAACGTCTACGCCCTGCGATACTTCGGAGACGGCGGTCTGCTTTCCAACATCACAAGCTTTGTTCAACCTGTTGCAAATCTCGTAGTTTCTAACGCCGTCACAACCACCAATCTGGTCGCCAACACTCTGACCCTTGCGAACGCGACCGCGAGCATCACAGGTAACCTTTACGTGTCTAACGCCTTGTCCACTACAAACGCCTACTTGACTGGCGCTCTGAACGTCCAGGGGGTTTCCAACATATGGGCGGCTAACGTGGGTAACGTTTACGCCCTAAGATACTTCGGAGACGGCGGTCTGCTCTCTAACATCACGAGCTTTGTCCAGCCGGTTGCGAACCTCGTGGTTTCTAACGCCGTCACAACCACCAACCTGGTCGCCAACACCATGACCCTTGCGAACGCGACCGCGAGCATAACGGGTAACCTCTACGTCTCTAACGCTTTGTCCACCACAAACGCGTACCTGACAGGCGCTCTGAACGTCCAGGGGGTTTCCAACCTCTGGAACGCGAACGTGGCGAACGTTTATGCCCTGAGATATTTTGGAGACGGTGGTCTCCTCTCCAACATCACGAGCTTTGTTCAGCCGGTTGCGAACCTTGTGGTTTCTAACGCGGTAACAACCACTAACCTGGTCGCAAACACTCTGACTCTCGCAAACGCAACCGCAAGCATCACGGGTAACATCTACGTCTCTAACGCCCTTCAAACCACAAACGTCTTCGCAACAACAATCAACGCTTCCACGATTAATGTGGCGTCTATTTCAGTTCCAGGTTCCACCCCAACTCCAGGGTACGTATTATCCACTACAGGTGCTGGACTTTCTTGGATAGCGGCAGGAGGTGGTGGGCCTTCACAGTGGACAACGGGCACGGGTAATATCTACTACACCTCAAGCGTTGGTATAGGAACTAGCGCAGTGTCGGCTCAGCTCACGGTCGCTGGTAACATCTACTACACTGATGACGTGTTCAAGAGAGGGCCGTACCTCGTGCCCTCGGCTGCCAATGCTAACGCAATTCAGTCTTGGATTTCATCAACGTGTAACAACTCATCCACTACAGGTGGATCCTCGTGGTGGTCTCGTGATCCAAACCCCGTGTATGGAAACGTGGCGATAGGACCAAAGGGAAGCAGTGACTATTCAGGTTCGGTTCTCCTCCCCGATGGCCGCGTACTTTTCGTTCCCACCAACGCATCAAACGTTGGAATTTACAATCCAGCCACTTTAACATTTTCAGCCATTGTACCAGTTGGTATGTCTGGATTTGCAGGTCAGTTCCGTTGCGGGGTGTTGATTCCCAACGGAAATGTGGTTTTCGTACCATGGAACTCGTCCAATATTGGAATGTTTAATCCACTGACCTACGCCTACTCTAACGTTGCTGTGGGTGCTCAACCTGCAACCTCGTGCTTCCAAGGGGCGGTTCTCAGTCCGACGGGCAACGTCGTCATGATTCCAAGAAACTCGGCAAATATTGGAATATTCAATCCAACAACTCGCGCCTTGACAAACGTTGGTCCGATTGCTGGTCAGAGTATAGGCCTGTTTGGTTCGGGTGTTCTCTTGCCGAATGGAAACGTCGTCATGTCACCTTTAACAAGCGGAGGAAACATAGGAGTGTATAACACGGCTTCTTATGTCGCAACTGGATTTACAAATGTCCAGACGTTTATAGGTACAGGAAATTTTGAAACCACAGTCTTGGCACCGAACGGCAACGTAATCATGCCCCCTTCTACGGCGTCCAACGCTCTAGTGTACAATCCTACACTCGGAACTCTTTCAAATATAGTCGTTCCGGGTGCAGGTGCGGGTAATTACTTCCAGGGTGGTTGCCTTTTGCCCTCGGGTAACATCATATGTTGCCCAGCAGACTCGGCCAACGTCGGTATGATTGACCCGATCGCTCGCACGTACTCCAACTGTGCGTACGTGTCACCAGCCACGGGCAAGTTTTATGGGTGCACGCTGATTCCAAACGGTCGTGTGGTATTCACACCCACCAATGCAGCCAACGTCGGCGTCCTCAACACCTTCACACCAGCTCCCGTTGAGTTTTGTCTGGCACCTTATTTTAACAAGGTTTAGTAGATGAGCGAGACTATTTACTATCCAACCGCTACAACGCTCGTGAATTCAAACTTGACCGTTACTGCAAACGCAACGATTTATCAGGACCTCACTTCACAGGGGGCCTATTTGATACCGTCTCCATCCAATGCAGCTGTTATCGTCCAGTGGATGACTCGGTTAACAGATAGTTTTGCTTCTGATAATATTTGTGGTCAACCTTTTTGGTCTAATATTGCTCCTTTACGCACGAGTAACGTAGCATCCGGTACAGGTAATCAATACGTCGTTGGCCCTGATGGCAAATTGTGGTCATTTGCAGGGAACGGCAATATGGCTTTATATTTATTTAATCCATATACAAACACCTTGAAATCTTACGCAACTGGTACCGCGTCTGAAAACGGAAGTATAGGTGCGCTTGTTTTGCCAGATGGTAGATTATGTTTTCCACCTTTCTTCTCAGGATGGGTGCGTGTTTATAATCCAATAAGTAATTCGTTCACATCGTACCCAGAACCCACGGGCTGGCCAAGTGCATTGAACTCGGCAAACTGTGGTGGTGGGTGCCTCATGGTTGATGGAAACGTTTGGATAAACCCTTACGGCGTCGTGGGAAATGCATTGGTTTTTAACACAAGTACTAATACTGTTTCAAATTTAGTATCAACTCTAGGAACTAATGCTTATTTAGGATGCACAACAGATCCGACTGGTAACGTTGTCGCCCCTAATCTTAATGGGGGTTTGGGAATATACAATCCTTATAATGGTCAATTTTCTACGGTGAGTACACCCTCCGGATATTGGGGGTGTAAAGTCTTGCCATCCGGAAACGTTATATGTTATCCTTATAACAACAACTTTATAGGTGAATACAACCCATTCACACGAACTTTTTCACAAACGGTCACCACGGGGGCGGGTAATGGCAGCTTCTCAAACGGTACCCTTCTACCTAATGGAATATTCGCACTTCAAAATGGTTCACAATTAGGACTTTATAATTATAAATCCAAAACATTTACATCAGTTTCATTTCCGTTTGGTATTGGAGGTGGGGCGTGTTTGAATATAGATGGGAGGATGTTCTTCTCAGCGGGTAGTAATACTGCTGCACTAACAGCATCAACACGTCCAGTACCCCTTGAGTTTTGTATGCATCCTTTTTTTAACAGGTCTTAGTAGTAATGAGTACGACCACGTATGTACCTTCACCAATCAGTGTAGGAAATGTTATACTAAATAATTCATCTTCTAGTAGGGACCTCGTTTATCAAGCAGGTTCACTCGCGCCGTCTACATCCAATGCAGCAGTTGTTTTACAATGGGTGAATAAAATTGTTAATACATACACTCCTACTCCTTTTGGATCAGGTGTTCCTTTATTAAACACGACCACCCTGGCATATACACCTGGCTTCTATTATGGAGCTATAACCGTCCCAGACGGTCGTGTTATTTTCACTCCAGGTGGCTCCGGAAATGTAGGAATTTATAATCCAGCTACAAATAGTTTTACAACAATTTTGGTAGGAGCGGTGGGTGCTGGCTATCCTTGGCTAACTGGAACTCTTTTACAAGATGGACGTATCGCTTGGAGTCCAGATGGCGGAGTGGCTGGAAGAGGTGTTGGAATTTTCAACCCATCTACAAACACATTCACGAGTACTAACGGAACTGTAACGGGAACTGATATTTATGAATGGTCGGCACTGGCCCCAGATGGCCGTGTTGTGTTTCCTTGTTCAACGAGCCCAGGCAACATAGGAACTTATAATCCGTATACCAATAGTTTCATAACATACGCTTCTGGTCAAGCGGGTCTGGCCTCGTCACCGGGGCCATCATATAAAAGCGCGTGCACTGTAGCCGATGGTAGAATCGTGTTTGGACCTTATGGTGGAGGTAATGTAGGGGTTTTCAACCCATACACAAACTCATATATTTCCTATGCTTATAACCAGGCTGGAACAAACACCCAATATGGTATGTTCGCTGGTTCAGTTTTGGCCCCAGATGGCCGAGTGGTTTTTGTTCCATATAACGCCGAAGGCCCGGCAACTTTTGATCCCATTACAACCACGTTCACTTCATATCCAGTTTTAGGAGCAGGTGGGACGAAATATCATAACGGATGTTTGTTGCCAACTGGTGAAATTTTAATGACACCTTGGTCTCGGCGAAATTTTGGTTTATTCAATCCAAAAACAAATACTTTTAGAACAATTTTAAGCTTGCCAGTCTCACCGGGAAACATATTTCCAGTGGTTCTCCCAGATGGGCGCATAGTAATATCTCCGTCATCTGAACGTAATGCATGGGTGATATCAGGTTTGTGTACCGCAGTACCACAAGACTTTATTATGCATCCTTTTTTTAATAGATGTTCGTAGTAGATAATGAGTGAAACACTCTTTTACAATCCAGGTACCACCATTGCCACGAACACGATAGCAACTGGCAACATTTCAGTCAACCTTGACCTACTTGATCAATGGCTTTACCTCCGCCCGAGCGTTTCCAACGCGGCGACCATCGTCGCGGGTATGAGCCGCTTCTGTAATACGTATGGTCAAAGTGTTTTTGGAACGAATGTGTTTGCCACTAACGGTCTTTCTAACGCGAGTGTTTTTGGAAGTACTACGACAACATCTCTATACGGAGGCGTGTATATGGCAGGTGGATATGTATTTTTTGTTGATGGCAACGGCGGTGGCACGTGTCCACTCGTGTCGTCAAAAGAAAACACTGTAACAAATTACGCCGTTTCAGGAACTGGAGGCAACACTACGAGTGCGGGATGCTTATTACCCGATGGTCGCGCACTTATTATGCCATCTGGAGCTGGACGCAATTTTGTAATTTGGAATAATATCACGCGCACATCTACTACGTTAGCCCTTCCCGCAGGTTATACTAAATTCCAAATGGGGGGTCAAATAGCGGATGGAAACATTGCATTGTATACTGATTCGGCAAGTAACTGCTGCATTTTAAACACAACTACATTCACATTTTCCAATAACGCGTCTTTAGGTGCGAGAGTATTTAGTATATTTTCTCAACTTGATGTAACAGGAAACGTTATAATAGCCCCAAATTCGGCTGCAAACGGTATAGGGGTATGGAACCCGGCTGCAGGCACTGTATACAGTGTAACGGCAACTGGAGTAAATGATTACTGTGGACCATGCGCTGTTGCGGGTGATGGCCGTGTGATATTTGGTCCTGCTACATTAGCTTTTCTCCCAACTTATAATCCATTTACACTAACATACACGTCATATGCAGCGCCATGGTCTGCTGGTGGTTTGAAGTTCGGAGCTTTAAAAACACTTCCAGACGGCGGGGTTTTACTTTGCCCAGGTTACGGAGGTACTTTTTTTGCAATATTCAACCATATAACAAATTCTATTACTACTTTTACCCAAACTAATCCAGTAGGTGGGGCGGGTTTTCAGGGTGCCAATTTTGTACCAGACGGTAGACTTATTTTTGCCAATACTACTGGTGCGTCAAACGTCCCTGTGATGACGAGTCTATCACGTGGAGTTCCGGAAGCCTGGTGTCTACATCCATTTTTCAATCACCGTTAACAAGAACATCCATGAACCTCTTGACGTGTGCATCCTCACTCAAGTTGTTCTTCACAAAAGAATTTGCATTTTGAATTAAAATTGTAAAGTCCGTCTCCGACTTCCACTTGGCTTCAATTTCTTCGGGGTCCTTGAACCCCATGTAGTGCCGACCCTCTTGACACAGATCCGACCACCAACACACGTGGTCAGACTCCTGTTTCCATAGGACCGAATTTGAGTTCATAATCCATACGGGTCTGTCCCATGCCGCCGTGTTCCCGTCTATGCTCACCAGGTGCTTGTACATTTTCTGGTACTTTTTGGGGAGTGGGGAGTGCATGTACCTCTCGTACCCGGGATCTGCATCCGCCATCACTTGGGGAGGGACTTGATTAATTTCAGACAGAAATGAGTGACACCAATTCTTGTCAAGGGCCCACCTACAAAACTTGGCCCGCTTGTTGTGTAGGGGTCTCCCATCCCCAGTATAATTTCCAATGAAAAAGAATTCATCAATTTTGTTCTTAAATTCAAGAGGGTCAGGATCCTTCAGTGCCCCCCGGTAGTTTTGCATGGCGTACAGGTCAGGTATGAGCGCCACCCCCGAGTCGCCCCTCTTGGCACTAAACCCTAGGACCGTATGCTCCACCTCACCCGCCGCACTCATGTCGTGAAGACACGCGTCAAAGAGACGACCGGTCAGCTCCCCACACGCCTCGGGTTCCATGGCCGGTAGGACCTTATAGTTCAAAAAGTGTTGAAGGGTGTCCCGTGAGTTGAAATAGAGCGACTCGGCCATGGAACCCATTTCAGTCTTGGTGTCGGGGTTGAACCTCGCGACATACTTGCCACTGTATGGATTTTTTTGGATTGAGAATATTGTATGAAAATTCACACCATCCATGGAATCGTCCTCCGGTGGGACATACTTCATTTAAAGTGAAAAACGGTTTTTACTTTAAATGGTGCTACACCATGTGGTGGTCACCAACCAACCTCATAATTCTGTTTTCAAATTGATGACTGACGTCACTAATTTAGGTGAAAAATTCCCAAGTGTACAGATTGGTCACGACAAAGGATTTGGGTACAAAATTATACTTTTGCGTATGCACTTGGATTTTTTACCAGAAAATGACCATGTGCTTTTCACGGACGCACATGACGTTCGGATCATGGGGTCACGTGAAGACATCATGGCGCGTTATTGGGACCTAGGGGCTGACATCGTTTTTGCAGCCGAGCGCAACTGCTGGCCCTCCAAGGCTCTAGAACAGCGATACGCTACGACGAATTTCAGTGATATCCGGTACAAGTACCTGAACAGTGGGGCTTTTATAGGGTCTGTGAAATCCCTCAAAGAATTTATAGATGACAATTTCCATAACGTTTCCGGGGCAACTGATGACCAGACATTTTATTCCAATATTTATCTAAAATTGCAGGGTGACCGGAAGAAGGTGCTGTTGGACACGGGGGCCACCATCTTTCAGTGTCTCCATGAAGCCATGGAGGATATAGACCAAGTGAACCTCAAGAACGAGGTGACCGGTACAAAGCCCTTTGTGTGGCACAGTAACGGGTACCTTCACGAGTTTTTCATGGAAAAATTGTGTGGTCTCCCGTACGTCCATCAAGTCAAGTTGGAAATTGATCAACGTCTCATAAACCCCCACAAGGATGTTGTGGCCCTTGTGTCTGGATCACCAATTTTGGAACAAAATTCAAAATATTTTTTCAAGGTTTATGAGCACACTGGAAAGGATACCCAGAAAATGATCCATGAAAAGTACCCCGACAAATGGATTGCAATTTTTTCTTCAGACTTTAATTTACCTCCAAAATTTGACTACTTACTCTATGGACGGGTTATTGATACGCGAAAGGCCTATATGTTTTTGACCCAGAACATGACCTTTGCACCTTTTCAAATGTACTATGACAAGACCAAATATGACTATGATGAGTTTCTACGCGCCGGCCAGGTTGAGATTCTTGCTCAAATTTAGTTTCTCGGCTTCTACTAGAGATGTCGGGCACGACATATTTTGGAGACGTCGTGACCACAGGGAATACGAATATTGTTCAAAACTTTGTGTCGTACGGAGCCACATCACGTTTCACATCCAATATATTAGGAAACAAAAATATAGGAACTCCCGGAGCTCCTTTCGGTAACGTGTTTGCTATCAGTTCAAACAGTACAACCATGAACACGTCAACAATTCAAGCACCGAGTGTAACTTTAACAGGAAATGTAGTGGCCTCAAACGCTTACCAGGGCTCCAACCTATTCGCGACGCGGATGAACGTCACTGGAGTTTCAAACACCTTTTCACTCGGGACAACTAATGTAGGTATAGGGACCTCGGGTGGAGCGAACCTTATGGTGCAGGGCAACGTATACATGTCAAACGTTACGACGACCAATGTTTCATTGTACAACTTGTTAAACGTTTCTGCGACTATGAATACTGGTACTTTAGTAACTTCTTTGTCAATTAATCCAGTGTATCAACTACCAGCGATAAATCCAGCAACTTTGACCAATCCATATGGGGGGACGCCCAATTGGGGTTCAAATGTTTATTTTTCAGGTGACGGCTCAACGATGGTCACGTTTTCCCCACCTTCAATTACTGGATTTGCGTATAAATTCACTTCTAACGTGTTTGGTGGATATTGGGACATGAATAACATTCAATCAATTATCTACCTCGGCGCATCGTCTCAATTTGGGTACGCGGCTGCTTTTTCAAACGATGGAAACACCTTAATAGTTGGTGACCCAGGTAACGGCGCGGCTTTAGTTTATGCATACGTTAATGGGACTTGGGATCTCCCCGCAGGTCTAATGCCAACCTCGTTCGTATTTGGATCGACGTTTGGATCTTCGGTTGCTATTTCACCTGCTGGGGATATAGCAGTCGTCGGTGACCCAGGCAATTTAGCCGCATATATTTATACATACTCCGCTGGTACATGGAGTAGTGCTATTTCAATAACTAACTCGTATGGACCCAGTTCATACTTTGGTTACTCTGTTGCCGTTTCAGACTATGGGTTTGGTCCAGCAGGTATTGGAAACACTATAATAGTTGGTGCACCCGGTTCCGCGTCCGCCGGGTTATATTGTTTTGTCGGGGGTGGTGTGCAAGGTCAGGGGACCGTATATACTGGACTAAGCCCATCAGATTATTTTGGATACTCTGTTGCTATTTCATCTACCGGCGGTTCTGTGATTATAGGTGCTCCATACTACTCAAGTGGTGCGGGATACGTGGCAACGGTTGGCCCCGGTGGTGTTTTAACACTCGTTTCAGGTGCTGGTGCTGGTGCCAATTTCGGCACGTCAGTCGCTATTTCAGCCGACGGACTCACGGCGGTGGTGGGCGCGCCTAAAGCTTCTAGTAGCACGGGTTACGCCGCCAAATACACTTATTCGGCAGGAACATGGAGCTCAGCGATCCAACTCGCATATGCACCCGCGATTAGTAATTTCGGAAAATCTGTTGCGATTTCCTCGTGCGGTATATTGATAGGTTCACTTTCTCAAAGTATAATTTTTTATTCATCTTTAGTGTATCCAACAGGTGGTGCAAACTTGGCCATCACTGGTAACGCATGGGTTTCAAACGTAATTTTGACCCAAAATGTATTCGCGACGACCATTAATGCCGCCACTCTCAAAACGACAACCTTGACTACTGTAGGAATTATAGATGTGGGTCCAGGTGTTTCCGCAAGTACTTTTGAGGTTCAAGGTAACGTCTTCGTTTCAAATGCGTTAGTGACTCAAAACCTGTTTGCCAACATTTATTCAACAAATGCTAACGTCCGGACAATGAACGCGGCTACCGTCACCGTTACTGGAACTGCGAATGTATCACAAACGTTAAACGTGAGCACTATAAACGTTAATTCCGTATACTTGCCATTTACGTATTCATTTCTGCCCAGTACTTCAAAGACGGGACCAACAGGTCCGGGGGATTATTTTGGAGGTGGCGTTGCTATTTCAAGTGATGGAAGTACAGCCATAATAGGATCGCAAAACTATTCCAGTTCAACGGGATGGGCGGGAGTCTATAGGTACTCGGGGGGCGTTTGGAGCTCGGCTACGGTACTCTCATCAACTGGTTCTGTAAGTAGATTCGGAGCTGCAGTCGCTCTTTCATCTGATGGTAATACGGCCATCGTCGGTGCAGATACAATTGCGACGGGGTGGGCAGGAGTCTTTAGGTACTCGGGAGGCGTTTGGAGCGCGTCAACGGCACTCGTGGGACCTGGAGGGGCCACGTCCAACTTCGGTCAGTCAGTGGCTATTTCATCCGATGGAAACACAGCCGTAGTCGGTGCGGGAAACTATGCAGTCGGTAACGGTTGGGCGGGAGTCTATAGGTACTCGGGGGGCGTTTGGAGCTCGGCTACGGTACTCACTCAAGGAGGTGGTACGGGTGCTGCTTTCGGAACTTCAGTTTCTATTTCGGCTGATGGAAACACGATTATAGTTGGCGCTTCTGCAGCGAATAGTAGTGTGGGATGGGCGGGAGTCTATAGATGGTCAGGAAGCGCTTGGAGCTCTGCAACGCAACTCGTTTCAGGAGCTACGGGTACATTTCCATTTTTTGGAATTTCCGTTTCTCTTTCAGCTGATGGAAACACGGCAATTGTTGGTGCGTCCAATGCCGACCCATCGTCAACTGGATGGGCAGGGGTGTATATATGGAATGGAAGTACATGGAGTTCTGCTAAAGCATTGGCGTCAACTGCTGGGACAAGTGGTAGATTCGGAGCTTCAGTTTCTATTTCACCTGATGGAACAACAGCTATAGTTGGTGCATGGGGTGCAGGAAGCTCTTCAGGGTATGCTGCAATATATCAATCCTCTTCAGGTGTGTGGTCTTCCGCCGCGCCTCTCCCAGGAGCCACGACGAGTTCTCAATTCGGAATTAGCACCGCCATCACCTCAAATCCATCAAGGGCCCTAGTCGGTGCACCTGCTAATTCAATTGTGTATTTTTTTGATGGAAGCTTATCTACTTTGGCAACAACCAACGTATTCGCCTCAAACGCCCTTTCCGGCGGTTATTTATCTGCAAAAAACACAATTTACTACAACGAAGACCTAACGAGACGTTCACTTTATTTGACTCCAAATGCCACAAATGCACCGGCGATTCAGTCGGCCATCTCCGCAACGTGTAACGCGTCTTACAAGTCGTATTGGTGCACAAGTCAACAGCCAGTTTATGCAAACATTCTTTCAGTTTCTGTAACCTCAAACGCGTATTCGGGTGGTGTGCTCGTGCCCGATGGTCGCGTCGTATTTGTCCAATCAAACTGCACGAACATAGGAATTTTCAATCCTGTAACTACCGCATTCACTTCCATCACTGGTGTCCAGCCCGGGTATAATGGAGGAGTTCTCTTGCCAAACGGAAACGTCTTTTTCGTGCCTCAAAATTCAAATATAGGACTGTTTAATCCGGTCACTTCAAAATTTTCAAACACAGGGCAAACACTTTACGGTCAGTCATATAACGGCGTTTTAGCACCTGAAGGCGTTTGGCTAACACCTAGCAAGTATTCTTCAAGTTTCGGAGCTTCGCAAATAGCTTTATATTTTCCATCTACTAATCAAGCTGTATATACAATTCCAACAGAGGAGTTACCAAAACCAACTTCAGTAATGGCCGGGTCGTTTATAGCACGAGGCGTGTCATTAGCATGGTCTTCGGTAATCGGCAAATTCGTGAGTATTGAGAACGCCGGCTCAAGTTATTACAGTTCTGATGGTACAACATGGACTTTATCAACAGGGACTACGCTTGCTTCAGTTGATCCTACGTGCGTTTGGATTGCCGTAGCAGCTAGTGCAAATAAGTTCGTCGCGACTGGAGCCAATGGAAATTTCAACGCGGCATACAGCAGTGACGGAATAAACTGGAATGCTCCATCATCGTTCCAGAACCTTCGTATTATAAATTCAACAATGGCATGGTCCGCCTTGGCGTATAACTCCATTTCTGGCGGATTTGAAGCTTTGGGCATTGGTAATATATTTTTAGGAACAAATTACGCGGTAACTCCGGATGGCTTCACATGGTACGCATTCTCATCCACGGGAACAGGATTGCCCTACACATCATTGACTTGCGATTTTAATGGGAATCCACTTGCCGTTTCAAGTTCCGGTGGTGGGGCGTGGTATTACAGCGGAGGCAGCTGGACTCAATTTCCCCTTCCAGGGGCCGGTCTAACAACCTTACAGGATTTAGGGTCTGTATGGTATTCAGTTGCATATTCAAGCACTTTAAGCATATTTGTTGCCGTAGGGAGCACTAACGGCGGTTCGTCGTCCGGATCGGCGTGGGTTCCGGCACCACCCGGGGTGCCAAGTTGGAGTGCAGCGTCACCTTCTTTAGCAAGTGTAGGCGGTTCATCTGAATGGACCAGTGTGTCGTGGTCTCCAGAAGCTGGTATGTTCATAGCCGTTGGTTACGTCAGTGGATCCACCGCTGGTATAGGGGCTTACTCGAGAGATGGCAAGTCATGGTACACACTGAATCCACCTATTAGTTCATTATTTGGGAGTAAATATATAACTTGGTCATCTTCGCTCAAACTTTGGGCAATTATATCCGGTAGCGGCGGCATTGCACCAGGTTCTGGGTACGTATACTTGGCAGCCGATGGGTACAACACAGGTTCGGTTCTATTACCTTCAGGTGCCATAATGTTCAGTCCAATAGGGTCGGCAAATGTCATGTCGTTTCAACAAACATATAATTTAGTTTCAAATATAGTAGTTGGAACGGACGTGTTCAATGGTATGGTTCTCGCCCCCAATGGAAACGTCATCACAGTACCAAGTGGTTCAAATATATATGTGATAAATCCTACTACCGGAACTTCAACCAATGTAGGACCTATAGCAGGTTCAGTAACTAATTTCTTCAGAGGAGGCGCTCTTCTACCTTCGGGTAACGTTGTGTTCGCACCAGGAACTTCCGCAAACGTCGGTATGTTTGATCCAGTAGCCTTGACATATTCAAACTCTGTGGCCGTGGGAACGCCGGGAATATCATTTTCAGGCGCGACTCTCCTCCCGAGTGGTCAGGTGGTTTTCACACCGTACGACTCTTCTAACGTAGGCTTATTAGACACCTCTGTAGCGGTGGCACCCGAGTTTTGTCTTTCACCTTATTTCAATAAGTTCTAGAGCCTGTAAATAAATACTCCGTATTTACTAGATATGCCCATCATCACCAACTTTGGTGATTCTAACACGACGGGCAATACGACGCTTCAGGGTAATCTCACCGTTCAGGGGGCATTTTCTCAATTTTATGGGAACATATTAGCCAGCTCCTCAACGGTCGGAATAGGAAATGTAACGGTTCCATTTTCAAATATATTTGCTACAAATGCAAACATCACTTCTGTGAACACAACGGCTCTTGTAGCCGCCACCATACAAGCAGGGAACGTGACTGCTTCAAATGCACTCACAACCACAAACGTCTTTGTCACAAATTCCAACGTTTCTAGTATTCAAAACGTTTTTTCACTTCTAGTAGTTTCAAATGTGGGAATCGGGATGAATCCATCAGCCAACGCCCTAAGCGTCAACGGAAACGCTTACGTATCAAATGGCATAACCGCTCAAAACGTTTTTACAGTTTCAGCAAATGTCGTGCAAACCTGCAACACATATGTGTTGAATGCCAATGCAATAGGTATTGGCCTACCGGCCGTTGGCAACGCTCTCAGCGTCCTAGGAAACGTGTATATATCCAACTCTTTGACAACTCCAAATATCACATCACTCAACTACATAAACGCCACCACAATCAATACAACTACCCTCATCATCACGTCGGCATTCAACATTGGGAGTGCGAGTGGAGCCAATTTGACCGTTACTGGAAATATGTTCGTCTCAAATTCTCTTTCAACGACTAACGTTTACACGACGAATATTAATGCTACGAGTATTAATACAACAAGCGCCAACATAACTACACTCAATACAGTCACTTTGAATTTTCTCAATTTGAACGTCACAACACTGAATACTATTTCAATATACGGGCAGTCGGGTTTCGTTGGTATCAACACGTCTACTAATCTCGGTGCGACCCTTCAGGTCCAAGGTAACGTGTATGCCTCAAACGCACTGACGGGTGCAAACTTGATAGTGTCTGGAACAATCTACTACAACGAGGATCTGTTCAAGAGAGGGCCGTACCTTACACCAAACGTTGCGAATGCCTCAACAATTCAGGCGTGGATTTCAGCAACGTGTAACGCATCTTCACAGCCGAGCAAGTCATGGTGGGCCACATCTCCAAATCCCGTGTACGGAAACATCGTGGCGGGTCCAGGCGGTTCGTCTGCGTTTGCCGGATCCGTCCTGCTACCCGATGGTCGCGTCCTTTTCGTTCCACAGAACGCCTCAAATGTGGGTTTTTTCACTCCAGCAACTGGTGTGTATTCAAATGTGGCGGTGCCAGGAATAACAGCGGTGACGAACAAGTTTAGAGGTGGTGTACTCGTGCCGAACGGTAATGTCGTTTTCATCCCATGGAATAACTCTAACGTCGGACTTTACAATCCCGTGGCCAACGTGTATTCTAACATACAGGTTGGTGCAGCAGCAGCTGGTGCCGGCTACCGATTCCAAGGGGGTGTGCTAAGCCCAACTGGAAACGTGGTGATGGTTCCGAGAGATTCTGCAAATATAGGAATTTTCAACCCCACGACGCTCGCCATGACCAACGTCGGTCCTATAGCGGGTCAAGGGCTCCAGCTTTTCGGTTCAGGTGTTCTATTGCCCAATGGAAATGTGGTTATGAGTCCAATGGGAGCATCAGGTAATATAGGAATGTACAACACGGCTCTTTTGACTGCTGCCGCATTTACAAACGTCGGCCCGATTACATCAACACTCACTTGGGAGTCGTCGGTGCTCGCCCCTAATGGAAACGTCATATTCCCTCCATCGGCATCAACAAATATAGTTGTTTATAATCCCACGTTCGTATCCAGTCCTATAGCAGCAGGAGGGTACTCAAATATTCAGTTGGGTTCAATTGGTGGCACCAATTATTTCCAGGGAGGAACGCTTTTGCAATCTGGGAACGTGATATTAGTCCCCTCGGACGCATCAAACGTGGGAATGTTTGATCCAGGGGCACTCACATACTCCAACTGCGCTTACGTGTCACCAGCGTCAGGGAAGTTTTTAGGGTGCACCCTGGTTCCAGACGGCCGAGTCGTGTTTTGTCCGGCGAGCTCAGCGAATGTGGGTGTGCTCAATACTATGGTCCCTTCAGGTAAAGAGTTTTGCATGAGCCCTTTTTTTAATAAGTTCTAAAAATAGAATGAATTACACCG
>Ga0114974_10001054_pt1 | contig 22063 bp, 17 predicted proteins | sample S_130206_EF_Meta_FD_87318 | JGI IMG/M metagenome (GOLD analysis project Ga0114974, IMG submission 87318) | Freshwater microbial communities from Lake Simoncouche, Canada to study carbon cycling - S_130206_EF_MetaG | ecosystem: Environmental > Aquatic > Freshwater > Lake | place: Lake... | reverse complement strand
TCGCTAAGTTGTTGGCAGCAGATAAGTTTTCGTCATTCGCTAAATCGGGATATTCGTCTCTAAAAGTTAAGATCGCAGAAGGCTCTAATCCAATGAGGGGATGTTGGGCACTTATCAAATTACCTAACAAATTCAAGTTTATATTTACAATTTCTTTTGCTTTTCTAACCAAGCCTTTCGACAGCCAGGTTCTGCCACTTTCCAAATGCCTTGGTATAATTACTTCGTAATGAAGCGCTGTTAATAATTGAATGGCTTTAATGCCAATTGCTGCGTCGTTATAATTGGTAAATTCATCACAGAAGAAATACACCTGCTTGATTGGATTTTTTGGCGCGCTATAGGATTTATTATACCAAGCCTGTAATGTTTGCTTTGACAAACTAGGCATGGAACGTTGAATGGCAAAACCACTTATCTTTTTGATCATTCCACCAGTGACTGCATTGCCCATTACTAAATTATAAAGCGAAGGGAAAAGAGATCCTAGTTTAGCTGCCTTGGTGAAGTTAGCAATAAGCTTGGCTCTGAAAGGCACTCCATTTGCATCATAATAATGTTGTAAAAATTCGGCTTTTAATTTTGCCATATCCACATTGGAAGGACATTCACTTTTACAGGCCTTACAACTTAAACATAAACTCATCACATCATAAATTTCTTTATGATCATACCTATTTTGCTTATCGGAATGGGTTAAAAACTCTCTTAAAATATTGGCACGAGCCCTCGTACTGTCTTTTTCATCTCTTGTGGCCATAAAGGAAGGGCACATGGTCCCTCCAGATAAATGCGTTTTCCTACAATCACCAGAGCCATTGCATTGTTCTGCATGTTGCAGTATATCCTGCTTATGAAAACGAAAGATGGTTTTAAATTCAGGGGTTAGTTGCCCTGGCTCATAACGCAGCATCGTATTCATAGACGGCGTATCTACAATCTTATTGGGATTGAAAATATGATTGGGATCCCAAATGGCTTTAACTTGCTTTAATAACGCATAGTTTTTCTCACCCACCATTTGCTTGATAAACTCTCCTCTTAGTCTTCCATCTCCATGCTCTCCACTTAAAGAGCCATTGTACTTTTTTACCAAAGTGGCTACTTCTTCGGCAATGGTTCTAAACAACCTATTCCCTTCTACTGTCTTTAAATTAATAATGGGTCTTAAATGAATTTCCCCCGATCCTGCATGCGCATAATGAACGGAGTATAATCCATGTTTTTTTAAGATCTCATTAAAGTCGCGAATATAATTGGGTAAATCATTTACATCTACTGCCGTATCTTCAATTACTGGCACTGCTTTTTCATCTCCTGGCAAATTACTAAGCAAGCCTAAACCTGCTTTGCGCAGGGTCCATATTTTTTTGGTATCTGCACCAAATAAGACAGGAAAATGATATCCTAATCCTGCAGCCCGCATATCGGCTTCTACCGCATTGGTTAATACTAAAATTTCTTCTCTTGTTTCTTTGACAAATTCAATAACAAGAATCGCACCCGGATCCCCTTGAACAAAAAAGCGATTTTTACTTTGCTCTTTATTTTCCTTGGTACATTCTAAAATATAATGATCAATTAACTCACTCGCACTGGGTTTATATTTTAACCCAATTAAATTAGCATGTAAACTTTCATCAATGGAATTAAAATGCACGCATAATAAACCTGTTTCTTTAGGTGGCGCAGGAACAAGATTTAATTTTATTTCTGTAATAAAAGCAAGTGTCCCTTCCGACCCGGCAATTAAACTACAAAAATTAAAGTCCGCACCTCCTGCTGTAAATGGATCGGTTTCTACTAATAAATCAATCGCATATCCAGTGTTTCTTCTTTCCACTGATTTTTTAGGAAACTCTTTTCGTATCTCTACTTGATTATCGTAATTACTTAAAATGGATCTAACCGATTTATAAATACTTCCCTCCAAAGTATTCAACGCACATTTTGCATGAAAATCATCGGTGCTTACACTATTAAAAACGACTTCGGAACCATCACTTAAAAAAGCAGTTACTTCTAATAAATGTTCCCTTGTACTTCGATACACCACCGAATTGGACCCACAGGAATTATTACCCACCATTCCTCCCATCATGGCCCTATTGGCTGTTGAGGTTTCTGGACCAAAAAATAATCCATGTGGTTTTAAAAATAAGTTTAGCTCATCTCTTATTACTCCAGGCATAACACGCACCCATGATTCAGATGTATTTAACTCTAAAATTTGATTAAAATGCTTGGATACATCTACAATAATCCCATTTCCCACTACCTGTCCTGCCAAAGAAGTTCCTGCAGTTCGAGGAATTAAGGAAGTTTTATGAGTAGAAGCAAATTGGATTAAAAGGGAAATATCTTGTTTGGTTTTGGGGATCGCAACTGCCAAAGGCATCTCTCTATAACTAGAAGCATCTGTAGCATATAAGGTTTTCATCATTTTATCAAAAAAAAGATCCCCTTCCAATGCATTTGATAGCGCTTTTAGCTGCTGCTTCATATATAAAAATTCAGGTGACAAAAATACCTAAAAAATATGATTATAAACAGCCCATTTCAACGAATCATGCGTGTATTTTTATAGTACCTTTGCAAAAAGATATAATAGTGAATACACTCGTAAAATACATAGCCATTTTTGTATTGTCCATTACTACGATAACTGTAGTAGCTCAGAAAAAGGAAAGAAAAGGAGAATTTTACTTTTCTTGGGGATATAATAAGGCATATTATACAAAATCAAACGTCAGTATTAATCAACCAAGTCTTGGCAATAATTTTACATTTAAAAATGTAACCTTAGTTGATCATCCTGGTTGGGACGAAGCGCTGTTTACCTTGGCATTGAGTATCCCACAATATAATTATCGGATTGGATATTTTATTGACAAAGAAAAGGATTTGGCTATTGAAATAAATTTTGATCATACTAAAGCACTCTTTAAAAATGGTCAAACAGTGAATATGGTGGGCACTTTTAATGGACGTCCAGTGGATTCAAGCTTTGTTTTTTCAAAGACAGGCACTGGCACCTCAAAAAATTATTACTATCTAAATAATGGTGCAAACTTTTTATTATTCAATATTGTAAAAAGACAAAAATTTAAAAATTTATCTACACAATCCTTTGATTTTGATGGTTTGGCAAAAGTGGGAGTAGGTCCATTAATTCCCCATGTTGAAAACAGTTTATTCGGTGAAAAAAATGAACAAAAATTTCAGTTTGGAGGATGGAATACCGGGGTAGAATATGCGTTAAGGAGTACTTTTAAAAAGCATCTTTATTTAGAATTTGCTGGCAAGTTGGATTACGCTTATTACTATGGCCTTGATGTATATCAAGGTAAAGCCAGGCAAGGATTTGGGACCCTAGAATTTATTTTAAATTTAGGGTATACACTACCCATGGGGCCCAAGAAATAATAATTAATTATTGTCTTTAAAATATTATAGAATTATGAAAAAACATGTTGCTAAATTTTTAGTGCTAGTTGTTATGTTCACTTTTGTCAAGTCTTCCTTTGCTCAAAGCAGATTAATCAAAAGGCTTGAAAAAGGACAAATAGAAAAGGTTGAAAAACAAACCTTAAAAATTTTAAATGAGGAACCAGATAATGTAGATGCCCTTTACGCTTATTCATTCTTACTTTCAAACAATAACTACTCAAAATATAATTTAGAAGACGCATATAAGAATACACAAAAATTAAGATTGGTATATAAAAATTTGAAAGAAGAAAAAGAAATAAAAAAACTAAAAGAAAATGAGATAGATGAATTTAGTATTGAAGTCGTTTTAAAAAATATAATTGATAGTGCATATAGTATAACAAAATTAAAGAATGAAATTGATGGATATACCCATTTTTTAGAATTCTACACAGAAGCGGATCAGTTTTTAAGGACAGAATCCCTTAAAGCTATTCATTCAATTGCATTTGAAGAAGCAAGCAGGTTAAATACAATTGAGGATTACCAGCAATTTATAAAAAAATACCCATCTGCAAAACAGGTTCCCCAAGCAAAACTAAATAGAAACCAACTGGGATTTGATAAAGCAAATACAGAAAATACAGTTGCCTCGTATCAATTATTTATAAAAAATTATCCAGACGCCAGCCAAGTTAAAAAAGCAGTAGAATTAAGAGACGAAAAAGGCTTTGAAAAAGCAAAATTAGAAAATACCGTTAGTTCCTATCAAAACTTTATTGAAAACTTCCCCGATGCCACCCAGTTTAAAAAAGCGGTTGAATTAAGAGATAATAAGGCTTTTGAAGAAGCAACCTCCCTAAATACTATTGAGGCTTTTAATGACTTTCTATATAAATATCCAAGCTCCTATTTAAAAAATAAAGCAAAAGAGAAAATTGAAACATTCGAATATAATGATGCTAAAACAACAAACACTTCGGAAGCATTTTTGTCCTTTATCAATAAATGGCCTAAATCAAAATTTTATGATTCCGCATTTTCTGCTTTTGAAGAAATGCAATACAAGGAACAAACTGCCGATAAAAGCACAGATAATTATAAATACTTCATTACCAATTTCCCATCCAATCGCTTTGTTGAGATAGCAGAAGACTCCTTATATCACATAGCAATTAAGAATAAGGATTTAAAAAGTTTAGAATTTTGCATAGATCTTATAGATGGAAATTACAAAGACAGTGCACTAATTAGCTATTACAAAATATTTACAAACGATGGAGAAAAAAGAACCATCAATAAATTTAAAGAAGATTTCAGGAAGAAAGAAAATATAAACGAAACATTATTAGATAGTTTAAGTGAAGCAGACCTCTCCATTGCAATTTTAGGCGATGGATTATATTTAAATAGGTCATTTGATAAAAGCATGCTACCGAAATATGATGAATATATAAAAATAGCAGCCCCCAATGAAAAAGCTTTTAATGCTTTACAAAAAATAATTAGCGAAGACATTGAAAAAAAGAATTGGCTTAATGCATCAAAGACTGTTTTAAAGTATTTACCCTACTTTAAAAGTGATAGAAAAAAAATAAATAATTTACTTTCTATTTTAAACAAACCAACAGACCCAAATATTAAAGTATTTAATATGGGGCCCAATGTTAACACATTAATAGGTGGAGAATATGTTCCTGTTATTTCAGCAGACGATAAATATTTATACTTTTGTGGAAGAGGCAGAAATGAAGCAAACAGAAATGAAGACATATTTGTTTCTAAAAAAGGACCCAATGGCTATAGCCCAGCAACTGTAATTAATGAACTTAATAATAATGGAACGAATCAAGCTCCCCTATCAATTTCGGCAGATGGCACTGCGATGGTCTTATTTATTGATGGTAAATTATCTAGGGCAGAGAAAAACATATATAATAAGTGGGAGATACAAAATGCTTTCCCAGAAAATATTAATAGTGGCAGATGGCAGGCGGATGCTAGAATAACAAGTGATAAAAAAGCACTGATATTTAGCTCCATTAGATCTACTAATTTAGACTATTACACTGAAAATAAACTTGAAGATTATCATAATAGCCATAATTACGCAAGTGATATTTATGTATCTTTACTTGACGAAGATGACAATTGGGGAGCACCAATTAATTTAGGCCCCACCATTAATACCATCTATTCGGACAGGTCCCCGTTTTTACACCCAGACATGAAAACACTTTATTTTGCTTCCGACGGACATGGAGGACTAGGAGACTATGACTTATTTAAAGCTACCAGACTATATGACTCTTGTTGGGATTGTTGGAGTGAACCCATCAATTTAGGAAAAGAATTTAATACCATTAATGGTGACTGGGGTTTAGATATCTCAACGGACGGAGAAAAGGCATTTTTAAGTAAAGAAGTTATAGTGATCTCAAAAAATACAATGATAAAAAAGGATAACGACATTTTTTGGTCTAAAGTTCCTGTGTATTTAAGACCTGATTATGTAGCTACCATCAATGGAAAATTATTAGATAATAAAAACCAACCTGTAGTTGCCAATATAAGATGGGAGGACCTAGAAGCTAAAAAAACAATTGGTATTGCTAAATCCGATCCTGAGGATGGAAGTTATTTTATAGTACTACCACTTGGAAAACTATATGGTTATTATATTGACGATGATAATTTATTCCCCATTGCAAGTAGTTTAGATCTGAGGAACTTTAAAAAACAATTGAACATAAATAACGATATCAAAATTATTACCTACCAAGATATGCTGGATAATAAAGTGAGCGCTTCCATGAATAATATCTTCTTTAAAACCGGATCCTCCTCACTTGAATCTACCTCCCTCCCAGAACTTAAAAGGATAGCTGCTATTATAAAAGAAAAAGATATAAAAGTGAATATCATTGGTCATACAGACAATATTGGTACCGATGCAAATAATTTAACCCTTTCACTTGAACGAGCAAATACCATCAAGCAAATTTTAATGAAAGAAGGCTGTAATGAAGCAGATGTAATAACAAAAGGTATGGGTAAGAGCATGCCAATTGCTAGTAATGATGCAGAAGCGGGAAGAGCAAAAAACAGAAGAGTCGAAATTATATTCGAAAAGAAATAAATAACAACGAACCTCTACTTAGCAGCCAACTTAAATGTAATTGCTTTTGTATTGGTAGCAGTTGCTTTAGAAGTAACCACTACAGTTGCCGTACATAAAGCACCTGGGCTTAACCCTGAAATGGTAATGGTATTATCGGCAGTGGTACTTGAAATTGAATTATTAAACACCGTTGAATTATCTGAATCCTTTAAAACAGTTACACCCACTGTTACCCCGGCAGAAGGCAAGGTAGAACTTACTTTAACAATGATAGGCTGTGAAGTTCCTACCACTCCCAAAATATTTCCAGCACCTGGATCTACATTAACCGAAAAAGCAACTGCCGACTCAGTTGGAGTTACTGGTGTTGGAGGTGTTGGCGGTGTTGGCGTAGGCGAATCCCCTCCTTTGCTACAAGACAATAGGAAAAATGAGATGGCTATTAATAGGGTTTTTGCGCTTTTCATAATTGATAATAAAGATAGGAATTTTTTGAAAAAATCTAAAAACATATTAAAAATAAGTAAAAAGTCTATTTTATAGGCTTTTGTCCCTTAAATATCGCCATTTACCAGTCCCCAACAACAAAACTACCTTCCCACAGCCGGAATCATTGGCAAGCTTTCATTCCCAAATTCATTCACACTCTGCACTGCGAAAAAATAGTTGTCCTTGCTATACGGCAATCTAATTTCTAATGCCTCGGTATACATTTTCTTTTGCCAAACGGGGCTGGTCGTTTCTCTCATTAAAATATAATACCCTTTTACATTTCCAGTTTTCGGTGCTTTCCAATATAAAAACGTAGTATTACTCAGTTTTTTTACATCAATTTTTACTTCCTCGGGTATCGGTGGCGCTTTTGCCAAATTTGAAAGGTTGGCCAAATTAATTCCACTATTTTTTCTTAAATATTCAAAATCAATATGCTCTGGTACATCCCCATAATTAATCCCGTTTTCATTTCTAACATCCTGGTGTTGACGCGTATAATTTTCATTCATCTCTGTAAATCTTACAGCAGCGTATCCGTTTTCTACAAATGAAGTATGATCACCCCCTCTTAAGAAACGATCATTTCGATAGATCATGACAATTTGCATATTATCAATATATCTTTCCCCAATTTCTTTAATGTATCGAGCCAGCTGTCTTGAGCGACCATCATTTTCTAATCCTAAACTTCTAATTTGCATAGCCGCTTTACCTGTATCTGTAACAGATAACCCCTCACTAAATACACGCAACCTTGTATTGTCAATAATATTGGTTTCATTGCTATTATTACTTCCCATGATATCATTATTCAATACTGCTTCTATGGCCCAATTTTCTTTCTTTGCTTTCTTGGCCATAAAATAAGCCCCCAACAACCCTTGCTCTTCACCAGCGACCGTTACAAAAATAATGGTGGCAGGAAATTTATGTTTACTCATCACTCTTGCACACTCCATTACCGCAACGGTTCCACTTCCATCATCGTTTGCACCAGGTGCATCACCAACACTGTCCATTACATTTGTGCGCATATTATCCATATGTCCACTCATAATAAATATTCGATGATCATTGGGATCTGTTCCTTTTAAAGTAGCTACTACATTCCCTAAATTAATAGGCCTGTTCACTCTTTTCCCGTCAGATATATAAGTAACGGTGTCTATGAATGCAGTCATTCTCCCTTCTGATTGTTTTGCATATTCATTAAATCTGCTTAAAATCCATTGTCTTGCAGCGCCAATACCTCGGGTCGCATTGCCTTGAGTACTTAAGGTATTTCTTGTTCCAAAAGAAACCAATTTATACATATTTGCCTTTAAAGAATCGGCATTAATTTCTTTGATCATGGATTCAATTTCAGGATCCTTTTTAACAATCACTTGAGCACTTGAAATATTATAAAGCAACACAAACAAAAAAACCCATAAACAATTTTTCATATCAGTTAGATTTAATACATAAATATACGATTTTATAATATTGAGTACTACATAAAAAATTGGGCCCCATAGAAATGGGGCCCGCTGTTTGATTGCTTGCTTAAAACCAAATTTCGAAAAGTTTAATAATTTATAGTAGTAAGTTGAAATTTATGGAAGCAGTCCTAAATATTTACCATCCAAACTATTGAGTGCCTCATAATATCCCTGTTTATACCAATGCATTCTTGCCATTAAAGCAAGTAAACGATTTTGGATGTATATTTTATTTTTTTCTAGGGATTTTAAATTATTTTTTTGAGATGGACTAGCAAATTGAAATAAGGCATTCCAGGTATCTACTTTTTGATATGACTTTATAAACTCAGTCGCATTTTTAAACGCTTTCAAATTATTTTGCTCCTTTACATACCATTGTAAAACAAAATCATTCATCAAATTTTCATCTAATAATGTAGAATAGGCAGAATCTAAAATAATATCGGACCCGGTAACCCATTGGTCCGGGAAAATCCCGCCCCCACCGTAAACGGTTTTACCATTCGGTGTTTTGTATGCTTTTCCTTTTACAACTGTATCCATTTTTCCAGCTGCATGTTCCTCAATTCTGTTTACATAATCATGCTCATAAGCCAACTTCCCTTTTTCAAAAGAGCGTTGAATATTTCTACCCAATGGCGTATAATATTTAGAAATAGTTAATCTTAGTGCGCCTCCATTAGATAAATTAAATTGTTGTTGTACCAACCCTTTCCCAAAAGAAGGCCTACCAATAACAGTTGCTCTATCCCAATCCTGCAAGGCCCCCGCCAACACTTCACTTGCCGATGCCGAAGATTCATCCATCCAAACCGTTATGGATCCTTTTTCAAATAATCCTTCTCGTTTACTATAATAATCGGTTCTTGGTGAATGTGCTCCCTGTGTGTACACTAATAATTTGTTGCCAGGAATTAATTCATCCGCAATGGCCACTGCTTCTGATAATAAACCACCCCCATTGCCTCTTAAATCTAGCACCAAGGATTTGATACTATCTTTTATTAAAGGTTCCAAAGCTTGCATAAATGCTTCATAGGTTCGATCTGCGAATTTGTTTATTCTAATATAACCCACTCCTGGTTTAATTTGATAAGCCGCATCAATAGATGAAGAAGACACATTGTCTCTTTCAATAGTAATTACTTTATTAGTCTTATTGGAAAGCACCAACAATTTAAGCTTTGAATTAGCGGGACCTTTTAATTTGGAGCGAATTGCTTCCCCTTCCCATTTTTTACCGGATAATTGCAGTGTGTCATTTGCTTTTAATAATATATCCCCCACTTTTAAACCTGCTTTATCCGCAGGACCACCCTTTAAAACATACGCAATAAAAATACTATCTCTTATCTGTTGAAATTCTACACCAATCCCTTTAAAATTGGAAGCAAGTTGCTCGTTCACTTCTGCTAATTCCGAAGGAGGAATATATACGGAATGAGGATCTAGTTGGGACAAATAATTGTTTATGAAATTGATGTCTGCACTATCATTTATAATTTTGTCAACATACTTTGATTTTACTAAATCAATGATTTCTTGCACCGGAACGGAATTATCTGATTGAAGCCCTTTAAATGAAAGATTCCCTTTTAAAAAAACACCTAATAGCACTCCTATCAATAAGATGATTGCGTATTTAAGTGGACTCGCCCAATTTGTTTTATTATTTTCTTGCATGTTCATATTCTAAGCGCTAAAATTACACTAAAAAGGTTATTTTCACACACAAGTCTTAACCTATGCGCAAGAATTACATTATAGCCGATAGCGGCGCTACAAAATGTCAGTGGACCCTGGTATTAGGGAACCAGAAAAAAACGATTACCACCATTGGTATTAGCCCCTATTTTTTAACCACTGACCAAATTGTAGAAACCATTGCCAAAGGATTTAATAAGAAGGTAGATACCGACATTATTAATGCTGTTTATTTTTATGGAACGGGATTAAGCAATCCATTAAATGTTGCCTCTATTAAAAAAGCCTTAAAAAAAGTATTCCAAAAAGCTGATTTAGATATTCAAACCGATTTAGTAGCTGTTGCGCGCGCAACCTGTCAACATAGTAAAGGGGTTGCTTGTATTTTGGGAACCGGATCCAATACAGGATATTATAATGGTAAGAAAATTGTAAAAAATAGCCCTGGCCTGGGTTATGTTTTAGGAGATGAGGGAAGTGGCGCTTACCTAGGTAAAAAAGTATTGCAATATTATTTATACAAAACCTTTGACGAGGAATTGATGCATGCTTTTGAAAGCAAGTATCCAATAAATAAGGATCAAATATTAGATGCTATCTATAAGCAACCTTTGCCCAATAGATACATGGCCTCCTTCTCAGAATTTTTATCCGAACATAGAGGACATTATATGATTGAGAATATCATTGAAGACGGTATTAACGATTTTTTCTTTGCGCATTTAAATAAGTTAAATGAGTCCTGGTTATACCCAATCCATTTTGCTGGTTCTGTTGCATACATTTTTAGGGATGTCATTAAACAATTGGCAACCACCTATGAATTAGAAATTGGAACCATTGTAAAATCTCCCATGGAGGGCTTAATTGTATTTCATAAGAAAGGAAAATAATTGGGTATGCACGAAATTGAACCTTATTATCATTGGAGACATTTGTACATGGCGGAAGAAGACGCGAAGTCCCCTTTTTTTGGTCAAACCTATAGCGAATTTGAATTTTCACAAACTGTTTACAACTATTACATTCATCCTCAGTGGGATGAAATGGGCAGTAAAACCCTGTACCTAAAACTGATTTATGCCGACTATGAATTGGCGTTTGCTATTATTGAATTGATTGGTGAATGGAATGATGCCATTGAAAACGACATCATGACTTTTAAGCGAGAAATCCTGGAAAAATTAATGGATGAAGGCATTTACAAATTCATCATCATTGCCGAAAATGTTTTTAATTTTCACAATGGGGACAGAGATTATTATGAAGAATTGTATGAAGAACTGTCCGATGAAAATGGATGGGCTGTTTTAGTAAACATGCACCAAGCAGCACAACATGATTTTTTACAAAAGAAATTAAACAGATATATTGAATTGATGGAATTTGAAAAATGGAGAACATATAAACCCGAGGACTTTTTTCAGCTGATTGATAAAAAGTTAAATGATCGATTGGGAATCTAATACACCAATTCCTCATAAGCCCCTTGCAATTCTCTATAAGCATGATCGTCCTTAGCTAATTTTGCGGCAGCCATCCCTTTTTCATACCAATCAATGGCATCTTGTCGCATGGCTAGTTTTTCTAAGATTTTAGCTAAATGGTAGTAGGATCCTATATAATCTGGTGAAGCAGTAAGTATTTCAATAAATAAATCACGGGCTTTTTGATCCTCCCCAATTTTGATATATTCCAATGCCAACGCGTGTCTCAAGAAATTATCTTGGGGTTGTTGACTTAAAAATTCTAGTATTTTTTCAATTCTATTCATCCTGTTTAAAATTCAATCTTTTGGGTAAAAAAACTATCTTATATTTGCATTAGTTGCATAAACAACTAATAAATTAATTACAAAATTTGTGAACATGAAGATTTTAGTTTGTATCAGCAAAACACCAGACACAACGGCTAAAATTGCCTTTACCGAAGGTAATACAAAGTTTGATGAAAACGGAGTACAATGGATTATTAACCCCTATGATGAATGGTATTCTTTAGTGAAGGCCATAGTGTTAAAAGAAAAAGACCCAGGCGTAATCATTCATTTAATAACGGTGGGTGGATCCGATACGGAACCTATTATAAGAAAAGCATTAGCACTAGGTGGCGATGAAGCGATTCGTGTAAACAACACAAGTACTGACTCCATGGTCGTGGCACAAGAAATTGCTGCCATCGCAAAAGAAGGTGCTTATGATTTAATATTAACCGGAAAAGAAACCATTGACTATAATAGTGCAAGTATTGGTTCCATGTTATGTGCTTTATTGGATACTACTTTTATTCCTAATGCAATCGCATTGGATATAAATGGAACCACTGCCCTTGTGAAAAGAGAAATAGACGGAGGCGAAGAATCTTGTGAAACGAGCCTACCTATTATTTTAAGTTGTCAAAAAGGAATGGCAGAACAAAGAATCCCAAATATGCGTGGCATTATGGCAGCCAGAACCAAACCATTAAAAGTGGTGGAAGCAATTATACACAATGCAACTACCTCCATTAAGAAATTTGATATGCCTCCTCCTAAATCGGGGGTGAAACTTGTGGATGCAGGTAATATGGACGAATTGGTAAGACTATTAAAAGAAGAAGCAAAAGTTATTTAAAAAATATTTTTATGGTATTAATATATATAGATCAGGATGATCAAGAAATAAAAAAAGCAAGTTTTGAAGCCATCTCTTATGGAGCTGCTTTAGCAAAACAATTAGGCACAAGTGCCGAAGCATTATTGTTAGGAACCGTTAAAGATAATGTGTCTGATCTTGGAAAATATGGTGCTAGCAAAGTGCATCAGTTAAATAATATTGCATTGAATAATTTTGATGCAAGTGTACATGCAACCGTTGTAGCAGCTGCCGCTAAATTATTAGGTGCTACTGTACTTATTTTTGCGCATAATATAAATGGCAGAGCCATTGCTCCAGCTGTGGCGGTTAAGTTAAGCGCTGGTATTGTTACAGGTGCCTGCGCATTGCCAAATACAGACACTGGATTTGTGGTTACAAAAACAGTATTTTCAGGAAAAGCATTTGCTTCCATTCAAATTGATACGCCTGTAAAAGTAATTTCAATCAATCAAAATAGTTTTGGCGTCGTAGTAGGCGATGGAACTGCTACTATTCAAAATATAGATACCCCCGTCCCTGCAAGTAAAATAAAAATTACCGCTACCGATAAAATAAAAGGAGAAGTGCCTTTAACTGAAGCCAATTTAGTGGTAAGTGGTGGACGAGGTTTAAAAGGGCCTGAACATTGGGGAATCTTATTGGATTTAGCCAAATCATTGGGCGCTTCTACTGCATGTAGCCGACCTGTATCAGATGCCGATTGGAGACCCCATCATGAACACGTAGGTCAAACGGGGATACAAATTGCGCCAAACTTATACATTGCTATTGGCATATCTGGAGCCATTCAGCATTTAGCAGGGGTGAATCGTAGTAAAACCATCGTAGTTATTAACAAAGACCCTGAAGCCCCTTTCTTCAAAGCAGCAGATTATGGCGTAGTGGGTGACGCTTTTGAGATTGTTCCAGCTTTAACAGCAGCAATTTTAAAATCTAAGGCCGGCGCATAGATTTTATATTTAAATTTGTGGTATTACGAAATCAATGCAAAAGATAGAACTAGAAATTGTAGCCCTTTCTCATAGCATTACCCAGTCCAACTCATATGCAGTTATACTTGGTGAAGTGGGCGGCTTGCGCAGACTCCCCATTGTGATTGGGGGGTTTGAAGCACAGGCCATAGCGGTTGCTTTGGAAAACATGCACCCTTCTAGACCACTTACACATGACTTAATGAAAAACTTCATGATTGCTTTTGATATACAATTGCAGGAAGTATATATATGTGATTTACAAGAAGGCATTTTTTATGCAAAGTTGGTTTGCTTTACTGCGAATGACACCATTGAAATTGATAGTCGAACCAGTGATGCATTGGCATTGGCAGTTCGCTTTGGCTGTCCTATTTATGTGAATGCAAATATATTAGACCAAGCTGGTCTTGAAAAGGAAGGGGGTGAAAAAGAACGCACTAATGTAACTGCTGAAAGTATTCAACCCCAATCCGACAATAATCTGTCTACCCTTTCGATGATCGAGTTAAATGATTTATTAAAAGAAGTATTGGAACAAGAGGATTATATACGTGCTATTGATATCCGAGATGAAATTGCAAAAAGAAATGAGCAAAAGAAATCCTAACTCATTTACCTATGATTGCTTTTCCCAACTGTAAAATTAATTTAGGCTTATCCATTATTGCAAAAAGAGCCGATGGTTATCATGCATTAGAAACTGTGTTTTATCCAGTCGCATTGCAAGATATGCTGGAAATTATACACAGCGATAATACTGCTAAGGATATTATATTCTCCAATACAGGCATTGACATACCAGGTGATGAAACACAAAACCTTTGTGTAAAAGCATACCATTTACTTAAAAAAGATTTTCCTACTATACCCGCCGTTAAAATGCATTTGCATAAAAAAATACCCATGGGGGCTGGATTGGGTGGTGGTTCCAGTGATGGAACAGCGGCACTCAAATTATTAAACCAACAATTTAATGTAGGATTAAATTCAAACCAACTAGTTGACTATGCTGCTCAATTAGGAAGCGACTGTCCTTTTTTTGTGCATGATCATGCATGTCATGCTACAGGCAGAGGCGAAATTTTAAATGCATCCACTTGTGATTTATCAAATTATAAAATTGCATTGGTACATCCTGGAATTCATGTTTCCACTGCATGGGCATTTAGTCAATTGCAACCTCATGCAAAAGAAAAATCAATTGCTGAAATAGTAGCACAACCTATTGAGACTTGGAAAACCACACTCATCAATGATTTTGAAGCACCCTTATTTAAAGCACACCCAATACTTGAAACCATTAAAAATGAATTGTACGCTCAAGGTGCACTCTATGCAAGTATGAGTGGCTCGGGTAGTTCACTCTTTGGTATTTTTCCTGCAACCTTTTCTTGGCCCAAAGCATTTATGGACAACCAATTCAGCACAGACTTTATTTAGAAATTTTCATCATCTACTTAAATGCGAACGTTCGTTATTAGAAATTATTAGGATTAGACGCTACACAACATGACGAAAAATACGGCAGAAATCCCCAAAAAGCATAATATAGATTTTGGATCTAGTATTATAAGCAAGCAATCGTACGGCCCGAATTTCTATTCGGGCCTTTTTTATTATATTAGTGCTTAGATGAAGACCATTAAAAAACTATTACAACTCATTTATTGCATTTATGCCCTCCTTGTTTTTGCATTGCTTACCATTTTTTCTGCCATTGCCTTAATACTAATCATCCCCTTTGGGAAACCCAAACTAAGCAAGCGTGTTTATAAAGTATGCAGATATTGGGCGCAAACATGGTACCTATTTATTGTGGTTTGGCATAAAGAAATATACGAGGCTGTGCACGATTTTAAAAAACCACATATTTTTATAGCCAACCACAATTCCTATATGGACATTCCTCCTATTGTCCAATTAAACCATCAACCTATTAGGCCACTCGGTAAATTTGAGTCTTCTAAAATACCCATTTTTGGATGGGTGTACCGTGCCGCAGTTATTTTGGTAGACAGAAGCAGCCCTGAAAAAAGAGCGAAAAGTTTAAGAAATTTAAAAGCTGCTTTACATAAACGAACTTCTATTTTTATTTTCCCAGAAGGTACATTTAGCATGACCAGTCAACAGCCACTAAAATCCTTTTATAATGGTGCTTTTAAACTAGCCATTGAAATGCAAATACCTATACAGCCTATTTTAATGATTGATGCTGTGGATAGAATGCATTTTGAAAGTGTATTTACCCTTACTCCAGGCCCCAATAGGGTGGTTTATTTAAAGACCGTGGAAGTGTCGGCTTATACCTTAGAGGATATTGAGCAATTAAAAACAGAAGTTTATCAAATGATGGATGAAGGCTTAAGAAGATATAGAAATTACCCCTCCCAGTAAGGCTTTACCAACAAATAACTAATCAAAATAGTGTCAAATGCATAGCGTATTTTTGCAAACATTATTATGTACGCTGAAATAATCATACCATTAGCCCTTCCCAAAAATTACACCTGGGAAATTCCAAGCACATTATTAGACCAAATAATGATTGGCATGCGCGTTGAAGTGATGCTAGGAAATAATAAACGGTATGCAGGCATTATCAAAAAAATATTTTCAGAGAAACCAGCTGCCTTTCATCCCAAGCCAATTTTATCAGTGTTAGACGATGCCCCTATTGTTTATCCCGAACAATTAGCCCTATGGGAATGGATGGCACAATATTATATGTGCACCGAAGGGGAAGTTATGCAAGCAGCGGTTCCAAGTCATCTTAAAATATCAAGTGAATCTGTATTTATATTTAATGAGGATCAAATCATCGATAGTCATCAATTAAGTGATCCTGAATATATTATTAGTGAGGCATTGCAAATAAAAAAAGAATTGAGCCTCGTGGAGGTTCAAAAGTTATTAGATAAAAAATCGGTATACCCCATTGTCAACAAACTTATCCAAAAAGGAATTTGCTTCATTCAAGAAAATATGAATGACAAATACAAGATAAAAGAGGAAACCTATATTCAGCTTGCTCCAGTTTATAAAGCAGAAGTTCAAATGGAGCAATTACTTAACGAATGGACAAGAGCGCCCAAGCAACTTGCACTTTTACTCTCTTTTTTACATTTTCAAAAAACAGAAGGAGAAGTAAGCCAAAAATCAATATTAGAAAAATCGGGTGCCTCCCATGCACAATTAAAGGCTTTGATAGACAAAGGGATTTTAATTGCCGAAAAAAGAAAAATTGACCGGTTAAAAAACGAGGGGGGTATTGGCAATCAAACCCTGCATGAATTATCCAAGCAACAACAAGTAGCTTTAGATTCCATTAAAACGCAACTGGAAAAACACCCTGTACATTTATTACACGGCATTACGGGGAGTGGTAAAACACAAATATATGTAGCACTTATTAACGAGCTGGTTAAAAAAGGACAGCAAGCATTGTATATGTTGCCCGAAATTGCATTAACTGCTCAAATGATTAGACGCTTAAAACTATATTTTGGAAATAGTATTGCTATTTATCATTCAAAATTCAATCCTAATGAGCGGGTAGAAATATGGAACAAGGTAAAAACTGGAGAAATAAAAATAGTACTAGGTGCGAGATCGGCCTTATTCCTTCCTTATCAAAACTTATCCTTAATTATTATCGACGAAGAGCATGATGGCTCTTATAAACAACAAGATCCTGCACCTCGTTACCAAGCAAGAGATACCGCTATCTATTATGCGAATAAATTGAACGCAAAAGTAATACTTGGTTCTGCCACGCCTTCGGTAGAAAGCTTTTACAATGCAGAAAATAAAAAATATGGCTATACGCATTTGACAGAACGTTTTAATCAAGGGGCGCTTCCTACTATTCAAATTATAGATACCAAAAAACAGCCAACTGGGACAGCAATTTTAACGCCCCTCCTATTGGCCGAGATTAAAAATACGATAGCACTTCAAAAGCAGGTGATACTATTTCAAAATAGACGTGGCTATGCCGCTTATTTAATATGTGAAACCTGTGGATGGATTCCTCATTGCACACATTGTGATGTAACGCTTACTTATCATAAACAAAAGAATTTGCTTTCTTGTCATTATTGCGGTGCCAGTTATCCAATTTTAACCGCTTGCCAAGCTTGTGGTAAACAACATTTTAGGCAGAAGAGTTTTGGTACAGAACAAATTGAAGAAAAATTAAACCAAGCCTTACCCGGGGTCATAGTAGCAAGAATGGATTTTGATAACGTGAAAGGGAAAAACGAGCATGATCAATTAATTCAACAATTTGAACAAAGACAAATTGATATTTTGGTGGGTACTCAAATGGTGGTGAAGGGATTGGATTTTGAAAACGTAGACTTGGTGGGTATTGTGGATGCAGACAGCTTACTTAACTTTAATCAGTACCGTGTAAACGAAAGAGCCTTTCAAATGATGGAACAAGTAAGTGGACGCGCAGGCCGAAAAAATAGTAATGGGAAAGTATTGATTCAAGTTAGTCAAGTGCAGCACCCAATTGTACAGTTGGTTCAGCAACATGATTATCTTGGATTTTATAAATTTGAAATTCAAAATAGAAAGCAATTTGCCTATCCTCCATTTAGCAGATTACTGAGCATTTTATTTAAACATAAGGATAATGCGATTGCCGAAGAAGCTGCAAATCATTTCTTACACTCCCTCACACCCGAAATACAAAGAACGGTGCTAGGTCCAGCCCAACCACTTGTCAATAGGGTTCGAAATAAATATATTTGGGAGCTCTGTGTAAAAATAGCAACCCAAGCAGGGCAACTACAAATTGCCAAAAAGCAACTTGTAAATTATGTTCAATTAATTCAAGCACATCCAAGATATAAAACTGTTCAAATTATTATTGATGTTGACCCAAATTAGCCTTGCACTCCTATTATTCAAATTGTAATATGACCCCTGATTTAAATATATCTTTAAAACCTTTTCATTTTTTCGCGAGCGAAGAAAAGTCAAAATTTTTCACTCGAATACAAAATGAAAATCAAGTGGAGGAAGCTGTCCACTGGTGTCATGAAAATAACTACCCCTTTCTTATTTTAGGTGCTGGCTCCAATGTACTCTTTACTCAAAATTTTACAGGCTTGGTCGCAAAAATGGAAGTGATGGGTATTAAAAAAATAAATGAAACCTCAAGCGAAGTTACCCTGGAAGTGGGGGCTGGCGAAAATTGGCACCATTTTGTAAGCTACTGCGTTCAGAAAGGTTGGGGCGGACTTGAAAACCTAAGCCTTATACCAGGTACTGTTGGTGCTAGCCCTATTCAAAATATTGGCGCATATGGAGCAGAAATACAAGATTGTATTGAGCAGGTTAAGGCTTATGATACATTAACGCAACAATGGATAAACTTGTACTATAAGGAATGTGGTTTTGGATATAGAACCAGTGTATTTAAAATACACCCCAATAGGTATATTATTACCCATGTACAATATATACTGCAAAAGCAGCCTATATTAAAAACAGATTACGGAGCCATTAGAGAAGTACTACATGATAAAGGAATAAAAAATCCAAGCTTAGAAAATATAGCAGCCGCCGTAACACAAATTAGAACGCTTAAATTTCCAGATCCAAAAATATTTGGAAATGCAGGTAGCTTTTTTAAAAATCCAGTACTGACCAAAGAAAAATATACTGAGTTAGAAAAATCTTTCCCCCATATCATTGCACATCCTATTTCTGACAATGAATATAAATTAGCTGCAGGTTGGCTTATTGAATCCTGTGGATGGAAAGGAATTAGAAAAGAAAATGTAGGCTGTTACGAAAAACAGGCTTTGGTCATTGTGAGCTATGGAATAGAATCGGGCAAAGAAGTGTATGACTTTTCAGCGGAGATCATTCATGACGTTCAAAGTAAATTTGGGATTACTTTGGACAGAGAAGTGAACGTTTACTAAAGCTCAAAATAAATAAGGGCCTCGTATGAGGCCCTTATTTATGAATATCACTTATTGCGCTTGAATTTTAATACTTAGCATTCATATCTGTTCTTCTGTTATTAGCTCTACCTTTTGAAGTCTTATTGGTATCAATTGGATTGGTATCTGCAAGACCCGTTTTTAATAACCTTTCCGCTGGGATCCCTTTTTTAACTAAATAGGTGTATACCACTTTTGCTCTTTTTTCAGACAAAGGCTGATTGATTCTTTTTGACCCAGTATTGTCTGTATTACCCACAATTTCTAAATTAATATTTGGATATTTATTTAAAGCAGCGACTATGGCATCTAATTTCACCAAGGTTTTACTAGTTAAGGACACTTTACCAGTTTGAAATTTAAAATCTTTTGCAATTTCGTTTAACAAAGGCTGAATATCTTCACAACCTTTATTCGCAGCAATCCCTGCTTCGGTTGGACATCTATCTTCCTCATCATTCACGCCATCTTTGTCGGTATCTGGAATGGGACAGCCACCATATCTAGTTAATCCAGAAACTGCTGGGCATTTATCTTGTTCATCATTCACACCATCTTTGTCGGTATCAGGAATGGGACAGCCATTATATTTAGCCGTACCTGCTTGATTTGGACATTTATCTTGCTCATCATTTACGCCGTCATTATCGGTGTCTGGAATGGGGCATCCATTATATTTAACAGTACCCACTTGAGTAGGGCATTTATCCATACTGTCTACAACACCATCATTATCTCCATCCACTATGATAGGTGCAGGAGGCAATAAAACGGGTTTTCTGTCCTTCCCCTTTAAAGGCAAGGAGTAGCTTATTGAATAACTATTGTGCTTTTTAGTTAAATAAGAAGTTTCTGCGTTATGTGTTGCTTGAATAAAAATATAAGAACCATAGTTTGCTTTTATTTGTAGACCAGCGCCCACAGGTGCATAAGCCGAATAATAAACAAGACGGTCAATCCCCACCCCTATTCCTGCAGTAACATAAGGGACAATTGGATGCTCGTCTGTTAAAAACTTATAATTTAAATTAAAATCAAGTGAAACATAATCCTTAGCTAAAAGCGCCTTTGGCACTTTTAAAGAAGTATAATATGGATACTTAAAAGAAGATAATTCAACATTAGCCACAAAGTCAAGTTTTTTATTCCATCCTTGGATATACTGAAAACCATAGTTTACAGCTGTTTTTGCTAAACCATCCGTTTGATTGGTTTTTTTAAAATCATACATACCTAATCTCAATGCAATGGAGGCTGGTTTAACGGTTGCCGTATCCTGTGCATTTACTTGAGCCGAAAAAGCCAATGCCAATACGAAGTATATTATTTTTTTCATAGAATATATTTATTTCTTATTATGTAAAATTAGGTTTCTTTTATGTATGATCCACTAAAAGTGTGTTATTACTTTAATAGAATTACCTCCACAACACTATCCATATTTAAAGCTCCGTAAATGTGAGGAAATAACTCGTCTAAGTCCGCTGCCAGTTCAAATAAAACGGGTCTACTTACCTTAGCTTTTTCAATTTTTAACTTTACTAAACCTGTTTGACCTTTATAAAAACGATCTAGTACGCCGTCCAACTGTCTCTCGATAGAACAATGTATAAAACCTTCTTTTTCATAACCGGCAGGCTTGTATTCACCCTCTTTTTTTGCTTGCTCCCACTCTAACTGAGTAGTTACATGATATATGTATTCACTTTCCATTTTTTAAAATTTTTATTTCAGAATTCTTGGTATTCTTTGTTCTAATAACATTAAATCTGCAAGCACTATAGCCGTTACCGCTTCCAAGACAACGGGGACTCTTAATGCGATGCATAAATCGTGTCTTCCTTTCACCGAAAACACTTCCTGCTCATTGGTTTCCCAATTCAAAGTAGTTTGATGCTTAGGCGTAGATGAGGTAGGTTTTACAGCAATGCGAAATACTAAATCATTTCCATTGGTATACCCTCCTACTACACCACCGGCGTGGTTGGTCTTTGTTTTTCCTGAAGCATCTTCAATAGGATCATTATGATCCACACCAAACATATTTGCTGCTGCAAATCCAGTACCAAATTCAATACCTCTGATGGCTGGAATGGAGAATACTGCATGACTTATAAGCGATTCTACTGAATCAAAGAAATGCTCTCCTAATCCAATAGGTAATCCTTTTACTACACACTCCACTATTCCACCCACACTATCTTTTTGATCAATTGCTTTTTGTAAACCTTTTTCCAAATCCTTTTCTCCACCAATA
>Ga0114974_10001052_pt1 | contig 22091 bp, 20 predicted proteins | sample S_130206_EF_Meta_FD_87318 | JGI IMG/M metagenome (GOLD analysis project Ga0114974, IMG submission 87318) | Freshwater microbial communities from Lake Simoncouche, Canada to study carbon cycling - S_130206_EF_MetaG | ecosystem: Environmental > Aquatic > Freshwater > Lake | place: Lake... | reverse complement strand
GCTCGTTTAGCAATATAAGCATGAGCGTCAACGTAAGCCTGGACCGCGGCTTTGTCGTATGCGACTTCGTTACCATTTGCGTCGTAGGCCAAAATCTGCTCAATGGTCTCGCCTGTCGTGCGGACTGTTTGTGGGTACAGGGTGTAAAGCGCTTGTGTGTAATCAATGTAAGTTGTCATGCTGCCACCTCAAAAACAGTAATGTTTGGACGCATAGAGTAATTCAAGTATCTTGTCCCAGATGGTGCGAAACCTTGTAACTTGAATGTTCTTGTAGTTGTATTTCCTGGCACATACCAGCCTGTCATCGTAAATCCATCTAATTGCTGAGGACTTCCTGAAAAATTTCCCCAAGGATATTCTTGAACTGTAGTGCTACTAACATTTTCTAAAATTCTAAAATAAGCGTAGCCACCAGAAACAGAACACCCTGTTGAGCAAACAACATAAAGTTTACTTGATGCCAAGAGAGGTGTAATTGATACACTCACTCCGTCATCAACGTAACTAGTTGATGTTGATGTTCCAGAGCCTGTTGTGGCAGATTGATAGTATTGGGTTTGAATAACTGTTCCAGCGGGTAACTTAGAGGCGCTTATAGAAGAAGCGCTAGTTAAAATTGTTCCCGATGTAGCTGGCAAGTCTAATACAGTGGTACCAGCAACGGCCGGCTCTTGTAGTGTAACGCTACCTGACGTACTTCCTTGAAGAATGATGCTCATAATATTACCCACCTTTGTCCGCTTGGCACCGTTACCGATACGCCGCTATTGATTGTGATCGGGCCAACTGATGCTGCACTCTTATTTGTAGACAAGGTATAGGTAGTCGTTACCGTTCTAGCATTCTCTACAAATACCTCATCACCACCTGCACCGGTTGCACCGCCGCCAACTGATCCCCAGGCAGAGCCACTATATACCTCTGGTTTACTTAATGTCGTATTGTAGCGTATATATCCAGCCGCTGGTGCTGCATCTCGCTGGCCCGTGGTCCCCGTTGGAAGATATGCAGCTCCGGTCGCTGACGACTGAGCTACAAAGCCAGCTCCTGAGACATAGGCTGCTACCCAAGCAGACCCATTGTATAGCTTCATGATACCAGAACTAGAGTTAAAGTATAACGAACCGCCAACTAGGGCATTGCCGTCGTTATCTAAGGTAGGATCAGAAGTTTTGCTTCCAAGGTAACGATCGTCAAATGAATCATAGGCCGCTAACGTCGCATCACGTGCCGATTCAGCTGATACCTTTGCAGCAGTTGCCGCCGTGGCTTGAGTAGTAGCGGTTGTTGCTGAGGTGCTTGCCGACGATGCCGATGTTGCGGCGTTAGTAGCTTGAGTAGTAGCTGTAGAAGCTGATGCAGCAGCATTGGTTGCGCTTGTCGATGCGGCACTTGCACTGCTTGTCGCACTGGTGGCACTACTTGTCGCACTGCTTGCACTAGCCGTCGCTGATGTTGCACTAGTCGACGCACTGCCAGCCGATGTTGAGGCGTTAGTTGCACTAGTTGATGCGTTACTAGCTGAGGTAGATGCAGCGCTTGCTGATGACGCCGCTGCGCTTGCCGACGCTGCCGCGGCCGTCGCTGACGCCGTAATTGACGATGGGGTTGGGCCCATCTCAAAACCAGTTGCACCTGCATTTACCACAAGAACCGCATTAGCTGATAGTTCTTGTACGGTAATTCCAGTGGTTGTACTTGTCTCAACAACCTTTACTGAGCGATCAATCTGCTCTTGTAATTGCGTGGCAATCAAGGTCAAGCGATCCAAGGCGCCTTCGTGAGTTTCAGCTAAGAATGGATCACCTTCAACGTAATCTACACCTTGTGTAATTGCAGTAGACCTTAGCATCACGATCTTAAAGCCATTCGTGAGGTTATTATTTAAGGTAACTGTCGCGTATTTTGTTGACGCATTAATCGTGATCGTATAATCAAAGGTACCGGCTCCACCCCTGGTTTGAAGGGTTTGAACACCAGCAGTCGTAACAGTATAAATATCTAAGTCATCAAGACCAAGGACTGGGGCATTAAAATAGAAAGTCGAGGTAGCACCGTTACCAGTTTGTACAACTCGTCTTAGTTCTGTCTGTACTGTCATTGTGTTAGACCTCTTAAGTTGCCCCCGTAAGGTACCTGTTGACTAGGAGGTATAAAGAATTCCTGGTCATTTTCTCTCATTATACGGCCTTCCATGCGACGAAGATACCCTGGATTAGCTAATTCTTGCAACTCGTACAAAAATAAATAATCAAGCGCTTGCCTTGTATAAAACAGGTTTATAAATGGGGTATTATTAATTACCATTCGCATTGCGTTACCGGCAAAATCTTCGCCAGTCCTAAAGCGTGTCCATAGTTCAGCTAGATCGTCAACTTGTCCGAAGGTAGGACCTGCCAAGGTAGACAAGAATGAACGCCCATAACGACTATATTCACCAAATAAGAAGTCACCGTAAATACCAAGACCACCGCCTTGACTCATTGCGGCAAACATCAGTTTAGCATCCTTCTCGATATCACCACTAAAGGTCCGTGGTTCCTTGCCCTTGAGAATATCTTTCATGACCATGGATCCGTAGCCAAAGATTGTGGTTGCTGCCATTAAGTGCACTAAACCAGTGATGTCTTTCTGATCTGATCCGTACAGTTCGCGACCAACACCCCGGCGAAGCATCGTTACAGGGAAGGACTTAAATTGCATGATCATGCGTAAGGCTTCACCAACCACGGTCCCGGCTTCGGTGCCCTGGTTTAACATCGCCCGTTCAGCAGCCCCTGGCATTGGAACCGCGTAGTCTGATCGATCTTGGAAGTACGTATCTAATTTAGACATTAAGCCGTTTCTAGCGGTTGCAATGTCACGTTTAGTTGGCTTTTGTGTACCAGTTAATTGTAGATATGACTTAACTTCGGCATCTGTCAGATCTTCTAGGGCGTGACTAACCATGTATTGATTGCCATCAGAAGCCGTATGGATTGTCTTTGTTCTAAGAATCTCCCATTCAGGTTCATTAATTCCGTATTGTTTTAACACGTTTGTTAGTCGTGGATCTAGATCAGTAAAAGCTTTACTTGCATTACCTGCAAGGTGGTTACTCATCATAATGGCAGTTCCTGAACGATGACTATCGTTCCACCAGCTCATTAGATTAAGTTTAAAAAACCGTTGCTGCAATTTTGCCATGGTATTAGGCAATGAATCCGTACTACCAAATCTAGCAGTTACGTCGCCAATCAGACCATCAAAGCCAACACCTAGTAGTCGTGCCAGTTCCTTACGTTCGTCATTACCACGACCGCGAAACACGTTCATAAATGTCTCGGTATAGGCATTTAACAATGGAACACCTTGATACCGTAGTTCAGCTGCTTGGTTAGGAATGTCAGTGATTGAGGAAACCACGGCACCACCTAGCTTAGACATGTTTTGAATGCCGCGAATAATCGAGGCAATCCTTGCCACGCTTACGTTGGCTGGAATTCTAGTAGTTCCATCAATCTCACGCAACTGATTCATTAATGACCGATCAGATAACTGATCAAATAGTTTTGGATCATCACGATTTTTAAGTTTTAGCTGGGTAATTAACCGGTCAAACATGGCAACTGGGTTTGTGCCAAGACCTTCCATCAAGGCGGTATTCCTAGCCATGTGCTCTAAGCCGCTAACCACGGCTTCACGAAGATCTTGAACGCCAAACTTTTCGTTATACATCATGAAGGCATCAGCATCTTTAAAATGCAGCAATCGTTCTTGACTCATCTTCTTAGCAATATTAGCAGGTCCTTTAAACCCGTGTAAGAAGTTGCTTTCTGCTTCACCTTTAAATCGTTTATGTAGACCAGTGATTAAACCGTCGTAAGCACCACGTAAGAATTCCTCAGGATTAGCATCTTTAAAGGTCTCTTCAGCATCTAACTTATCCATGATGAAGTTTTTCCACTCCTCAAAACCAGCCCGTCTGATTCTGATTTGATCATGTGATTGCCTAAAGATATACCCTGGGCGCGGTTGAATATACGCTCCGGCTTGATTTGCCCTGGTAATAGCCGTCATTTGATACTTATGAATAATAGCTGCTACATCTTGTGCCACTAAATTATTAGTAACGCCAGGGGTTCCGTTTGGTTTAATCTCAAATAATTCTCTAGCAATGTCGTCATCCATATGACCACCAGAGAAATGTACTAACAAATCTTTTTGTTCAAGGTCTGCAATCAAGCGACCTAAATATTTATTGGCTAAGGCTTTACCTTGGGCGTCAATACTAAACTTTGATTTTTGCGCATTCTTAACACTACCTACCATTAAAGCAGACAACCCGTCAGCCGGATTCTCAAAACCTTCGACAAAGTTTAAAGCTTGGGCCATAACCTTGGTATTGATTAGGTTGTTGCGTTTTTCAATAGCTGCCGTTAAAATTGAATCTTTTAATCGTTGCTGTAAGTGGGTTGCAATTGTTGCATCTAAGTTTTCTACTTGCAATGACTTTTTCTTTTGTGCAATAAAAGAATCAATCTCACTAAGTAAATCTTCGGCTTGCTGATCGGTAATCTTATTTTCACCGGCAGCTTTTTTAATGATATTTAAGCAATCTTGATAGGCCATGATTATCCCTTATTGATACAAACAGCGGCAGCTTGTGCTGCCTTATACAGATTTTGTGCATCAGCAGCTGCCATATCTGCTTGTTCATTAATTGCTTTAAGTTCTTTTTCTAAAACTTTCATTGAAGCAGGATCTAAGTTTGCCATCTGTGAATCAAGCGAAGTTTGTAAATCCTCTAGTTCTTGTGTCACTTTAGCAAGGTCATCCATTCCACCCTTTAAAGTATCACCAACAGCATCAACTGGTTCATTTGCTAATGGCGTGGTATCAGCTGCATTACTACCGCTTTCTTTCCATTGCTTAGCCGTTTTTAACATGTCGCCGCTTGGTTTTTCAAAGGGTAAGTGCGAATTCTTATCAACAACTTGTAATAACAAAGTAGGATCACCCCCAGTACCTTTTGGTGGTAATACTTGGACTAATCTATATACAGCAGATCTAGGTAACAGCACCTCATATTCTTGCTGAAGTCCAAGATGTGGTCCTACCATCAAGGCTTGTTGTCCTTGCGGCACAATAATTTGCGCAATTGAACTCATACCCTGATAACTTCCATGCCAGTTTTTAGCAAAGTTATAGCTAAGAGATGTACTAGTAAAACCAGGTAATTCAATTACTTTACCTTCAAGCGCCTTAAGAATGTTATAAGCATCCTCACCATTAATTTTTGCGCCCTTACCAAATGTAGATAATCCAGCATCTGCTAATAAGCTATTAAACGCATTGTGACCAATGTTGCCACGCCATACCTCAATTGCTTCACTTAACTTAGGAGCTTTTGCAATGGCTGAATCAAGCAGATCAATGTCTTGCTGTAGATTACCTGGAATGGCAGTACCATTAGTTGCCTTGTCCCAAAGGGCTTTATTTAGGTTTTGATAGTAAGAACCAGTATACTGTTTAATGACGCTCTTTTCATCGTTGTTAATGTGCTTTAACGTCGCTTCTTTAGTAGTATTTAAAAAATCAAGAGCTTCTTTTTGACTAGTAAATTGAATCTTATTCTGATCCTTGGCGGCTTTCTTAGCTGCGTCACCGTATGTATTTTGTAAGTCTAAACGTCTTGCTAACAAAGTTTCAAGTAAAACTTTCGCTTCGGCTTCACCCAGACCATGCTGCTTTGCTGTATCAATTAACTTAATAAATTCTGATTCAGGAACACGCAAGATACGGTAGACCGCATCATCAATGTCATCAACACTTTTTGCTAATTTAAATACTTTAGCGGCTGCCGGGTTCATTGACGAACTTTGCAACGTTTGAAACTCTTTAACCGTGGGTCCAAAATCCTTACCTTTAGGCAATCCTTGGGCGCGATAAAGTAAAGCGCCACCCGGATCAATCCTAATTACTTCGCCACTAGGCATCAACAGCATATTCCAATTGGGTGCGTTTCCAACCACATCCCAATTACCTAGGAATGCGTCAACCATAAAATGACGTAAAAATGCGCGCTGTACTTCTGGATCTAATTTGACAAACTCGTCTGGAGACAGGGGTTTGCCTTGATGAATTAGTTCTGACGCTACACCAATTGTTTTACCTTGATCTGTAACAATCGTGGTTTTTGGCATGGGTACGTTAAACCAGCGATATAGTGTCGCTGCAATCCATTCATTCATCGTACGATTAGGATCTTGGTATTTTACGTAAAGATCCCCACCAGTAACTTGGTCTTTATGTAAACCACCAGGATTAGTACCTTGTTGCGGCCCAACACTCTTTAACTGTGTAACATCTAAAGTTTCGTCAAACCCGCCAAAGGATTTATACTTTAATGGGGTATCATCCGCTACAAAGGATTTTAAATCTTGCGCTGTGGCTAATACGCCTTCCTTACCGCGAGGATTTAAATCTGAAAATACTTGATCAGCAGGATCTTGTGAAAACATGCCTTTCATATTGTCAAATGGCGCAATGACAATGTTATGCTGATTTTGTAGCGGGTCAAATGCTACTTTATTGATTTCAATGATGTGCGTGATATTGCCTTTGTCGAGCTTATAAGAACCCTTATAAGCCATGGCCATACCCTCATCGCCAGACAAACCATGAATAGCTAATAGATCTTGCAACTGTGTTGTAACCTTAGTCATATCAATTACTCCGCCAGCTGCATACGAAGGCGAAGTAATCAAGGACATTGGAGCACCGGCTAAACGTTTATCTTTGCCAGCTTTTACAGCAACAACGTTTCCATCTGCTGTAGTAATGTAGAAGGCAATGTTATTGCCAAGGTTCATCTTAGCTGCTTGATCAATAGCTTCTTTGAGAGCTGGCGTATCTACGGCTTGTTTAATTTGCTGCACAGTAATACGATTTGTAGGTCCGGTTGTGACCTTATCCATTAACTCTAGACTTTTAGTTACGTCAGCTGCTGGCGGGTATTCTTTAATTGGACTTAATTTTTTAAGTTCAGGGTCTAATTCAGGGGCTGGTTCAATAGCCTTGCTATTAATTGAAGTTGGGGTTGTATCAAAGTCATCGATGTTAATGGCGGTAATTTTTCCGTTGCCGGCACCATGTGTAGCAACTGGTCCTACTTCAACATTCTTACCTGCTGCCAATTGTTTAATTGATAAATCAAACGCTTTGACGTGGCTTTCTTTACGAAGACTTCTAACACCATCAGCTATCTTGCCACCTACTGCAAACAATCCAGCGCCGGCAACCGTGCCAAATGCCACATTTGCCAAAGAATCATACATGTCATAGTCAGCTTTACTTTGTACCTTATCGGCATAAATAAATGGTTCAACACCTAATGTGCCAACAAACCCAGCTTCAGCACCTCTTGCCATTCTAGATGCTGTCTTAAAACCAGATTCGGCAAGTTTTGCATATCTTGCTTGACCTACTAATGGAATAAAACCAATAGCTAAGCCAACAGGGTCTAACAAAGAAGCTCCCATTTCAATACCAAGCGCCATGCCGTTATCAACAAAACCTTGGGCACGGCCTACAATATTGCTGTATCTAACTTCATCAAGTTTACGTTTGTGCTGAATAGACGCAACAAGACTGCTAATAGGTTTATCCCAAGTTAAGTGACCAGGAATACCATATTGTTGATTTGCTTCATCTGGGCTTAAGTAAACTGGGCGGTCGGCAATACCAAATTCTTCTAAGGTAGGACGACGCCTATCGCCAGTACTTCCGCCGCCTCTAGCGCTTGAATGTCGTTTACGATATAAAGATCGTAGTTCTTCATCAGAATATTTTGTAAGTTCTTCGGCTCTATCAAGCTCACTTAAATTTAAAATAGACTTAAGACCGGAGTCTGCTTTATCCCAGGCAGCTCCTCTAACCTCTGCGCGGTCTGCTCTGACTCCATCAAAACCAAATGATTGAAACCAGCGTGATGGCGCCTCGTCAGTAAAATTTAAACTGATAGGACTGGTTTCACCAGTAAATGGTTTAAGAGAAAGTGGATCTTCCGCCGAAACGTTTGGATCCCTAGCTTTAAGTTTTGCCATTAGTTATAGATTCCAAAGCCGCCACGACCAAAACCTACTCCACTTGGTTTAGTAGTAAGCGTTTTTCTAACATCTTCAGGAAGCTTATTACTTAGTTGTGAAAATGGAATGCTTACAGTACCACCATCGGTAGTAGGTACTTTTTCAGGGACACCGTTTGAATTGATAATTAAATCTAATCCGGTGCCATCTTGATTGGTAATCCAATAACCATGTTTAGCCAGGGACTTTAAATAGCTTTCATTCATAAAAGCAGGTTGTTTTGCAACCCCAGGATCCATAGAACCAGGGACTGCAATTTTAAAGTTTTGCGCAAGATACATTGGATTGGCCTTAATCAAGGCGGCATTTTCGTGAATTTGTGGCAAATTATAGGCATTGGTTTCGCCTGGTTTTGATTTAGGAACATAATAGGTTCCACCCGTAATATCAAAACTTTGCATCACATCTTGCCATGCACGTTTTACTGCTCCAGTAGTATCTGTACCATTAGTATTAAGTAAATCAGCTGCTGCCATTTTAGCTACAAGGGTTCTTGCCGCATCAAAGGTTGCTAATCGATTTGTCATACCACCGGTAATTGCTTTACGGTAGGTATCACCCATTTGCATGGCAGTACCTTCAATGTCTTTAAAGCTAACGCCTTTTTGTAAACTAGGGGCTAAGTTACCTAATACCTTATTGTCTAGTTTTAATGCATTAAGAATTTTTGTTTCAGCTGGTGTGCCTAAAGCTCTTGCTGCAAACATATACTCAGGAGGTAAAGCTCCTTCACCAGTTGTTAACTGCCTAAAAACAATATCGGCTTGACCCCTAAATTCACCGTTTTGCCCACCATATCTAGTTCTTAAACTTTGTAATCTGCCGGCAACTTCATTTGGAGGGGCTTTAAGCAGATAACTAATCTCACTAGACCGTTCTTGCTGGCTTAAAACCGCGTAGTTAAATGGTTCTACCCCGGCTTGACGCTGTAAGACAAGCATCTGGTCACGAGCTCCTGCAATATCGCCAGTTCTTTGCCTTTGTTGTACAGCGGGATGCTGCGACCAAAATGCCCCAGGATCTTGAGCCCGTTGTTGAATCCAGCCGTTTATTAATTGACCAACATTTTCTTTAATCTTAAGTTGATCAGCTGCATTAGCATTTGGTGTTGGTGTTAATTTATTAAAGCCAGTAATCATTTCGGTGACCGGTACAAATCTTAAACTAGATGCGGCATCCCAACTAGATTGCGCAATATTAACTTGACGCTGCATTTTATCTGCCATTACTACAGCGCGATCACCACCTATTACTCCAGATACCGCGTTTGCTACGCCATTTTTTCCAGAGAATTGAGGTAAACCTGTGCCAGTGCTTTGAATCAAGGCAAGGTGAGATTCAAAATTTTTCTCTAAATTATACTGCTGTAAGACATTACCAGCTTCATACGTATTTTTAGCCGCACGGAATAATTTATTAAACTCATTTGGATCTAGACCAAGTTGTTCCATTCTGGCTGGATTTTTTTGAAGCTGCTGAAGTGATTTATATGCCGCCCCAGGACTATTTGTAATCATGGTTTCATAAGCAGCAATTGTAAAATCACCCCGAGCATCTCGCATTCTTGCTAAAAATTTATTGTCAACAACCCCACGGTACCCTTCAATTTCTTTGGTCTTGGGATCATCAAGGGTGTTGTATAAAGTTTCCCATTTAGCGATCATGGCGTCTAATTTAGTTGGATCAGAGCCAACCGCAATAATGTCAGATTTTCTAGCTTCCATCAAGCCAATTTGACGAGCTTCAACCCGTTGATTTGCTTCAAATTGAATAGCTTCTCTTGCAACCGACCCTTTTACCTGACCGATATATTGATTCCACATTTGCTGCGCGTAACGGTTAGAATGTTTCCACTTAGGATCATTAACTAATTCATTAAAAGCTTTATCTACTTGATTAAAATGCGTATCTGGTTGTGATGTACCACCATAGTCTGGATCTAAATATTTCTTAGTATTTGCGCTGTCAGTCTCACGAAGATCACTAATTCGCTTAGTAAGTTCCGTGCCAAAGGAAGAAGTAATGGTAGCATGCTCAATCGCCGCAGTATCTTTTTGGCGCTGAACTTCTACATCAGCAAGTAAGTTACCTAGTTGGGCAATCGCTTGGCCAGTTTTTGCAAGACCGCCTCCGGCAGTTTCAGCCATTGCCGCAATTTGACGGCTGTCTAGGCCTGACATAGGACGACCGCCTAAACCTATACCGCTAATTTGACTTTCTTGATATGTTGGAATTCTTGGCATATTAACCCCATTTACCCATCTTATAACCGGTTGCTCCAACGTTACCAAATCCACCTAGTACCGTACCAAAGGCGGCTGTAGTTGCTGCTTGACCGGCGGCTTTACCTTGCATTCTTGCTAATTCAGCTTCAGACCTGGCGTTTTGATAATTAATTTCGCCGCCGTAAAGAATAGCTAATCGATCCATTTCAGCCTGTTGAACAGTGTCTTGTTGTAATTCTAAGGCAGTACCTTCCATTTGGATACCAGAAGCTAATACTGCTGCTCTCTGTGATCCAATTGCTCGTCTTAATCTAGCTGACTGGCGTGAAGCATCATAGTCAGCATTTTGCTTTGCAATTTGTGCGTTACGCTCTTGAACGGCTGCTTGATAATTTAATGCGCGTTCTTGGGCTTGACCGGCCTGATATTGGCCATAGGCGGTAACTGCCGTACCAACGGCAATTGCTGCTAATGCAAAACTTGATGCCATTGCCATGTTAAACTCCCTTTATATGAGCACGTTCAACGAACTCATACCCAAGTTTTTTATAGATTGGACCGACTGGAGTGTTGCCATTAATAACAAGATCAGACATTGTAATTGCTTTAACTCCGTGTTCTTTAGCCCAGTTTTCAAATGCTTGCAATAACCTAATTGAAGCCGTAGACCCGCGGTGTTCCTCATTAACCCACCAACCTAATTCAGCGGCTACCTTTGTATTTCTTGCAAACCAAAAATTTGTGATAATCCCGCAAATACACCCAACAATTTGGCCTTCTTTTTCTGCTACAAAGACAATACCATTATCAATCAAATTACAAATTCCGAACACTACATCGTCGCGTTCAATTTCAGTGTAATCGGTGAACTGCGAATAATTTAAAAATGGTCCTGCCATTGCTACGATAGCATCAACATCAGGGACGCCGGCTTTTCTAATCATCGGTCAGATACCACCATGGCGTACATAATCATTAAGATTGTGGCGGGATGCGGAGTATCAGATTGAATAGTCAAAGTAAATTCGCGAGTTGGCGTATGCTGCAATAATACCCGTTTATCTCCGCTAAATAATTCAACACTACCCATGGCTGAACCTGCCTCCCTAAATGGAATAATCTCTAAATTACTCTCACTGACACCAAACTTCAAGTTAAACGTATCTACAACCCTAAAGGTGACGCGTTCAATACGTCTTATTTTACCCTGACTTGGTCCGTTTTCTGTCTGAACTTCCGGGTCTAATGTGCGGGCTTTAGCTACGTAGCCAAGACCTACGGCTGCCGTTGTAGCCGGGCGATCTAAAGTAATTTGGCCACTAGTTACTGTTCGATTAGGATGCACAGCTCCATTAACAAAGACTTGAACAACCTGGCCTTCTAAATGGCTTAATCCAGTTAGTGTACTAGTGGCTGCCCCAGAATAAGACAGCCCGCTATCTACAAAGAAAGCTTGCTGAACCGTGTCGCCTTTCGCCGTATCAAATGATCGTTCTAAGTATTCTACATATTTTACGGTAGCCCCATTAATTGTTCGACGGACCACCATATACAAAATTTCAGATGACTCATCGTTCTTTGGAATAACACCAATAGATTCTACAAATGTATTAGTGCCACCAATGATGTGTCGATGCCAAGCCACAACCTCTTGTTCACGTTCGTATGTCAAGCAACGAAGTTCGCCAGTCTGTAGTAATACCCAAACTAGATTGTCTGGTGATCTTGCGTAAGCAATCTGCTTAATGTAACCAGTGGTAATATGCTCGGCTAACAGAGTCATGTCTGGTGAAGTATACCCCTCGGCATTTACGTCATAGGCAAGTTCACGTACTTTTAATCTTGACCGGTCAATGTATAGGGTAGTTCTACTAGCCCCAACAACCCGTTCGTCGGCACTTCCATCTGTTGTTTCACGTGATACGGTCACATTGGTTGGTGTTAGCGCCTCAAAGTTTCGACCAGATGATAGAATAAACGGCCCGTCTGAAGTTCCGATCTGTAGGCGTTTTTCGCCGTAGATCCACCGGATTGCGTTAACTTGGTCTGTCGATAGTGTAAAATTCAACGCAGAGTCATCTAGGACCTCACCGTCTGCATTCGTTGGGCTGAAGCTAAGGAAGTCACCAGACCTACTTCCCCAAATGGTAGAGGGCTTCTGAGTGGATCCTGAAAAGAATAATCGTTCTTGAAAGAATGAAACAGCTGACGGCCACCCCGTGGTATTTGACCAGCTACCGAGTCGCCATTGAGTTGACGCAGTCGTAGCGTGAAACGGAAAGTCAGCATCTACGGCAACAGTTACCACAGTTGAACTAGTATACGCCGTAATTTTTGCGGCTCCTAAGTCAGTCGCCGTGTGCATAATTCTAATCCATCTGCCGACGTCAGTTGACGCAAAAATACCAGTACTTGCGGTAATGGTAGTTGTACCAGTAGTAGCTGCGGCAGTTACGGTAGTTGCACTTGTATTAACTGACTCATATGGACCATCTTTAAAGGCAAAATCAGTTAATGTCCAGTTAGTAGCTCCTACCCTGTTTAATTGCTTAATTGGGTAACTCTTATGTACTAGGTATAAAATATCAGCAGACTGTGTAAAGTCTAAGCCGTCAAGATCGGCTGTCGTATATGGTGTAGCAATCTCATAGGCACTGCCACCGCTAGTTAACTGCCCCTCATTTCGATAGAATCGAACATACAGGTTTCCAAACTCCAGCATATACGACTGGGTTGTAGAAAAAATAAACGGAATTAATTTGACTGTCGTTGTGACCTTAGTACTAGCAATAAACCTAGTACCGGGGCGTTTAGTCATGCCCCCGTGAGGGAAAATAATGAAGTTTTCACAGCGCTCTAACGCTGATCCGTATTTAGCAAGGTCAACCCGGCCATGCAGCCGCGGACTAATTTCACCGCCGGTAAAGTTAGTCTGAATCGGGGTACTCTTAGCCATTAATACCTCGGTGGTGTTGAGATCCAGCTAGGTGTTACGCCAGTTCTTGAATCTAACCAGTAGTCTGTATCGAGTACGTCTTGAGCATTTTCTTGCGCGTCAACGAACTTAGCTTCACGGAGTTTTAATTCATATAAGTTATACATCCGCTCCATGGCTTCAGTACTCTGTAGCAATGGATGCGCCATATCAGCAGCTAAACGAGCAGCTAGCGCGTCGGTCAACAACGTATCGTAAGCAATTACGTCGGTGACTAATGCGATATAGGTAATTTGAAGAATCTCATCATCATAAAGGATCTTTCGACCTTCAATACTATATTTACCAAGATTGTTTTCAATACTTAGTAAACGTAAAAAATCGGCTGGTAAGGTAAATGCGTATGCATAGCCATACAGTGGGGCTTGAGCTTCTTGTGGTAAGGAGGCACGTTTGATAAGACAATTCCAGGGATGTCCTCTAAAGACCGCTGCCCTAGTGTCGTTAAATAAACGGTTTGCCGTACTTGCTGCCTTAGTTGAGTCCGCCAAGGAATTAATTGGGTCTACACCTAGCATTGTTAATGCTCGGTTAACGATGTCAATGTCAGATGTTGCCATATCAAGCTCCTAAGTAAAGAAGGGGATCAGGCACGTGAAACCCGACCCCCTTAAGTGCTGCATTACTACTTAGTCAATGGCGTATAAAACGTAGCCAGTGAGTGTTGCTGCATCAGGGAGTGTACCGCCCTCAATCAACGCTTGCACAAGAATACCTTCGCGTGAAGTAAACTTGGTTGTAGTGTGAGTGGTGGTAGTACCAGCCGACGCAATAGATGTTGACGCTAAAAACGCAGTGCTGCTTGCTGCCACGGTAGTTTTCGCTAAGTTCACATACGCAGTATGCCCAAGCTTAATGGTACGTGAGGCACCAAAAGCTGAGTATGTTGTGGATGTGCCAATAACACGAACGTTACCGCCTGGCAAAGCGCAAAGGTTTACCGTGTCACCTGCCGTACCTGCACCTGATTGGGTGTAGGTAAACGACATAACACGAACCCGAGCGTGCTCGTCACACACATCGTTCATTACAGGTGGACTTGCAACGTTGTTAGCGTATTCAGTAGAATTAAAAGTAGCCATGTCTGTTCTCCTTATTCAGCGCAAATTAATTCAACTACTTTTTCTTCTTCCATACGGGTTGCGCCGAATGAAGCAGAAACGTAGACTTGGGTGGCATTGCGCTTGTCACGACGTGGACCGATATCAACATTGATGTCGCTACCAACCGCGATCAACAAACCTGATTGTGCCCATGCCACGCAACGACGGTGACTAGAAGCGTTAGTTCTAACCAATTCGGTGCGGACAAACTCAAAACCCATAAAGCTATTAAGCTCACCCTGAACCAAAGCACGGACTGTATTATAGTCAGCACTTGTAACTTCAGTAGTTCTTAACAGGTCGTTGATTTGCTTAGCTGTTACAGCAATATAGCGACGCTCTGTCGGATCTACTTCGTTAGCATCCAGAATTTGCTTAGCTCTGCGTAGTTTACCAATGGTTAGACCAGAGTTTGCAGCAGCCCCAGACTCAACATAATCAACTGCGATCTGTTGTGAGCTTGGGAATGATACAGACGATGAACCAGTCTTACCTGTGGAAACGGATGCAAAAGCAGCATCTAGAATGACTTCGTCCATCTTACGGCCTAATGCATAAGCAGCATTCTGGCTATAAGGTGAGGTTGGGTCAATCAACATGCGGATACGATCTGTACGATCAATTAGATCTGCCCAGTCGAAATCGCGCAAAGAGCAGCGACGACGATCGTGCGGAACGTTGATCAACGGAGTATCTTGGTGACGGCCAGTTACTTCTTGGGCCAATGTAGCACCAATACGGTCATAGAAGTCGAATTCAGCATTCTGAGATTCAGCTCGAACCAGCGGGCGCAAGCGTGAACCTTTTTGCTGAACAAGGTGTTCTACGTTCGCACGGTACTGTTGTACAAATGCTGTAGTGATTTGAATGGACATATGTCCTCCTTATATCAGTTAAAGTTAAATACAATGCTCGCAGAGGTTGCCCAAACGGACCCCCACATACCCTTCTGGCTAGGCGATGCCACCGGACCCTTGCGGGTTTCCCGTTACTAGCATCATACAACGAATTTGTACATTAGTTAATTTTTTTTTATTCTGATTTTATCCGAGTCACACTAGTGCCAAAAAATAATTTTAGAATGGCTTATGAACGTAAGAATCATAAAGGTAGACACTAAACGCTCTGATATACAGAGCGTGCTAAACTATCTTCAAAAAAAGACCTTACCCTGTGATAAGCTGTATGACACTGGAAGAGGCCACTGGTGGATTGCCTACGCAGAAGAGAATAAGCCGGTTGGCTTTGCTGGGATGGTACGTTCATTTTCTTGGTATGACTGCGGATATCTTTGCCGGGCCGGTGTTATTGATGGATATACAGGCCATGGGCTACAAAAACGCCTTATTAGGGTTCGGCTGCAACAAGCTAAAAAGCTCGGATGGCGCTGGGCTATTACAGACACTACAGACAACCCAGCCTCTAGCAACTCTTTAATACACCAAGGGTTTAAGTTATACGAACCGACAAAGCCATGGGCATATAAGCATAGCCTGTATTGGAGAAAGCGATTGAATGCCGTATAAGGATCTGGAAGTTAGAAAAGCAAAAGGAAAGATGTATAGTGCTAGACACTATCAAAAAAATAAAGAGGTCAGCTCCGAAAGAATAAAAGAAAATAAAAAAAGAATGCGGCGTGAGTGGCAAGAATTTAAGGCTACACTTAAATGTGTAAACTGTGGCTTTAGCCACCCAGCCGCGCTAGACTTTCACCACGTTGATCGTACTAACAAGCGCGATGTGTCCGCTTTAGTAAGAGACGCAAGCTACACCGCTGCTTATGAAGAAATTAAAAAATGTGTTGTATTGTGCGCAAACTGCCACAGAATACACCATTACGATGAACGCAAAACTAAAAAACAAAAGAAAAAGAAACGTTAACTAGCGTCTTCTGGATAAGCAAACCCAAACAGTTCGTGCATCTTCTTAACGGCTTCAGCGTGTCCTTCTGTTGCTGGACTTAAGTAAGCAGCCATAAACTTATCATCACGCTGCATCCTTGCAATCTCTTGTCTTGCTGCATCAGGTGTTAATGTAAAGCCACCAGACTGTCCTGGTTGAGTTAGTGACTCTTGCATCTTCTCACCAATCTTAGAAAAGACTTTAATGAACATTGGATTGTCGCCAAGTCCAGTTTCATTTAGCCACTTCTTCATATCTTCACCACCAAAGGTATCAACGGCTCTTACAGCCAGGTCGATCTTTTGGTCATAGGCTTTGCCAAATTCTTTTTTAACATCAGTGACCCATTGTTCACGTTGCTGCTGACCGGTAGTCATCATGTTAGTGTGTTGCTCACCGGCAAACTGCATGTAGTTTTTAAATACGGTTTCAGCTTGCTTTTGTGATAATCCAGCCTCATGAAACACCTTTTTAAAGTGATCAATAGCTTCGGGTTGAAACGGCATATCATCAGGGATGATACCCTTAGGATCTAAATTGTACTTACCATCTTGAGGTCTACCTAGCTTCTCGTAAAAAGAATCCCATTCAGCAGGATCTGCCCCTTCTCCTGGGATAACTAGTTTATCCTTACCAACCATGCGTTGGGCATGGACATAAGATTTTGCAAGACCGTTTAAGTCTTTAATATCAGCTAGAGTAGGATCAGACCTTAAGCCCTCATCGAGAGCTGAACGCCAATCGATAGAACCACTCGAGCTGCCCGCTGCGACGGTTGGTGCAGTGGATGCGCCACCATCATTTACTACGGACCCTGTGTCTACTTCACTCATTTTGCATTGCCTCCATTTGTTTCATGATTTGTCTTGGGTCTCTTTCCAAAAACCGCAAGATGCTAAGTACAAGACGGCGTTGACCTTCACGGTGCGCTGTCTCATAGGGATCACCTGCTACGTAACTTGTATCAGCAAGAAAGCTAATCTTGCATAGATGGTCTAATACTCGTTCGCCATCAGGTGTGGAAAAAATAGCCTTATAAGAGTCGTGCAGTTTCATTAAGTCTTGTGATTTCACTGCATTGGTCCCATCGGTTGTTGTTGATCAATTCCTTGGCTTGGTGGTTGTTCACCTAAACCTGGGGCTACGGCTGCTGCATTAGCAGCGTCCTTAGCAGTAGCTGCAAGTTCACGGCCTGTTGCCACATCTTGCATTTGTTGTTGCTGTTGGGCGCGGCCCTCACGAATCTTAGCAACTTCTTCAGTAGACAGTAAGGTTTCTTGTGGGGCATCTAACAATCGGTGTGCCCAGCGAACCGTACCATCAGCATTGAGGTTATCAAAGATCTCAGGTTTAACATTTGCTAGTGGCACTAAGGTCTCTAACAACCGTGTGAAGCTAAATAGTTGTTGTGTCTTTTGGGCGCGAGCAACTGGTGATACGTAGTCAATACGTAGAGTACGTCCTTGCGCCATGGGAGGTGCAGGTGGTAACATACGACGACGATTCATAATATTAAACACGCGATCAATCAAGGGTCCTAGGAACTCGGTTTGTAAGCGACCAACCATTGGTCCCATCAACCGCATACGTTCTTCTTGACGCTGCAACACTTCGGTGGCTGTCATGCTAGGACCTTCACGCATCTGCATCCAGTCTACGTGGTAGGTCTTTAGGATATGTTGACGCCGTGATTCAATAAAGTCTAGACCGATGTCTGGGCGTAGGCCCTCAACAAGAGGTCTTACTTGGTCAGTTGTACCTGAACGATAGTAGTTAAGACCACCTGGGATAGTGCGCAATGGCAGCATGAAGCCATCATCAGGAACCATGAGTGGTGGATCAGTAGCTTTTTGCGCCGCCTTGATCACGGTCTTACTCATCTCATTAACCATCTTAATGTCTGGCAACGCAGTCATGGATGGTGAACGACCATATACCTCACCTGCGGTCTTTGTCCAACGTGGCACCATGTATGGAAACTCTTTAAAGCCACCAACATCAAGAAGAATCTTTTCTTCTTCTAAGACATAGGCACTCATCCAAGGCATGTCCTTAGCAAGGGCAGAGTCAGGATTAAAACTATCGCGTGGTTCTACTGCATGAATGCAAGTAAATTCCTTGTGTGGATCTTTATAGGCATTTTCAATAAACTTCTCAGGCAGCTTATCACGATACAACTGAACTAATTGTCTCGCTGTATGTTTATACTTGCGATACACGGTATCAATGACACCCTCAGGTGATTCAGAGATATAGCATTCAGCAAGGTGATACGTTCTAAAGTTAATTGGTTTACCAGGGCGATCTTCAACATACATCACCGCAGTACCATAAGCACCTAAGTCAATGTATAGTTCATGCACCATGGAACCAAAGTTAGACGATGGTGAGTGAAACACTTCACGGAACATAAGTTCACTTACGTTCTGTAACCAAAGATTTGTAGGATCATCTACATCGTCAATGCGTTTTTCAACTTGCAATCCAAACCATTGTTCAGAAGGTGCAGTTAAATAACCATGAAGACCAGCAGCTAATTGTTCATTAGCCAAAGGAGCGGTTGAATCATACACGCGATCATACCGAGTACGGTCACCTTGTGCGCGTACAGCATTAAAATCACCGCGCCTTGGGTTTACATAATCAGTACAGTCTTGCCACAAGGTTTCCCATGGTGACCTAATCGTGGTTAGTTTACCTAACCGATCAGTGATGACTGATACCAGATCCTTTGGATTATCCACATTAACCGCCTAGTAAAGATGAAGAACCTAATGTTTTCTTCTTTGTCATTTCATCCATGGTGCTAATGCCAGTAGGTCCGGTCAAGATAGTGCTAGACCTTCCTGCGGCACTGCGCTCTAATTTACGTTGCTTTGCTTGAGTTTCCTGGACCATAGCATTATCCGCCGCTGGAGGCGGAGGTGCTGGAGGTACAGGAGGGGGACTACCGCCGCCGCCACCGCACATAATCATCTCCTCTTTTTAAATAAACTACCGACGTTAGTATATCCTAACAAGTTGTACAACATGGCAGTTCTTTCAGGAGCTACCATCGTCGACGACGCAGGACATACTTCCTTTACACCTTTTGCAAAAGCCCAGTCCTCAAATGCTGTAATCAACTTCACGGCAGCAAGGCCACCGCGTTTAGTAGGATCAACAAAGAGAAGCAAATCTTGTGCAATTAGGTCCTTACCGAAATAGTACTCCGTAATGTATCCGGCGTACATACCTATGATTCTACCATTAACTTCAGCAACTGCTGACCAGCAAGTTTCGGGGTTAGCAATATAGTGATGGCCTAGGTCAATTAACTTTTGCGCATCAAAGTCAAGATCACGGTAAACCGATTCCTCATGCATGATCTTTCCTAGTTCAACCATGGTTGGCAGATCGTCTAAGGTAAACGGTCTGATCATAAGATCTGATACTCCATGTCAGCCATCCGCGGTAACTTCTTCGCGTTCATATTTAACTGGTCGCGTAGTCCGACAGCTAGGTAACGCATCGCGTCCGCCGGGTGACTGGTCCAATCGTGCAACGGACGATCTCGGAAAACTTTGTTCTTCTCGTCAAAGTCCTTACGGTACTGGCGCAAGGCTTCAATTAGGTGGCTGCACTTCTTCTCATCAAAGAAGCACTTAGGCAAGGTTGTCCGAACCGCTTCAATACCATCATCAATCCGAAGGTTAGCAGCAACACGAAACCTAATCCCTAGTTCACGGGCAACTTCTAACCTACTCTTACCTGTGCCCATCTCCCTGACTTGAATGTCATGCGGTGCAATATGCTCGCCGTAGATGTATTCTTTTTCCTTTAAGATCTTAACGTAGTGAGCTAGACCCTCACCACTACTCTCGTAGTAATCAATGATCCTGATCTCACCACCGTGGCGCTGGAAGAAGATAATCGAGGTTGAATCACCCATGCCAAGGTCCCAAGATGTGTGGACCTCAAGGCGTTGTTCGTATGGAACCCCGGTGATCTTACCGTCAGCAAGTAACCTAGCCATCGCGTTACCGTAGTAAGAACCTACTAGTGGGGCGTCAAAGCTACAATAAAACTCTTGCTGGATCATCTCATCAGGCATGCCTGACTCACGTTCCTCGTCTACTGCCTCTTGGCTAATGGCCCGTGTATCATCAACACTTAACGTTTGTTGGAACCATTTCTCATTACGCTTGGCCATGTTGAGTAAATCGTATCCATGGTTTCGACCTCGAGCGGTATAAATAAATAATGCCCATCCTCCATTTTCAGCCAAGATGGGACGAATGTAATCCCATGCTCGGGGATCTTGGAGGGAGTATTCAGAGAAGACGACTCCGACGGGATTTGCACCAACCAATCGGTCAACGTTGTCGGTACCCACCACCTGATAGATCGAGCCATTCTTTAATGTCAATCGCATCTCAGTATTGTTTACTGCCTCCCAAGTTTCCTTTGGAAAGTGGTCAATAAACTTTCTACCGTCACGGGTCATCCCGTCCCAAGCGATCTTTCTCCCCTGGTTATAAGTTGGAAACAAGTGCCAGTATAACCCAGGCCGTGTCAATGCTGACACTGCACACCAATTAATTGACAGCAAGTCTTTACCAGCTCGCCGATGCCAAACAGCAACAGCTCGCTTACCGCCGTCTTCTAAAAATTTCCACAGTGGAAATTGATAAGGCCGTGGGGCCCAATCAACTGGTACTGTTATCTCCGCCATCAAGGTCCTTTGCTACGTCGCTAAACCGCACGACATTAATATTAAATGAACCGTTGCCCTCGATCTCCATCTCAACCGCCTTGCGCTTAGGAGCCACGTACTGGGCTAATTCCTTAAACGCTTGTAACTTCAATTCAAGACTAGCTGTTGGGTCAGCAGCAATCGTTGCCATCCCTTCAATTGGATCGCAGTTAAGTGCTGCAAGTTTTTCTTCAATCTCAGCAGACCGCTTGTTCTTAGCACCTGCAGGACGCCCTGCGCCTTCACGCTTCCCGCCTAATGTGGCCATAACCTACCTCCTTAGCAGATAATATATGAAGATTGTACCGTGGTACATAGCCCCTTTGTAAATATTTCTTAGGATCATAAGTTATTGGCTTATTGTATTGATTGGCATTCTCTATAAAAATTGCGTGTTGATTCAAATTTATTCCCTATACTAATACGATATGCACGGACTTTTGCCGATTTAACTTTAAATGCCCCCGCAGAACCACTGACTTGGCGCGTTTTGGGCGCGAACCCGGATCCGTCCGCCCCGGGTGCTTGCACCTGAACCCGCTACGAACCAGTAAAAAACCACGAGTACTAATAGTGCAAACACTTTTACATGAATGAAACACCTCGAACTTAAATCGATCGATAAAAATACGAGAACCGAGGATAACGGGAGGAGAAGGAATGGGAATGAATAATTGTGATATTTATTCAAAGGAGAAAAGAGTAAAGAATTATGTGAAGCTAGTATAAATGATAGTTTAAAAGTACGGATAAAGATCGTATATTATAAATGTGTGAGAAATCCGAATAAAGTTATTGGGATAAATCGCACAACTAATAAAGGAGAATGAAATGAAATACAACGTTTATGGAAAGATTACACAAGAGTTTGTTGTTGTGATTGAAGCGGATTCAGAAGAAGAAGCGTTAGATAAAGCAAACCAAGATCTTGATCAAACTGAAATGCAATTGTTAGATTCAGAAATCTCGGAAATCTCTTTCGCGAGTGAAATTACAGAAG
>Ga0114974_10001051_pt1 | contig 22095 bp, 15 predicted proteins | sample S_130206_EF_Meta_FD_87318 | JGI IMG/M metagenome (GOLD analysis project Ga0114974, IMG submission 87318) | Freshwater microbial communities from Lake Simoncouche, Canada to study carbon cycling - S_130206_EF_MetaG | ecosystem: Environmental > Aquatic > Freshwater > Lake | place: Lake... | reverse complement strand
GGCACCGATGGGCGGCAATACCATCTTAGGTTCAGGCCGGGCAGGCAGGGCACCGAATGTGGCCGCCACGGAGTCGATGGCTTTTTCCACGGTGGTGTCGCCAACGATCACGATCTCGATTGGGCTAGATTCTAGGGCGGGATCGATCATTTTTTTCAGGTCTTCCAGATTCGTGGCGGCCATTTCCTGGCGGCTAGGGAACGTCCAGCGCCGGTCGCCGCTGTGCAGCAGGCCTGAAAGGTCGCGGCGCAAGACGCCGTTGTCGGTGCCCTCCAGCTGGTCCTGCAAGGTGTCACCATAGCCATGGATTCGATCGAACGCCTCGGTGCGCCAGCCGGGCTCTGTCACATAGGCTGCCAAGACCTGGAGTTGGGTGTTGAGATCGTCGGGCCGCGTGGCACCACTCAGCTCAAAGGCGGACTCGTCGACGTCGAAGTTCACATTGTAGGTCTTTGAGGCCAGCATGCCCTCTAGCTGTTCGGCTGAGACCTTCTTGAGGCCGCCTTCAGTGAAGGCCGATCCTGCCCAGTTGGGCACCTGTTTGTCGCTGGCCATGCCCGACAGGCCATAGCCTACGCGGGCGGAAACATAGATTTGTTCGGTGCGGAACTTTGTCGGCTTAACAGTCAGCCGCACCCCGTTTTCGAAATGCACAAACACCGTATCAAGGTCCGCGACTTCGTCGCGTTTAACAACCTTGCCGACGGGGCCGAACGCGGCATAGGGCCAGGTTCCAGCCAGGGGCGGGGCAGGGGGCGTGGGCTCCAGTTTGTGGGCCTTGTCATAGGCAGCCAGCACCGTCTTTTCGCCACCGACGATGGGGGTTGGCCCGGCGACGAAGATCAGCGGGCCCTCGCCACGCAGAGCGATCTTGAGGGAGGCGGCGGCATCGGCGGCCGAGAGCCCCTTGACCACGTTTTCGAAAAAAGTCTGTTCCTGGGCTGGTGAGATTACGACCTCATCGTCAGCGACGGTGCCCAGAATATCGGCCGCCACGGCCACGGTGCGGCGTGTTGCAGCAGCGGCGGTGGCTCTTTCCAGATAGGAGCGATATTCGGCAATCTCGCGATCAAGCTCGTCCTGACGGATACCGAATTTCAGCGCCCGGCGGTGTTCGACATCCAGCGCCTCCAGGGCCTTTTCCCATTCTCCTGGGCGGGCGGAAGCGGCCAAGGCGGCCATGTCGGCCGCATGCACCTGATCCCCACGCGACGCGCTTGCGGCGATAAAGGGCGGTTCATTGCCGCGTGCGCGGGCCCCCAGGCGTCGATTCAGCACCGCCAGCCCCAGGCTGCGGATTAACTGCTTGCGGCGCACGGCCACGCTGTCTGGGCTCTTGTCTGGCGGATTCATCCAGGTGATTTGAACCGAGGTCGCCGCCCCAGGCTGAACGACTGTCTTGGCCTCGGGCCCACGGCGGGCCACGGCTCCGGGATCGAAATCCAGGCCATCGGGGCCTTGCGCTTTCCAGTCCCCGAAGTGGGCCTTGATCTTGGCCTCCATCGTGTCGACGTCGAAGTCGCCCACGGCGACCAGGAAGGCGCGCTCGGGGCGGTAATAGGCCTGGTAGAAGGCGGCCAGCCGATCGCGGTTGGCGGTCTTGATCACCTCCACCTTGCCGATCGGCTCACGCGACGGCAGGCGCTGGTCCTTCATCAGGAAGGCCATCCGGTCCATGGCGACGTGATATTGCGGCGTGTCGCGTGCGCGCTCCTCCGAAAGCACCACGCCGCGCTCGCGATCGATCACGGTCTGCGAAAGGGTCAGGTCCCCGCCAACATCGCGCAGCAAGCCAAGCGCGGTATCCATCGTCGTGGCGTCGGTCTTGGGCAGGTCGAAGCGGTAGACTGTCTCATCATAGGAGGTTGAGGCGTTGGTGTCGGCACCGAACGCCAGGCCTAGCCGTTCAAGAATCTTGACCATCTCCCCATCGGGCAAGGTCTTGGAGCCATTAAAGGCCATGTGTTCAAGGAAGTGGGCAAGACCCCGCTGGTCGTCTTGCTCCATCAGCGAACCCGCGCCGATGCGGAACCGCAAGGAGGCCTGGCCCGCGGGGGTAGCGTTGTGGCGGATCGCATAGCGCATGCCGTTGGAAAGGACGCCAAACCGGATGTCGGGGTCGGGCTTGAGGTCCGAGACGTCCTGCGCGAACGCTGGCTTGGGCAGAGCGGAGGCGGTGGGCTTGTTTGAAGCCGCGCTTGGCGCCTTACTCTGCGGCGCGCGCTCGCTAAGTGTGCTGCATGATGCAAGCATGACAACGGTCGCCAAGGTGGCGGCTAGGCGGAGCGGACGTTGCGTCCAATTATTCTCGTTCATCAGTATGACAATGGCGGTGGCTTGCGGCGCAAGCAAGGCGGCTAGCGGTTGAGAATGCGGCAGAGCGCCCTCAATGGCGATGCAATCGCTCGAGCTTTGGCCCGGCTATCCTTGACAAAAACCGGCCTTCATGCGCCCTTCCGCGCCTCGAAAAACCCGTGAAAACAGCATAAATGCACGCTTATCGTTCCCATAATTGCGGCGCCCTCCGCATCGCCGATACTGGCGCAAGTGTCCGCCTGTCTGGCTGGATTCATCGCAAGCGCGATCACGGCGGGCTGCTGTTCATCGATCTGCGCGACCATTATGGCCTCACGCAACTGGTGCTGCACCCGGGCTCCCCGGGATTCGATGTGGCCGAGCGCCTTCGCGCCGAAAGCGTCATCCGTATAGATGGCGAGGTCGTGGCACGGTCGCCTGAGACGATCAATGCCAACCTGCCGACCGGCGAAGTTGAAGTGCGCGTGCGCAGCCTAGATGTGCTGTCGGAAGCCGCTGAACTGCCGCTGCCTGTGTTTGGTGAACCCGATTATCCGGAAGATCTGCGCCTAAAGCACCGCTATCTCGATCTGCGCCGTGAGACCTTGCACAAGAACATTGTGCTGCGGTCCAGGGTGATCGACTCTATTCGCAAGCGCATGGTCGGCCAGGGTTTCACGGAGTTTCAGACCCCGATCCTGACCGCCTCCAGCCCCGAGGGCGCGCGGGATTTCCTGGTGCCGTCGCGCATGCATCCAGGGACTTTCTATGCGCTTCCCCAGGCGCCACAGCAGTTCAAGCAGTTGCTCATGGTGGCCGGCTTTGACCGCTATTTCCAGATCGCGCCCTGTTTCCGCGATGAGGACCTTCGCGCCGACCGCAGCCTGGAATTCTACCAGCTCGACGTCGAGATGAGCTTTGTGACCCAAGAAGACGTTTTCGCGGCCATCGAGCCTGTGCTGCACGGCGTGTTCGAGGAATTCGCCGATGGCAAGACCGTAACGCCCTATCCGTTTCCGCGTTTGGCCTATCGTGACTCCATCGCTTGGTACGGCACCGACAAGCCCGACACCCGCAACCCGATCAAGATGCAGGACGTCAGCGACCATTTCCGCGGCGGTGGCTTTGGAATTTTTGCCAAGATCCTGGATGCTGACGCCAAGAACGCCGTCTGGGCCATTCCGGCACCTGGGGGCGGCTCGCGTGCCTTTTGTGACCGCATGAACAGCTGGGCGCAGGGCGAGGGCCAGCCGGGCCTGGGCTACACCTTCTGGAGCGAAGAAAACGCCGAGTGGGGTGGTCCGGTTGCCAAGAACCTCGGCCCTGAGCGCACCGCCGCCTTCGTGTCACAGCTCGGCCTCAAGGCCGGTGATGCGGCTTTCTTCGTCGCCGGTGATCCGAGCGCCTTCTACAAGTTCGCGGGCTCGGCCCGCACGCGGCTGGGCAATGAGTTGAACCTCATTGACGACGGCAAGTTCGATTTCATCTGGGTTGTCGACTTCCCGATGTACGATCTCAACGATGAGGGCAAGGTCGACTTCAGTCACAACCCGTTCTCGATGCCGCAGGGAGAGCTGGAAGCGCTGCAGACCAAGAACCCGCTCGATATTCTGGCCTATCAGTACGACATCGTCTGCAACGGCTACGAGCTTTGCTCTGGCGCGATCCGGAACCATCGCCCGGATGTGATGATCAAGGCCTTCGAACTGGCCGGATATGGTGCAGATGTCGTCGAGCGCGAGTTCGGCGGTATGCTCAACGCCTTCCGCTATGGTGCGCCGCCCCACGGCGGTCTGGCGCCCGGCATCGACCGAATTGTGATGCTGTTGGCCAATCAGCTGGCCATCCGTGAGGTCATTGCCTTCCCGCTTAATCAGCAGGGCCAAGACCTGCTGCTGAGCGCGCCGTCAGCCGTTCAGGATAAGCAATTGAAAGAACTAGCGATCCGGCTCGCACTTCCGATTAAGTGACGGCCTAATTTAGCGGCACGGCGGGGTCGACATTCCACGTGGAAGCCGGGTCGAGCTATCCCCGCAGGCGGTATTGAGCTGCGCCTGTGTCAGGCCCGTCACGCGGCTCATCTCCGCGCCGGAGAAGTTGGTTCCGGCCATGCGCGCGCCCTTGAAGGTGCTGCCGTCGAGGTAGGTTCCCACAAAGGTAGCGTTGGTCAGGTCGGCACCGGAGAAATTGGCGCTGGAAAAAACGGTGCCATAGGCGTTGACGTCACGCAGGTCTGCCCCTGTGAAGCGGGTGCGGTTCATGACGGATAGCGAAGATCGCTTTGGCGAAGCCGCGCGCTGGCGAAGTTGCGGCCCTTCATTTCACGGTTTGAATAGTCGGCCTTGAAAAGGTTGCAGCTGGGGCAGTTGGCGCTTTTGCCACGCGAAATCTACGCTGGATTCTGTGCCGGGGCGGGGCTGCCAAGAGGAGCGACGACGACGAGGACAACCTGTAAGCAGGGGGCATTCCGTTTCATAGGGAGCCTGAGCCTTGGATGATGGGGCCATTTTCAGTTGGCATCACCTTAAGCGCTAAGACTTTAAGAAATTGCCCCGCTGGAGCTGTCACCGGCGGCGCCACAGGCCTGGCAAACGCCGGCCACCAACGCCATATCACCACAGGCGGGGCACAGATCGCTACTCACGGTCAGTCGACCCTGGCTACTGCGCCGTTCGTTGAAGGGTAGAAAGACCAGGTTGTCAGGTGCCGCGCCTCGGCTGAATCCGCGCGAGATGAACTTGGCCGCGCTGATCGGCTCGGCGAGGTCGGGAACTTCATCAAGCGGCGTGCCCTCGGCCTTTCCCCGGCCCAGACCATCGGCGTTCAGTTCGCCCTCGCCGTTGGCCAGTTCGTCCCGGCCCAGATAGCTGATGCCCAGCTCACGGAAGATGTAGTCCAGGATCGAGGTGGCAGAGCGAACGCTATCGTTACCGGTCACAGGACCGGCCGGTTCGAAACGGGTGTAGACGAAGGCGTCGACGAACTTGTCGAGCGGCACCCCATGCTGAAGGCCCAGCGAGATGGAAACCGCAAAATTGTTCATCAGGCTGCGGAAGGCGGCACCTTCCTTGTGCATGTCGATGAAGATCTCGCCCAACTCGCCATCGTCGAATTCGCCGGTGTGGAGGTAGACCTTGTGGCCGCCGACGCTGGCTTTCTGGATATAGCCCTTGCGACGGTCGGGGAGTTTGCGGCGTGACGGCTCGCGCTCGATCACCCGCTCCACAATGCGTTCGGTTTCGGTGACGCGGGGGCGGGAGTCTTCGAGTTCCGGCAGGTCGAGCTTGAACGTCGCCGGTGCGGAGGCGCGTTCAATCCGCAAGGCTCTTGCCCCAGCGTCGATGGCGGTAGCCTGGGCGGCCAGGGCGTCGGCCGGTGTCGCCTCGAAGGCCAAGGACAGCACGCAAACAGCCGGACCGTCAGCGAACGGCTGAACGGCGGTAATCATCGCCAGCCGATCATCCAGGTCGATCGTATCGGCGGTCGCGAAGGCTGGATGAGTGGCCAAGGTGCCGGTGCCGAGCGCGTGGACCTGTGCTGTTGAAACGTCTTTGTTGCTGAAGCCGCAAAGCGCCAACACATCTGCATCGACGGTGCCGCCGAGCACGTCGGTGATAAAGCCCTCACCAAGAACCTCGACGGAGAAGGCCTCGCGCAGGGTCGCGCAGTGCGGTAGGGCGGCCTCAATGGCTGCCAACTCGTGGGCGGTGAATCCGTGTTGGGCCAGGCTCGCTGGGTTGATCGCCGGTGCATGGGTCAAGTTGCCCGTGCCCAAGGCCTGTCGCGCAGCCTCTGTGGCGTCGATACTCAGCCGCGTTAGGCCGCGCTGAGTCGCGGGGGACAGAGCGCGCACGGGCGCGCCGTCGCTGCCCTCGGCCAATGCCACAGGGCCGGTCCATGGTCTAGCGCCCAGGCTGATCCCACCCAGGCGCAAGGAAAGCACGGCGTCACCGTCCAGCCCGATAACAGCACCCCGCGGCACACGCCGGCTCGGCATGGCCATCATCTCGGCGTCGGTGGCGCGGGCGGCTTCAGCTGCTAGCGCCCATATCTGCGCCGCAGCGTCGCGCCCCTCGGCGGAATTGAAGGCTAGGCCGCGTCCGACCAGGATTTCAGAAACACCGGCCAGGGTGAGGTTGAGTGGACCTTCCGGCGGTGCCTGCACCTCTAGAGCGCTCAGCGTTAGCCGCACTAGCGCCTGGAACCCGGCCGCGTCAAAGCCCGTGTCATCTTCGAAGGCAGCGGCGTTGATCGCCCCGCTGGGCGCGGCGGCAGAATGGGCCAGCCAGGCGGCGGCGGAATCGTCCAATGCTACTGTGACCCCGCCGAACCGCCAGCCTAGTGCGGCGGTTGAAGCACTGGCTCCGCGTATCAGGAATTGAGGCCGCGTTGAGGTGGCGGAATTCGCCGGGACGTCTATTTCGCTCAGGGCGTCGACCACGGCGTCAGCGATTAGGTCGTCGGGTGCTCCGGCGAGGCGGGCACGGGCTCCAGCGCGGGCCAAGGCGGGGTTCTGCACGGGATCCGAACAGCCAGCACCCTCGCAACGGCGTATCGATTGACGCACGGCCTCCAGGGCGTCGATCAGACCGTCGGGCCGACGCCGTGCGGCAATGGCGTCAGCGCCGTGCCTGGCGGCGGCGGCGACGAACGCACTGCCACTCACCTCGAAAACGGCCTGCGGCTCGGCCTTGGGCTCGTTGGCGAAGGCCACGGCACCGACTGCGACAGCATCGACAATGGCCTGACGGAAGGCGAGGGCGTCTGTCTGGCGATCAAACATGGCCATCATCCAGCCTTGCGCCGTGAGGCCAGCGGCGAATCGAGCCGGGCCACCGCCAAGAAGTGGATCGGTGAAGGTGTCTAACGCCAGGGTCTTGGGCGCGCCGCGCGGGATCAGGGTGGTGACTCTCCGACCCCAGTCGAACCAGGATTCGATTCGCGCTTCGGTCCAACCGGCCGGTGCGACCACACCGCATAGCCCGTCTGCGCTCTCTTCGGTGCGCAGTTGAGCTGGGCGTTTATCGCCGCTGTGAACGGAGGTTTCGAACCGCATGAGGTGAAGCTAGCGGCGCGGATGAACCGGGACAATAGATGTTGGGGCTAGTTGCCATTCGTCCACAAGATGTGGCGGCCGACTTGGTGCATTGGGTCGCTGGACGGGGCGAGTTCGCGACCCTATAGTCCGCCGCGCGTCAAAGGCTTTTGCGACAGGTCCACCGGTGCTGAAACTCCTAGCTTCGATCTTCACCTGGTGGGGCGGTGCCACAATCGGTGCCGGATTTCACATCCATCGCCGCGGCCGGCTCGTCGGTAAGGACGATACCGGCAACATGTACTATGAGGCGCGCGACGCGAAGGATTCCTACGATACGCGCAAGCGCCGCTGGGTGATCTACAACGGCTATGCCGAGGCATCGAAAGTACCGCCCGAATGGCATGGCTGGCTGCGCTACACATTTGAAGAGCCGCCGACGGTCGAGCCACTGCTGCGCCGTTCGTGGGAAAAGGACCACCTGCCCAACCTGACCGGTACCGTGCACGCTTGGCACCCGCCCGGTGCCATAGGACGCGGCGGCGAACGCTCGGCCACGACGGGCGACTATCAGGCCTGGACACCCGAGTAATGCGACCTCTCGGGTCTCGGTTCTTCCTGGTCTGGACACAGTCTGGATCAGATCAGCAGGCTCAAGATTTTTGATGCGGGCATGACGGTCGCCAAAACCGATTACCGTTTTCGGCGCTCTGGTATCGGCCTGGCGATAGCGCTGCCGCTGTTCTTTCTGGCTAGCGCTCAGGCCCAGGTGCAGACTGCCGCTCCGGTCGTCCCGCCAGCCCCTGCCGCGGCGAAGGCGGCACTGACCCCATCGTTGGCGAATCCCGTGAATGCCCTGCCGCCCAACGCTACAGTGCCGCTGGCCAAGCCCGCTCCACCCGCCGCGCCCCTGCCGCGCGTGCGCTCCAGCGTCGCCATCTTGCAGGCGTTGGATAAGGTAACGGCCGAGACAATCCGCTTTGAAGTCCCTGTCGGGCAGCCCGTACGCTACAAGACCCTGGTTTTCACAGTCCGCGCCTGCGAGACCACAGCTCCGGACGAGGGGGTGCAGGATTTCTCAGCCTATGTCCTGGTCGATTCTCAGCCCGTGCCTTCGCCCGGCAAGGAAATACCGTCTGCTCGGCAGGTGTTTCGGGGCTGGATGTATGCGTCCTCACCCGGCCTCAATCCGTTGCAGCACCCAGTTTACGACGCTTGGCTGATTGCTTGCAAAGCCACCCCACCAGTGACGCCGCGGCCCGCATCGCCGCCTAAACCCAAGCCGGTGGTTACGCCTGATCTCATTGCGCTTGCGCCTGTAGCCACCGCTCCGGTCGCTCCCACAGTCGAGCCTTCTGCACAGGTGCCGGCCCCCAGCCGATAGAAGTCTGCGTCTATCGTCAGGGCCTCGGCTAGCCGCTGCTGATAGTCTGATCGATCGATCTCCACAGCGCCGAACTGCAGCAAATGGTTGGTGACGAATTGAGTGTCTAACAGCCGATAACCGCCCGCGATCAATCGCGCCGCCAAGTGTGCCAATGCCACCTTGCTGGCGTCGCGTCGGCGCGAAAACATGCTTTCACCAAAGAAAGCTCTGCCAAGAGAGACACCATACAGCCCGCCCACAAGCTCGCCCACATCGTCATAAGCCTCAACACTGTGGGCCTGACCCCGCGCGAAGAGGTCCAGGTATAGCCGCTCAATAGGCCCGTTAATCCAGGTTTCCAGTCGTCCCGGTCGGCTGGCGGCACAGGCGGCGATTACCCCGGCGAAGTCATGGTCGACCACAACCCGATAGTGATCAGAACGCACCGTGCGGGCGAGCCGGTTCGAAATGTGCAGGGCATCGAGCGGTATTACGCCGCGTTCGCGTGGCTCGACCAGATAGAAGTCGTCGTCATCGCGGGCGTCGGCCATGGGAAAGACGCCACGCCGATAACAGTCGACCAGATCATCGGCGGTGAAGCCTATTATCCCTGCGCCTTGATCCATCGGTCCAGCCAGTGGATGTCATAACTGTTTCTTCAGGAGGCAAGCCGCGGCCTCCAGGCTGAGTGTATAGCCTGCCGCGCCCAGACCCATGATCACACCGTTGGCCGTCAAGCTAACATAGGACTTCGCACGAAATGTTTCGCGGGCGTGGAGATTCGACAGATGGACCTCGATCACCGGGATATTGAGGGTAACCAGCACATCGTAAAGCGCGATGGAGGTATGGGAGTAGGCCGCCGCGTTGATGACCAGGGCGCTGCCCTCGCGGGCCGATTCCTGTACCCAATTGATCAGTTCGCCCTCGCTGTTGCTTTGGCGGAATACGATGCCGTAGCCCAGGCTATTGGCCTTTGACTCACACAGCGCCTCAACATCGGACAGGGTTTCCTTGCCGTAGATTTCCGGCTGGCGCGTACCGAGCAAATTGAGGTTGGGCCCGTTAAGGACGTAAATTGGTTTGGGCATCGGCTCCATCGCGCCAGAACTTCTCGAACCTGAAGTGAGCGGTCTTGTATCGCCGGGCAGGCGGGCTCACAAGCCGCAAGGCCTTTGCCGCCGACGGATACGGAACAGCATGAACATCACTTTGAACGGGGCACCGCGATGGGTGGACACCGCCAAAACCCTTGCGGGGCTCGTGGAAACCCTTGGGCTGGATGTGCGCAAGGTGGCCGTCGAGCGCAATCTGGAGATCGTGCCGCGCTCAATTTATGCGCAGACGCTCCTGGCTGAGGGCGATAGAATTGAGATCGTACACTTCATCGGAGGCGGCTGAAGCCATGGACGACAATAGCGCGCTCGAGGTTGCCGCTGCGGCAGATCGCTGGACCGTTGCCGGGCGCAGCTTTAGCTCTCGCCTGATCGTGGGCACCGGAAAGTACAAGGACTACGCGCAGAACGCCGCTGCTGCCCGTGCCAGCGGGGCCCAGATCGTCACGGTGGCCTTGCGCCGCGTGAACCTTTCCGATCCCAGCCAGCCCATGCTCGCTGACTTCGTGCGGCAAGACGAGTTCACCTACCTGCCCAACACCGCCGGCTGTTTCACCGGTGAGGAGGCCGTGCGCACCTTGCGCCTGGCCCGTGAGGCCGGCGGATGGAGCCTCGTCAAGCTAGAGGTGCTATCCAACAGTCCGCACCTCTATCCCGATATGATCGAGACCCTGCGGGCGCTGGATATGCTGAAAAAGGACGGCTTCGCCGTCATGGTCTACTGCACTGATGACGTGGTTATGGCCAAAAGGCTTGAGGATGCCGGTGCCGACGCCATCATGCCCGCTGCCGCCCCGATCGGCTCAGGCTTGGGCATTCAGAACCGCGTCAATATCCGTCTGATTGTCGAACATGCGACAGTTCCCGTGCTGGTCGACGCCGGGGTTGGCACACCGTCTGATGCTGTTCTGGCCATGGAACTGGGCTGCGACGCTGTGCTGATGAATACAGCCATCGCCGGGGCCAAGGATCCAATCCGCATGGCGGTCGCCATGAAACATGCGGTGATTGCCGGGCGGGAAGGGTACCTAGCCGGGCGGATGCCGAAGCGAATGTACGCCGATCCGTCTTCGCCGATGGCTGGTCTGATTTAGGCCGCCTTGCTGCGCGCTTTCTGAATCGCGGCTTTCAGGGCTTCAATATCTGCGCCCGGCACCAGGATTTCACCGACCAAGAAGGCGGGTGTGCCTTCGATGCCGAGTTCCACGGCGAGTTGATGGTCGTCTTTCAGCTTCTGTGTCGCGGCGGCATCTGTTCCGGCAGCCTGCGCCTTAGACACGTCGCCCACGCCGCTGGCCTTTAGCAGCCGGGGCAGGGCGGTGTGATTGATCGCCTTCTCGCTCATGAAGGTCTGATAGGCCTCGAGATAGCGACCCTGGCGGCCGGCCCCAATGGCGGCGCGGGCGGCAGCCTCGGACTCGGGGCCGAAGATCACGAAATCCTTAAACACAAAGCGGATGTCCGGGTTGGCCTTGATCAGCTTGACCACCTGGGGCGCAGCCAGCTTGCAGTAGCCGCACTGATAGTCGAAGAATTCCACGACCGTGATCTTGCCGGTCGGATTGACCACGAAGTCGCGTGGATCGCGCTCTAGCGCTGCCTTGTGGCTGCGAATTTTAGCGATTGCGGTCTGTTCGGCCTTGTCTTGCTTTTGCTGCTGTAGCTTCCCAATTGCCTGCTCGACCACCTCGGGGTGGGCCATGAGATAGGCCTGTACCTTTTCGCCGAAGGCCGGATCGTCTGCGGCATGGGCGACGGGCTTGCCACAGGCGGTCAGGCAGATGGCTAGGACGGCGATTGTGAAATGGCGCAGAATGGTCATCGAAAATCCTTGATCGTGTCGTTGCCTGACGTCAACCGCGCTGGCCTCGGCCACCCTGCTGCCGGGCGGCGGGTTCAGACACCATGACGATGTCGTTGGCACGGCGCCATTCGGGCGTATCCTTGCCAAGCTTCTCCTGAGCCCTCTTGGCAAAAGTATAGGCTTCGCGCGCGGCACCCAGGTAGAAATATTCCTCTGCGGTGGCTAGTCGGGCCTGCCCGTCCTCACCCAGCTTGTCATAGGCGTCGGCCATCAGACGCCATGCGACAGAATTGTCGTTTTCCTGGTTAAGGGCCAGTTTGAGTTGCTGAATCCCTTCCTGCGCCTTGGCCCGGTTGCCCAGTCCGATCAGTGTCTGACCCAGGTTTATGCGCAGCAGCGGTGCCTCGGGCTTCAGGGCTACAGACTTGCGCTGCGGGGCCTCGGCCTCCTTTGGCCGACCGAACTCGAACAGGACCTGGCCCTTGAGCTCATAAAGATACGGGTTGTCGGGCTGTTGGGCGAGCAGGCCGTCGATAAGGCGCAGCGCATAGTCCGGCTGGCGGTTCTGGTAGTAGGCGATAGCGCGGGCGTAGCGAGCTGGGTAGCTCTGATCCTTTTCCTTGTAGTTGATCAGGGCTTGGGTCGGGTTGATGAACCCTTCCAACTTGGCCTTCATGATCTCGTGTTCTGCAAGGTCCTGGGGCGTATCGACCGCATTGTAATGGGGTTGTTTTTCTATCCTTGAGCGCAGCAGGTCGATCCGCTCTGAGGATATCGGGTGGCTCTGAAAATAGGGGTAGCGGCGGGCCTGGCTGAATACCTCCTGGTAGCGGAAATTGTCGAAGAAATCGACGATGCCCTGACCGCTCATGCCGGCGGCCTCAAGGAATCCGGCTCCGGCCTGATCGGCTCGGCCCTCCTGCTCGCGGCTGTAGCCCAGGGCACCGAGCGTGCCGAAATAGTTGGCGTTGCTCATCAGCATGGCCCCGGCCTCGCCCGCGCCGGCTAACATCGCCAGCACGCCCAAGCCCATGGTCAGCAGCATGGGCGTCATGCCCGCGCGCATCATCTCGGCCGATCGGGCTGGATGGCCGCCGGCCATGTGTCCAGTTTCGTGGGCGATGACCCCCATCAACTCGTTGGGGTTTGAGGTCTGTAGGATCAGTCCTGTGTTGATGCCGATCTGCTGGCCCGAGGTGGTGAAGGCGTTGAGTTCCTTGTCGCCAACCAGCAGAAGCCGCACATCGCGCGGATCATAACCGGCGACGCGGAATATTGGATCAGCGTCTTTGTGCAGGATCTCCTCGATCTCGGTATCGCGAATTAGCGACGGTCCACCGCCGCCGCTGCCTTGAGCCGAGATCGGAGATGTCCAGCTGATGCCCAGGCCGAGGCTGAGCGCCGCCAGGCACACTGTCGCGCGGCCGCGTGTCTGCTTTCGGGTGACTTGGGCGGTTTTGGCCGGCATCGCTCGACTCTCCAGGTCGCCTCCCTAAGTCCCCTGCGGGGCAGCCTAGACCTTGATCAGGCTTTGCGCCACCAACCAGAACGCGGCTTGGGCGGTGGGGTATTGATCTCGGCTGGATCAGGCTCGGCCGGTGCCGTGGGCACCGAGATGGCCGCCAGTTCGGGCGCAGTGGCTTCGACAATTGCTGTTGCCGCCGGAGCCGCCTTCTTGGCGCCTGGCTTACGGGCCAGTTTTTCGGCCGGGGCATCGCTTATTGGTGCCGGCTCGGCGACGGTCTGTTCAACCACCGCGACGTCCTGCGATTGAGCCGCGGGTTCCGCAATCGCCGCTGGCGCGGTGACAGCAGGTTCGGCGGCCTCGGATGTTTCCACTCGGTTGCGCATGCGCCCACCGCGACCACGACGGGCCGGCTTGGGTGCATCGGCGGGGACAAGTTCGACCCACATGTCCTGCGGCACGTCCGTATTCACGATCGGGGCAACATCGGTCGCGCTGACCTGTTGAGTAGCCGGCGCTGGCAGCGATTCCTGCCGCTGACGCTGGCCACGGTCGTCACCGTCTCGCTTTTCCAGAGCGGCGATATCGTGCCAGACGAAGGTATCATCACCAAAGGGCACGCGCGGGCGCATCCATTGGAAGTCTTCCGATGGGCGTCCGTCTTCGCGACCACCGCTATGGCGACCCCCGCGACGTCCGCGGCGGCGGCGGCGATGGCCGTCCTCGCTGTCGTCGCCATCATTCGGCTGGGCGCCTTCCTCTCGGAAGCTCCGCGGCTCTGCTGTTTGCGCGCCTTCACGCGGTGCGCGGTCGTCACGGCGTCCGCGGCGGCGACGACGACGGCCGCCGCCGCTCTCATCATCGTGTCGCGGTTGATCGCGGCGTGGATTGCTCACTCGATCGCTGGCTTGATCATCGTCTGTATCCTCGCGCTCGGCGGCGTCGTCTTCGTTGGCCAGGTCCTCGACGAAATCGATGTCGTCATCGGCCGGGTTGGTCGTAGAGGCGTCCAGGCGCGCGATCAGCGCATCGTCACGGCGAGCTTCCCCGGTTGCGGTGCGTTCGATTTCGTTTTCGGTCAGATGCAAACGAGCATCGATCAATACCGTGACGAAAAGGCCGTGACCCTGGTGCACGCGCTCCAAGTAGGAGCGCTTCTCATTCAGGACATAGAGGCCAACATCGGCATTGACCTTCAGGGTCACCTCGCCGCTACCTTTGAGCGCTTCCAGCTCCAGGGTCCGCAAAGCCGAGAGAGCTGCCGATTCAACGGTGCGCATCCGGCCCGTACCCTGGCAATGCTCGCAGCTATGGGTGGTGGATTCCAGCACGCCCGAGCGTCGGCGCTGACGGCTGATCTCCATCAGGCCGAAACCGCTGATTTTTCCCATTTGAACGCGGGCGCGGTCTTCCTTGAGGCAATCTTTTAGAACCTTCTCGACAGCGCGGTTGTTCTTTCCCTCGTCCATGTCGATGAAGTCTATAACGATCAGGCCAGCAAGATCGCGCAGGCGCAGCTGACGGCACGCCTCGGCGGCGGCCTCAAGGTTGGTCTTAAGCGCCGTGGCTTCAATATTGCGCTCGCGGGTGGCGCGGCCCGAGTTGACGTCGATCGATACCAGGGCTTCCGTCTGGTTGATAACCAGATAGCCACCTGACTTCAGCGCCACATTGGGCGAATAAATCTGGCTTAACGCGTCCTCGACCCGATGCTTGACGAACAGTGGCGTGGGCTCGCGGTATGCGATGACCTTCTTGGCTTGCGACGGCATCAACATGCGCATGATTTCACGCGCTTCTCGGAAGCCTGCGTCGCCCTCGACCCAGATCCCCTCCAGGTCCTTGTTGTACATGTCGCGGATAGCCCGCTTCACCAGACCCTCTTCCTCATAGATGAGGGCCGGGGCAATGGAGTGCATGGTCTTTTCGCGGATGTCTTCCCACGCGCGCATCAGATATTCGTAGTCGCGCTTGATCTCCAGCTTGGTGCGGTTGGCGCCAGCGGTACGGATGATCAAACCCATGCCCTGCGACACATCCAGGTCTTGCACCATGTTCTTGAGGCGCTTGCGGTCGGCCGCGGCCTCGATCTTGCGGCTTATCCCGCCGCCGCGGGCCGTATTGGGCATGAGAACGCCATAGCGCCCTGCCAGCGAGAGATATGTCGTTAGGGCAGCACCCTTGTTGCCGCGCTCTTCCTTGACCACCTGCACCAGCATGATCTGGCGGCGTTTGATGACTTCCTGAATCTTGTAGCGACGCAGGAGGCGGCGTCGGCGGCGTTCGACTTCTTCGCCTTGAATATCGTCATCGTCTGCATCGTGGCCGCCTTCGGCGCCCATCGCTTCGCCATCGCCTTCGCCTTCCGTATCGGCAGGCGCAGAGGTCTGGGCCCCGCGGCGGCTCTTGGCCGGCGGATGATCCTCGTCCTCTTCGGCGACTTCGCGCAGCAGTGCTTCGCGGTCAGCGACGGGAATCTGATAGTAATCCGGATGGATTTCGTTGAAGGCCAGGAAGCCGTGACGGTTGCCGCCATATTCGATGAACGCCGCCTGCAGGCTGGGTTCGACGCGCGTTACCTTAGCAAGATAGATATTACCGCGAAGCTGTTTGCGGTTCTTGCTTTCGAAATCGAATTCTTCAACGCGAGTTCCATCTACGACCACAACCCGGGTTTCTTCCGGGTGGGCCGCGTCTATAAGCATTTTCTTTGTCATTAAGACGATCTCCAGGGCGCGCGGCAGACGCTTGGTCCGGGCGCCGACATGTGAGGGGCGCGCGCGCGAAGCCGTCGCGCCAGCCTACCGCGACGCCATAGCTGGCGGCGGGGAAAGCTGATTGCGTTACGACTAGTCTAGCGGCGCAGCCCATGGGTTTCCGTGGCACCCCGGAAAAGTTTGGGGCGCATGTTGGTCTCGTTCTTGTTGCATCGGCCCATGAGGGAAAACTCCCAGTGGAGGCCTGATGCAGTCGGATGCGCGTTGCGCTGTCGCTGACTGCGACAGCAGCGCGCAGAGACAGCATAGCAAGATAAGTTGCCGGAAAGAAAGCCTAAGGCTTAAAGCGCGGCGAATTCGTTATGGAGGCCATGTCCCCCGTCACTAACTGACAGTTAACCCAATCTCCACCACACAGTCGTCACTGTGTGGTGTGATTAAGCCCAAGAGAAGGGTGATCTCGCGTCGGAGTAGTGGTGGCGAAGAAACGCCTTAGAGCATGGTTTGCAGTGGCCGCCGCGGGAATCGCGCTGGTCCTGAGCGGGGTCGCCGTGGCGGCGCCGCGGGTCAGCATGTCTGATGGTCAGCCTTCCCCACAAATAGGCGTGCTGAAGGTTCGTTTCGGCGGAGATCGCGCCCAGACCCGTATTGTCATCGACCTGGATCATGAGACTCCCGGAGGGGAGGTTATCACCCCTGGTCCGAACACATTGATCGCGCCTCTGCCCAAGGTATCGGCTCCAGCGCAGAGTTTCGGCGGCGACGGGCAGGGCTTGGTGCGCCACTGGCAAGTCGAACGCGTTCGTGGCCAGACCCGTTTAGCCTTGGATCTTGAGCGTGGGGTCATTGTCAGGCGCCGCTTTATGCTGGCACCTGGCGAGGGCGTTGATCACTGGCGCTATGTGATTGATCTCGACGCGACAGGTGCCGCGAAGGCCCAGCCCATCGCCGCTATAACCGAGACGAAAAAGTTGCCTGCCCCGGTGGTCCTGACCTCGGGCAAGTCGTCATCCGTTGGCATGGTTCGGATTTCTTCCGCACTCAAAAAACATCGCCGCGTCGTGGTGATCGACGCCGGACACGGCGGTAAGGATCCGGGTGCAAGGGGTAATCGGACCCAGGAAAAGGACGTCACTTTAGCGGCCGCTAAGGCCCTTAAGAAGCGCCTAGAGGCGAGCGGGGCTTATACGGTGGTGCTGACGCGTGATTTTGACATCTTCGTGCCGCTCGAGCTGCGCGTTGCCATCGCGCGCAAGGCCGATGCCGATCTGTTCATATCACTGCATGCTGATTCAGGCCCCGACGCCGCCACACGCGGTGCCAGTGTCTACACCCTGTCGGAAAAGGGTTCCAACCGGGTCGCCAAGGTCCTGGGTCCGCAAGGTCTACTGATTCCGGCCCATGGCCCGGGCAAGGATCAGGCAGTCAGCCAGATCCTGTTCGACCTGACCCAACGCTCAACGAAGAATCGCTCCGCCGTCTTCGCTGAAACCTTGCTCGACCATGTCGGCGAACAGACCCCATTGCTGCGCCGCAGTCACCGAGATGCTGGTTTCGTGGTCTTGCTAGCCCCCGAGGTGCCAGCTGTTTTGCTGGAAATGGGTTTCATCACCAGTCTAGACGATGAGCGGTTGCTCACCAGCCCCGACCAGCGGGTGCGCCTCGTCGACGCAATCTGCCATGCCATCGATGCGTTCTTTGCAGATCAGCCGTCACCGCTGGGTGCCGACTAGGCCATTTTGGCCGTTTCAGGCGATTTCCTAAGCGCGCCAAACGCTCTAGGAACGGTCAATGGCCTTCAAGTTTCCGATACTGTCTCCAATCCCCATGATCGTCGCCGTCGCGATGTTCATGGAGTTGCTGGACGGCACGATCATCGTCACAGCGCTGCCGCAGATGGCGCAAAGCTTCCACACCACGCCGACCTCGCTCAGCCTTGGGATCACGGCCTATATGCTGACGGTAGCCTGTTGCGTGCCGATCAGCGGTTGGATGGCCGACCGCTTCGGCTCTCGCACGGTGTTCTGCTCTGCGGTCGCGGTTTTCATCGTGGCCTCAGTGCTTTGCGCGCTAAGCATAGGCGAGGTCAGTTTCGTGCTTGCGCGGGTGTTGCAGGGGGCCGCTGCGGGTCTGATGTCGCCGGTTGGCCGCCTGATCGTGGTGCGGTCCACCGAGAAAAAGAATCTCGTCTCGGCTATCGCCATCATCGTCTGGCCGGCCCTGATCGCGCCGGTGGTCGGGCCACCGCTTGGCGGGCTGATTACCACGGTCGCGAACTGGCACTGGATCTTCTTGCTCAATGTGCCGATCGGCGGGATCGGCCTGTACTTTGCCATGCGCTGCCTGCCGCAGCAGATCAGCCAAAAGCGACGGCCCTTCGACATTGTGGGCTTCCTGATGACAGCCGGCTCCCTAGTGCTTCTGCTGGGCGGGCTTGATCAGATCGGCAGTGGCAGGGCGATGGGGCCTGCGGTGTTGCTGATCCTGGCGGGGTTGGCGCTCGGCTTTGGCGCTGTCCGCTACATGCAGCGCGCTGTCCATCCGCTGATCGACCTGGAGGCTATGAACACCCACACCTTTGCGGTGGCCAATATGGCTGGATCGCTGGCGCGTGTGGCTATTGCCGCCTCGCCATTCCTTATTCCGCTGCTGTTCCAGGAGGCATTCGGCATGAACGCCTTCCAGGCCGGGCTTTTCCTGCTGGCCTACATGCTTGGCAACCTCGGCATGAAGTTAGTCACGACACCAATCCTGAAACGGTTCGGATTCCGGCGGGTCCTTGTGTTCAATAGTGCTATCAGCGGCCTTTCCATCATGGCTCTGGCCCTGATCGCGCCGGGCATTCCATTCGCGGTATGCGCCGTCATGCTGTTCATCAGTGGGGCCAGCCGTTCGATGGAGTTCACCTCATTGCAAACTCTAACCTTTGCCGATGTGCCCGACGAACTGCGCACCGGCGCAAACGCCTTCGCCGCGATGGTGCAGCAGCTTGGTTTCAGCTTGGGCGTGGCCCTGGGGGCTGTCACGCTGAGCGTCAGCATGGCCTTACGCCATGGCCAAACGCTCAACATAACGGATTTTCGCTGGGCCTTTCTGATTGCAGGTCTCATTGGCCTGACCCCGGTGTTGTCATTCATGCGACTGGCGCATGATGCGGGCGCTGAGGTTAGCGGTCATCGTCGGAAGGCCGCGGTCTAGTGGCGGTTTAATGGTCATCAGCAGGGCTTTGCGTATCGCGCGGCGCAGGCTAGATCATGATGGCCGGTGGGGCGGCCCGCCGAGTGTGAGGCGCTAGAACCGGTGAAACCCCCCGAACGATGGGTCGCCATAGTCGGCGTGGCGTTGCTCAGCATCGTCGCCATCGCCGGATTCGCCATAGCGCTCTATGCGGCGTGGCTGTTCCACGACATGCCTGACGCCAGTGACCTGCAGGACTATCGTCCGCCCACGGCGACCCGAGTCTACGCCTGGGACGGAACGCTGATCGGCGAGTTCTCGAAGGAACGCCGCATTTTCGTACCCTATGATCAAATCCCGTCGCGCTTGGCGCAGGCCTTTCTTGCGGCTGAGGACCACAATTTCTTCCAGCACGGCGGGGTAGACTACCAGGGCCTCAGCCGCGCCATGCTGCGCAATGTATTGAACGCCGTGCGCGGGCGTCGGCTGGAAGGCGGCTCGACCATCACTCAGCAAGTGGCCAAGAACGTGCTGCTCACCAGTGACGCCACGGTCGGTCGCAAGCTGAAAGAAGCCATACTGGCCAGGCGGCTGGAACAGACACTGGATAAGCCGCGGATCCTTGAGCTTTACCTCAACGAAATTTGGCTGGGCTACCGCTCGTTTGGCGTGGGCGCTGCGGCGTTCAACTATTTTGGCAGGTCGCTGCCTGACCTGTCTCTGGCGCAGATGGCCTATCTGGCGGCCCTGCCAAAGGGGCCGGACAACTATCATCCGATCCATCAGAAGGCGAACGCCATCGGCCGACGCAACTGGATCCTGGGTCAGATGGTCGAACTTGGATGGGTGACGCGCGCCGAAGCCGAGGCCGCTATGAAAGAAGATCTGGTAGCGCAGAGCGCACCCTCACGAGCGGCCTACCGTGGTGCCGATTATTTCGTCGAAGAGGTGCGCCAGCGTGGTCAAGCCAGCCTGGGTGACCGATTGAGTGCCGGCGGCTACTATATGCGCACCACGCTAGACCCCGAAATGCAGACGGCGGCCCGCTCGGCGCTGATGAACGGTCTGGAGGAATACGATCATCGTCACGGCTGGCGCGGTGCCTGGGCCACGGCAGCTTCGGCCACCGGTTGGGAAAAGCAGGCGAGCGCCCATCCTAGTCCGGCCGAGCGCCCCAATTGGCACCCCGGTCGCGTCGAGTCTGTCGACGGCGGCGTTAAGGTGAGGCTGGTCGAAGGTGAGACTGGCGTTCTGGTATCTCAAGATGTCGCCTGGGCAAGAGCCACAAAAGGCCTACATGTCGGCGACCTGATCTTTGTCGAGCCGGCCGAAGGCGGCGGGTTGCGCCTGCGGCAGATCCCGGCGGTCAATGGGGCCCTGGTCGCGATGAATCCCACCAATGGTCAGGTCTTGGCAATGGTCGGTGGCTATAGCTACAGCCTTTCGAAGTTTAATCGTGCCACCCAGGCGCTGCGTCAGCCTGGGTCTGCCTTTAAGCCGATCGTCTACGCTACAGCGCTGGAAAATGGCATGACACCCGCCACCTATGTGACGGATGAGGCGCTGACCTTTGTCGACGCCACCGGCAAGGTGTGGACGCCGGAGAATTACTACAAAATGTTCTATGGGTCCCAGCCGCTAAGGCGAGGGATTGAGCTTTCAATCAACGGCATGACCATAAAAATCGCGCAGACGACTGGCATGAAGAAGGTCGTGGATATGGCCGTCCGTCTTGGCGTGGTCAAATCCATGCAACCGGTTTTGGCCATGGCCTTGGGGGCAGGGGAGACCAGTCCGTTCAACCTGACGGCGGCCTATGCCACCTTCGTCAACGGCGGCCGTAAGATCGACCCGCATTTGATCGAGCTGGTTGAGGACCGCGAGGGCAAGACCTTGCTGCGGGCAGATAAGCGTGACTGCGCTCGGTGTGGCTCCGCCTTCAACGGCGACGAGAGCCCACGCGTCGCACCTGCAGGCGAACAGCTCATGGACCCGATCACGGCTTATCAAATCACCTCCATGATGCAGGGTGTAGTTCAGCGCGGCACCGGGTCGGTCATCAGTGCGCTGGGTCGACCGCTGGGGGGTAAAACCGGCACGACGAATGAATACCGCAGCGCCTGGTTCGTGGGCTTCTCGCCACAGGTCGTGGCGGGGGTATTCATTGGGTTCGATGATAACCGCTCCCTGGGCGAGGGGGAGACTGGTGCCGTGGCGGCCGTGCCGATCTGGATGGACTTCATGAAACAGGCGTTGAAGGACAAACCGCCGACGCCGTTCATGCAGCCAAAAAACGCCCGATTCGCCGTGGTCAACGGTATCCGTGAGGCTTTCCGGCCCGGCACTGAGCCAAAGGAAGACGAAGCCCTGCCGTCCGAGCCAATTCCCTATCCGGGCGTGACCGCTGCGCCAGCGGCACCGACGACGTCCGTGGCTCCAGCGCCCGTCTCTCGGCAACAGCAGGACGTCAACGCCCTGTACTAGCAAGGCGGCGCGGGCTATCAGCGCCGCTTCGAACAGAGAGTTTTCACATGAGAACGGATGTTGCGGCCTCAGCAGCTGGCATCGAGCAGTCGATTGAACTGCTCAGGAGGCGTCTTTGACTGGGATGTCGCGCTAGATCGACTGCACGAACTGGACGCCAAGTCCGAAGACCCAACCCTGTGGGACAAGCCTGCTGACGCCCAGGCTCTGATGCGTGAACGCCAGCGACTGGCTGATCAGATCGGCGTCGTAAAGGGGATGATTTCCGGCTTGACCGACGCGGTTGAATTCGCCGAACTCGCCGACGCCGAGGGCGATGAGGCCTCCCTTACTGACGCCCGCGCTCAGCTGGCCGACCTGAAGGAGCGTGCCGCGCGCGCCGAACTCGAAGCTCTGCTGTCCGGTGAGGCCGACTGCAACGATGCCTTTGTCGAAATTAATTCCGGCGCCGGTGGCACCGAAGCCAACGACTGGGCCGGTATGCTGCTGCGAATGTACACCCGCTGGGCAAACACTCACGGCATGAGTGTGGAATTCCTCGAAGAAACCAGCGGCGAACAGGCCGGAATTAAGTCGGTCACTTTGCAGATCAAGGGAACCAATGCCTATGGCTGGCTAAAGACCGAAGCCGGCGTGC
>Ga0114974_10001050_pt1 | contig 22112 bp, 22 predicted proteins | sample S_130206_EF_Meta_FD_87318 | JGI IMG/M metagenome (GOLD analysis project Ga0114974, IMG submission 87318) | Freshwater microbial communities from Lake Simoncouche, Canada to study carbon cycling - S_130206_EF_MetaG | ecosystem: Environmental > Aquatic > Freshwater > Lake | place: Lake... | reverse complement strand
TTACATTGAAGCAGTATGTTATGCTTTATTTATTTTTTAATAGTGCATCAACATCTTCATCGCCTTCAATATTATTCATCTCTCTTAATATTTGCGGATAGCGCCAAGCAACACGCTTGGTCATAGGCACAGCGGTGAATTTTTTAGGATTGGGAAAACCCGCAACAATCATTGCTGCCTCGGCCCTTGATAAACTATGAGCAGGCTTGTGAAAATAATATTGAGCAGCAGCCTCTACCCCAAAACAACCCGGTCCTGTTTCAATCACATTTAAATACACTTCTAAAATTCTTTTTTTACCCCAGATTTTTTCAATTAAAAAGGTGAAATAAAATTCTGGTATTTTGCGAATGTACTTATCATAACTGCCCCCCTGCCACAAGAAAACGTTTTTGGCAGTTTGTTGAGAAATAGTGCTAGCGCCACCCCCAAATGGAATTTTTGATTTCTTGTTTTTCTTTTTTGGGTGTAAGCTTTTTTCCATCGCATCCCAATCAAATCCACTATGGTCAGTAAAAGACTGATCTTCACTTGCAATGGCAGCTAGTTTGATATTATAACCCATTTCCCCCCAGCTTACATAATCACGCTTTAGCCCCAAGCCAAAGGCGTTGGTAATTTGTGTTATGGTAACGGGCGGCTCCACAAAAATAATCAGCAGTATATAAACAAAGGAAGCAATAAGTAAGTAAAAAAACCACTTTAATATTTTTTTAATCACGGTTGTAATTATATGATTTGAACGCTAAAGCGTTTACCAATGGGTCTATAATTGGGATGTGTTTTGCGTTGTAGTTTTCCCAACAACCAAGTTACCACCCCTCCTGCAATTTGTGGAAGATTGCGATTGCTAAAAACGGGCTCCTTTTTAATAATAGAATTGGAAATGTTTAACCCTGCATAAAGGGGACCCGCAACCTGCAACAAGGCACCACTTGTAAATACACTTGTATAATGTCCCTTCTCCATTGAAAAGCCAATGATCTCGTTAACGTGAAGTCTCATGGGCCCCACCCTTAATGTGTCTTCGGCATATGTGCCATAAGATGTCATGATGGGTTGCAAAGCGAATTGATTTACTTGAATAGAGTCTTCTTTCACCCAATCCACATAACCCGTAATCCATTGTTGATTTACGAATTTAAATTTAATGTAGCTGCCACTTGTAAACGAACGAACAATAATACCCTTTTCTTTTAAGGCCAATAATTTACCACCCTGTGCACTTGCGTTGTCCATTAAAAAAAGAAGTAGGAATAAAAGCGTTGTAATTTTTTTCACAGTACAATTTACTAACTAATCTTTATAATAAGTATGTTCTATAATAGATACCCCTTGTAAAATTGTTAAAAACCGCCGCCTAAACAAGGCCTCTCCTAATAGGTAAGCGCACCATAAAAAAGAACTGCACTAAAAACGAGTATAATAATCCCCGAAACACGATTTACCCTAACCAAGGTTTTTTCGGTAAGCTTTGGTCTTAATATTCCCGCCAGCACCACTTTCGCCAGATCTGATATTAAAACAAATAGCAAGCAGGATCCAAAAGCAAGAATTTTATATAAAATTGGATTATTGCTTTCTGATGCACTTACCCCAATTGCAGCCGTCCATGCAAACCAAAACAAAAAAACATTCGGATTAAGTACGTTCATTAAGTAGCCTGAAACAAAAACGCCAACTAAATCTCGTCTGCGCACTTGTTTTTTATTTTCCTCGTTCAAATTATCAAGTGATATTTTTTTAAAATAAAGAGTGTGTACACCCATTGCGAACAAGAAAGCAGCACCCACCACCGCAATAATGGTTTTGTGCGCCAAGACAACATCAAATAACTGTGTAAAAACATTACAAACTATAAGCAATGTAATGTCACTGGCTGAAACACCCGATACAAAGGCATAGCCTGCCGATTTGCCATTGGTTAAACTTTGTTTTAGGATAGCAATAATAACAGGTCCAACGGAAATGCTTAAAATAATACCAAGCAACAAGCCCTTGACGATAGGTGCAATCATATTAATGTATTGAAATAAAGTTTTTCCAATCTTTCAAAAGATCACCTTTTAATACTCTTGGAAATTTATGTTGTCCACCTACTTTTCCCTTGCTTTCTAAAAAAGACATAAATGTTTTTTCAGATAAGATAGTAATATGCACCTCTTTTAAAGCGCTTTTTCTTTCAACAGCATAATCATCGTTCAACAAAATTAATTGATCATCAATTTTTTTAATTAGTAACTTTTCGTCTACTACATGATCGCAGGCAACATACCAGTGGTGTGCAAATAAATTATCTGCGGGCACGCCGGTCACGCAATATTCTGGAATGGAAATATTTAAATCTTCACATACTACTTGTATTGCCTTGTTCATGTTGTCTACACTTAGGTGTTCCCCTACAAGACTTAAAAAATGCTTTGTTCTTCCGGTGATTATTATTTCTGCGCGCGCTTTATCAATGAACCTAATGGTGTCTCCAATTAAATATCTCCAAGCACCCGCCACGGTACTTATTAAAACCGCATAATCTTTTCCCTCTTCTACTTCATGAATCATAAGCGTTTGTGGTGCTTCTATCATGTCTCCATTCTCATCAAAATTATTTTCATCAAAAGGAACAAATTCAAAAAATATGTGCTGATTATAAGAAAGGCGCATGCCCTTTGCGTTTTGCTTGTCCTGCCAAGCCAAAAATCCCTCACTTGCTAAATAAGTTTCCACATAGGTAATGGGCTTTCCCAATAATTTTTCAAAACCTACTTTATAGGGTTCGAAACTTACACCCCCATGCACAAAAAAAGTCAAGTTGGGCCATACTTCGTGTATATTTTTGACCTTATACTTTTCAATTACCATTTCAAGACACATTTGAATCCATGCAGGTACACCCGCCAAAAAACCAATATCCCAATTGGGTGCCTTTTCAACAATATCAACTAGTTTTTTATTCCAATCTTTTTCCTTGGCTATTTTTTTACCTGGTTTATAAAAGGGTTGGAACCAAAACGGAGATTTTTTTGCGGTAATTCCACTAAGGTCTCCTGCATAATATCCGGGTCCTTTTTGTAAATCGGTGCTACCTCCTAATGTGAGCATTCCGCTTCCTATAGCGCTTAGTGAAATGCCCTGATACGTTAATAAGCTCAGTAATTGTTTGATCATAATCACCTTATTGCCCTTGAGCAAATCATTGGTGATGGGTATATATTTACTAGCCGACTCGCTGGTTCCACTACTTAGGGCAAAATATTTTATCTTTCCGGGCCAACAAATATCTGATTCTCCCTCTAGTGTCTTGTGCCACCAATCCTTGTATATTTTGCTGTAAGAATAAACAGGCACATTTTGTTGAAACAGTTTTTCAACCCGCTTGCTTTGTAAAATTTGTTCAAAACCGAATGCTTGACCAAAAGCAGTATAGCGGGCTCTTCGCAAAAGCTTTTTAAGCACACGTAGTTGAGATCTTTGGGGCGTCCTCTGAGGAATTCCCAAAGCCTTATTCAGGTTTTTTGGCAGGTTAATCTCGAAAATAGGCATCTACAAAATCGGGTTTTTATTCTTTAAGATTATATACAAAAATAGGAATGTTATTCCACCAAACGAAGTTACTTTTGCGATATGATAAAAAACACGCTATTAAGGGCTATTGATGCTGGTGCAGCAGAACTTAGACGTTATTTTAATGGAAGTTTTACCATTTCAAGCAAAGAAAGCATCAATGATTTAGTTACCGACGCAGATCACGCTTCAGAAAGAGCCATTATAAAGATTATACAAGACAAACACCCCGATCATTTTATTTTAAGCGAGGAAACCGGATCGGTGCAAACCAATTCAAAAACCAAATGGATTATTGACCCCATTGATGGGACCATTAATTTTGCCAATGGCATTCCTATTTGTTGTGTAAGTATTGGTGTAGAAGTAGACGGTGAAATGTTAATGGGAGCTGTATTTAATCCATTTATGAATGAGTTGTTTTTTGCGGAAAAAGGCAAAGGCGCCACTTTAAATGAAAAACCCATTAAAGTAAGCGATAAAGACAATTTATTAACCAGTTGTTTAGTCACCGGTTTTCCGTATCAGTATTTAGACGCGGCAAATGATCCACTAGAAATTTTTGAAAAATTAATTCGCAAATCCATCCCCGTTCGTCGATTAGGTAGTGCCGCATTAGATTTATGCTGGACCGCTGCAGGAAGATTTGACGGATTTTATGAGCATAAATTACAAGCCTGGGACAGTGCTGCCGGATATTTAATTGTACAAGAAGCGGGTGGCGTGGTAACGGATTTAAAAGGCGATAAATTTAATCCTTATCAACCTGGCATCATTGCAAGTAATGGTAAAATTCACGATCAATTATTAGCCTTAATGAAAGGCGGATCCTTATAAATTATATTATGGAAGAAAGAACAGAAATAGAAAAATTGGGAGAGTTTGGTTTAATAGATCATCTCACAGAAAATTTTGAAACCTTCAATGCGTCCACCACCTTATCCATTGGCGATGATGCAGCGGTGATTGATCATTTTGGAAAACAAACTGTTATCACCACCGACTTATTAGTGGAAGGAGTACATTTTGATTTAATGTATACCCCGCTAAAACACTTGGGATATAAATCGGTGATTGTGAATTTGAGTGACATTTATGCAATGAATGCACAACCCACACAAATCACGATGAGCATAGCTTTCAGCAATCGATTTAGTTTGGAAGCGCTCGAAGAGTTTTATTTAGGGGTACAAATTGCTTGTGAAAAATATGGTGTGGATTTAATAGGTGGTGACACATCTACTTCACAAAAAGGATTGGTGATATCGGTTACCGCTATTGGTGAAGTAGCACCCGATAAATATGTAAAAAGAAGTACTGCAGAAAGTGGAGATTTAATTTGTGTGTCGGGAGATTTGGGTGCAGCTTTCTTGGGGTTGACATTGATGGAAAGAGAGAAAAAAATATTTTTAGAAAATCCACAGGTACAACCTACACTAGAAAACGAAGATTATATTGTAGGAAGATTATTAAGACCAGAAGCCAGAAAAGATATCATTGACTATTTAACCACTCAAGAAATTACCCCTACTGCAATGATGGATATAAGCGATGGGCTAAGTAGTGACATTTTACACATTTGCAAGCAAAGCAATTTGGGCTGCAGATTATATGAAGAAAAAATTCCTTTGAACGAAGCTACCAAGGCCGCCGCATTTAAATTTGGTTTAGACCCAACTGTGTGTGCGTTAAATGGAGGCGAGGATTATGAATTATTGTTTACCATGAAACAATCCGACTACGATAAAATTACCTTACAAGAAGAGATAAGTGTTATTGGCTACATGTGCGACAAAGAAGAGGGCACTAAAATTATTACAAAGGGCAATAATGTATTTGATATCAATGCACAAGGCTGGAATGCTTTTTCAAAGTAAGAGAACGCGCAGCGTTCGATGTGGAGAACAGTAGACACTAACTGATTACCATTTTTAATAATTGTCGATCTGCACTTAAACAAAGCAGATCGGCATTTTCATTTATGCCAATCTGTGCACGCATCCCGTGTATATTCATCACTTTCGCTGGATATACACTACACATTTTAATGGCTTCCCCAAGTTCAACGCCCACTTCGTTCACCAAATTATTCATTGATTTTATTTGTGTTAACGCAGAGCCACTAAGGGTTCCACCACATTCATACTTGTCTCCGTTTAGCGCGTGTTGATAGATGCCGGTAAGGGTAGTAGTTACTGCATCGGTTATACAAAACAGTCGATCGCCCATTACTTTCTTTGCTATTTTAATGGCATTAAAATCTACATGGTATCCATCTGCTACTAAACTACACATGGCAGTTTTGTGATTAAACAAAGCGCCCACCATTCCTGGTGCCCTGTGTTGAAATGCACTCATTGCATTAAATAAGTGTGTTGCCACGCTTATATTTTCATTAAAAAATGCAGTGGCCATATCATAAGACGCGTTACTATGTCCAGCGGAAACGACGATGCCGTTGGATTGAATCAAATCAATCATTTCTTTGGAACAAACCTCGGGCGCTAATGTTATCATGCTAATCCATTCTTTTCCATAATCTAATATCTCTTGCACTTCTTGAAGCGTTGGATTGTGAATTATATTTTCTTGATGTGCTCCTTTTTTCCCCGCATTAATCCAGGGTCCCTCAATATGCAAACCAATACAACCCTTACCGCCATTGGTTTTATAGGCTTTCACCGCATCAATTGCTTTATATATTATTGCTGTTATTTGAGAAGCAATGGTGGGTTGAAAAAAAGCGGAGCCTCCCTTTAAACAATATTGATATGTTTTTTCGATACAATCTGTATCCGGAAATTCAGATAATAATTTTCCCTCTGCACCATAAATTTGTAAATCAATTAAAGCGGGTACAATAAATGGAAATGCATTTTTGTGATCATAACCATCCTTGCTCATCCCAACAATTTTTCCATTATTTACTTCTACCGTCACATCAGAAAGCCACTGCGTGCCGGTAAATAATTCTTGTGCTGCGTAAAATACTGACATCTTATTTTGTCTATTAATTATAAAATAGTAAAGTCATCCGCGTCTTTCCAAAACGGAAAACGCTCCCTCGTATTATTCACTTCTTCTTTTTGTAAGCGAATGTGAAAGATATCTTCTTCATAGGCACAATGGTATAGAATCTCCCCTAAAGGCCCTACTACCATTGAATCTCCGCTGTGTGCAATATTGTGTCCATCCAAGCCCACGCGATTCACACCAATTGTAAAACATTGATTTTCTATGGCGCGCGCGGTTAATAATGTTTTCCATGCATGATTTCTTTTTTCAGGCCAGTTGGCAACATATAACAACACATCGTATTCTTTTTCAGTCTCTTCATTTAGTTGCTGACGCGCCCAAACCGGAAAACGCAGATCATAACAAATTTGTAAATTTATTTTCCAACCCTTCACACTAGCAATTAATCTTTTTTTACCAGCGGTATAATGTTGATCTTCTCCAGCAAATGCAAACAGATGGCGCTTATCATAATATCCTAGCTGTCCGTTGGGTAACATCCAAATTAAACGATTGTAATATTTTCCATTTTCTTCAATGATTAGGGAACCCGTTATGATTGCTTTTTTTTCGGCCGATAATCTTCTCATCCAATCTACCGTTGGCCCTTCCATGGTTTCCCCCATGATTTCTGGCTGCATACTAAAGCCTGTATTAAACATTTCGGGTAGCACAATTATTTCAGTGGGTTCTTGAATGGACCTAATCTTTTGGCCCAATTTGTCTAGATTGGCCCCCTTGTCCTCCCAAAATAAGGAGGTTTGAATAATGGTAAAATGAAGTGATGACAAACTGTTGTTTTTACTTTGTGTATTAAAGATACAAAAACCGGATAAGATCTACCCTAAGTCCCTGGCTTGTAAAGTTTTTGTAAAATAGGCTGTATAAGTGCGGGCTCAAAGCCTCGCTGGTGTAAAAAAGCATGTGTTTTTGCCATACGGCTAAGTCCTCTTTCGCCCTTTAGGCTATTCCACTTTTTGTTGGCTAGCTCAAAAAGTTTGGCAAGATAATCATCCTGGTCTATGGATTGTAAAGCCATTTTGATATTAAAATTGCTCACTTTTTTTTCATAAAGGGCGTGATTGATTTTAAGTTTCCCCCAGCCCTTAATTCTAAAGTGCCCGCCAGCAAACGAAATTGCGAAACGCTCCTCGTTTAAGAAATTTTCTGAGATTAAATCGGCAATAATTTCTTCCACTTCGGGCTTGGTCATACCTAGTTCATATAACTTATCCCTTACCTCTTGTTGTGCCCTTTCTTGATACGCACAAAAATGACGAATGCTTAGTATGGCTTGCTCTTTTCCGACTCTAATTTTTTTCATCTATGTCAATAAGTAGTGCTAAAATAGCTTTTTAATCTTAACATTTTACATTAGGTTTGCCTTAGTATAAAAACGTGATTATTTCACCCGCCAAACAACAAAAATTCTATGAAATTTATTGTTTCTTCCTCTTCTCTTTTAAAACACCTCCAACAAATTTCTGGTGTTATTAATACCAATACAGTATTGCCAATTTTAGAAGATTTTTTATTCGAAATAGAAGATAAAAAATTAAATATCGTTGCCACCGATTTAGAAACAGTGATGCGCGTGCAAATGGAAGTGGAAAGCAAAGCCAACGGTCGCGTTTGTATTCCAGCAAAAATTTTAATTGATTCTTTAAAAAATATTGCAGACCAGCCTTTAACATTTAACATTGATAAAAATTACGCGGTAGAAATTACCAGCGACAATGGTAAGTATAAAGTAATGGGTGAAAATCCAGATAATTTTCCAAAAGAGCCTACAGCCGACGATACATCAGGCTTTAAGATGACTAGCACCGGCCTTTTAACTGCGATTAATAAAACTTTATTTGCAGTGAGTGGCGATGATTTACGTCCTGCCATGACGGGTGTGTTTTTTGAATTATCCAAAGACAGTGTTCAGTTTGTGGCAACCGATGCGCATCGTTTGGTGCGTTATAAAAGAACCGATGCGAAAGCTACACAAAACACAAGTTTTATTGTTCCTAAAAAACCATTGAATTTATTAAAGAACGCCTTACCGGATAACGAGGATCCTATTACCATTAGTTATAACAACAATCACCTTTTTGTGGATCACGGTTCTACACAATTAATTTGTCGATTAATTGATGCACGCTTCCCTGATTACAAGGTGGTCATTCCTGCTGATAATCCTTATCGCTTAACGGTTAATAAACACGATTTCCAAAATGCATTACGTCGTGTAAATGTATTTAGTAATAAAAGTACCAACCAAGTAGCGTTGAATATTACAGGCAACGAATTACAAATGGCTGCGCAAGACATTGACTTTAGTTTTGAAGGAAACGAGCGCATGAGTTGTGAATACCAAGGCGAGGATATTCAAATAGCATTTAATGCAAAATTTTTAATTGAAATGTTGAACGCAGCAGATACCGATGACGTGTATTTAGAATTATCAACACCAAGCAAAGCGGGTTTAATTAAACCCTCTGAACAAGCGCCAGGCGAAGACCTCTTAATGTTGGTGATGCCATTAATGTTAAACAGCTAATCGGATCCTAGCTTTGACAAAATAAAAAAGATTTAATCCGTACCTATAAAAACAACCAACCCGATGATTTCTGCATAAGAACATCGGGTTTTTTATTTACATTTATGTACTAAAACAATTGCATGCTAGAAACGATTAAAGATTATTTTACTGCCCTTGAACAGCATTCAATACAGCGCGCGTTAATTTTAGCCTGTGGCATCACTTTCTTTTGGTTGGTGGAATTTGCGGCGCCCTTATTTAACTTTAAGTATAACAAGTTTAAACATGCTGGCATTAATTTATTTTTCACGCTAACGACCATCATCATCAACTTTGGTTTTGCATTTGTAATGGTTATTGTGGCGGACTGGACAGTGCAACAAAATTTTGGCTTGCTACATTTAACTCAACTTTCTCCATGGATAGAAGCGATTGTTGGTTTATTACTCTTAGATTTTATTGGCGCGTATCTGGTGCACATGATTGAACATAAAGTAAAATTTTTATGGAAATTTCATATGGTTCATCATGCAGATACACATGTGGATACGACCACAGGAAACAGACACCATCCAGGAGAGTCGGTGGTAAGAGCGGTCTTTGCTATTTTAGCTGTTTTTATTTTAGGCACGCCTATATGGATGGTGATGTTGTATCAAAGCTTAAGCGTAGTGCTTACTCAATTTAATCATGCGAATATTCGAATCCCAAAATGGTTTGACAAAACATTTGGCTATATAATTGTTTCCCCAAATATGCACAGAGTGCACCATCATATTACGCGCCCACAAACAGACAGCAATTATGGAAATATATTTTCTTTTTGGGATCGATTGTTAGGAACCTACAACGACACACCTATGGATCAAATCGTTTATGGGTTGGATGTTTTAGACAATAGCAAAGACGAATCATTTTCATATCAGTTAAAAGCGCCTTTTAATAAAACAATCAAATCAGATTATTAAGTATGCGTAAAATAGGTGCATTTATTCCTGCGCGTTATGCAGCAACTCGATTTCCCGCTAAGCTAATGCAAATGCTGGGGGATAAAACGGTGATTAGACACACTTATGACAATACGGCGGCTACTGGATTATTTGACGAAGTGTATGTGGTAACAGATAGTGAAATTATATTTAATGAAATTGTACACAATGGCGGCAAAGCCATTATGAGCAAGCGTTCCCACGAAAGCGGGTCGGATCGTATTGCAGAAGCCATTGTAGATTTAGACATTGATATTATCGTAAATGTACAAGGGGACGAACCCTTTGTAAAAAAAGAACCTTTACAAAAAGTGATAGATGTTTTTTCGGATGCGACCGTTCAGGTATCTTCTTTAATGCAAGTCTTAACCAACCCCCAACTTATTGAAGATCCTAATTATGTTAAGGTGGCGGTAGACGTTCACAACAATGCTTTGTTTTTTTCGCGCAGTGTAATTCCTTACCCAAGAGACAAAGAGGCGGCCGCAAAATATTATGAACACATAGGCGTGTATGCATTTAAAAAACAAGCCTTATTAGATTTCACCAATTGGCCCATGTCTCCATTAGAAGCAGCGGAAAAAATTGAGTGTTTGCGCTATTTAGAAAATGGAGTTGCCATTAAAATGGTGGTGACAGAATATATGGGTGTTGAAATTGATACCCCGGAAGATTTGATAAAAGCGGCTGCGCTTTTAAAATAAATTCATCTTAACAAAATTATTGCAATGAATAAAGGAAAACTATTTCAATCCACAGTGGTAGCGGCATTGGCAGGTTTTATTTTTGGTTTTGACATGGTTGTTATTTCTGGCGCCGATAAACCCATTCAAGCCTTGTGGCATACTACACCACTGTTTCACGGTTTCTTTATTATGTCTATGGCATTATGGGGAACCGTTATTGGCTCGGTGTTTGCAGGTGCTCCAACTGAAAAATATGGCCGAAAGAAAGTTTTAATTTGGCTAGGTGTCATGTTTATTGCATCAGCTATTGGATCTGCGTTGGCGCAGGATCCCTATACATTTTCGTTCTTTAGATTAATGGGTGGTATTGCGATTGGGGTTTCCTCGGTTGCTGCACCCACGTATATTTCAGAAATTTCTAACAAAAACAATAGAGGCAAGTTGGTGGGCATGTATCAATTTAATATTGTATTTGGGATTTTGATTGCTTACCTGTCCAATTATTTTTTAGCAGGGTTTGGTGGAGACAACGACTGGCGTTGGATGTTAGCAGTGTTATTAATCCCTGCTGCTATTTATACGATTATGACATTGGGCTTGCCAGAAAGTCCAAGATGGTTGTTGTCGGTTAAAAATGATGAAACAGGTGCAAGAAAAACCTTGCAAGCAATAGGCATTGATAATATTGACGAAACCATTAATGAAATAAATATTTCAAACGAACAAGATAAGGTACACGGCAGGTTAGCACTATTTACAAAGCAGCATAAAAAAATTATTTCCATTGCTTTTTTTGTAGCTTTTTTTAATCAGGCATCTGGTATTAATTTTCTCTTATACTATGCCCCTCGTATTTTAGAAGAAGCGGGTTTTCCAAAAGACAACTCCTTATTAAGTTCAATTTCATTAGGGATGATGAATTTGATATTCACTTTTGTAGGACTCTGGTTGATTGACCGCATAGGTCGTAAAACCCTATTAATTATTGGCTCTTTTGGTTACATCATTAGCTTATCCATGGTGGCCTATGGCTTTATAGCTCAGGGTGCACCCGCATTTATGCTTTCTTTTTTATTATTATTTATAGCCTCTCATGCTATTGGACAAGGAGCAGTCATATGGGTATTGATTTCAGAAATATTTCCCACACCAGTGCGCGCTAAGGGCCAAGCATTTGGAGCCAGCATTCATTGGATATTTGCGGCACTCATCACGCTTATCACGCCTGTATTTTTAGATAAAGACCATGGTATTTTTAAAAATAACCCTTGGCCCATTTTTGCATTTTTTGCAGTGATGATGGCTTTACAATTATTGTGGATATTGACAAAAGTGCCTGAAACAAAAGGCGTATCTTTGGAAGACTTACAAAAGAAATTAGTACAATAAATATTTTTTATGCAGTTTAAGAATTTAAAACTAGTAGACTATGTGGTATATGGTCGTGGTGCATTTAATCAATTAGATGAAATTTTAGCACCTCGCAGAAAGGGCGACTATCCCATGATATTTTTTTTAGATCATTTTTTTGCTGGCAAGCCATTGGCGTCTCGTATTCCATTAAGAGGGAAAGATAAAATTGTGTATGTTGATGTTACACATGAGCCTAAAACAAAACAAGTAGACGCGTTGGCTGCGGAATTAAAAGCAGAGTTTGGTGAAATTAGCGGCGTGATTGGTATCGGTGGCGGATCGGCGATGGACTTAGCCAAAGCGGTTGCATTAATGATGACCAATCCAGGATCTTCTGCAGATTATCAGGGATGGGATTTAGTAAAACAAGCCGGTGTTTATAAAGTAGGTATTCCAACCTTAAGTGGAACAGGGGCCGAAGTAAGTCGTACCACCGTATTAACTGGACCGGTGCGCAAACTGGGCATGAATTCTGATTTCACACCCTTCAATCAAATTATTTTAGATCCCGAGTTAACCAAGAACGCACCTGCAAATCAACGGTTTTACACGGGCATGGATTGTTATATTCATTGTATTGAAAGTTTAGAAGGTACCTATTTAAATGAGTTTAGTAAATCTTATGGAGAAAAAGCGTTGGACCTGTGTCGCAAAGTGTTTGTTGAGAAAGCAACATGGGACGAAGAAAGCGATGAACAATTAATGATGGCTTCTTATGCCGGTGGCATGAGTATCGCGTATAGTCAAGTAGGTGTTGCGCATGCGGTAAGTTATGGTTTAAGTTTTTTATTGGGCACCAAACATGGTATCGGCAATTGCATTGTAATGAATCATTTGGAAGAATATTATCCTGCTGGAGTGAAAGAGTTTAAATACATGGTGGAGAAAAATAATATTGACATTCCAACGGGCATTTGTGCTCACCTCACCGAAGAACAATTTGATGCTATCATTAATGTTTCCATGGGCATGAAACCATTGTGGGAAAACGCACTAGGAAAAAATTGGGAAAGCATTATGACCAGAGAAAAGTTAAGAGCTCTTTATAATAAACTTTAGAAATTATTATTTTATAGCACCCTTGTAAATAATTATTTAAAATAATTTCTTGAAAAAAGTTTTTAACAATCTTACTTTTTGGGTGTTAGCATCCATCACAGCAGGCATCTTGGTAGGCTATTTATCACCCAGTACGGGTGTTGCCATGCAACCATTGGGAAAATATTTTATTGAGGTTGTTAAACTATTTATTAGCCCCATTATTTTATTGACCATCATTTCCGGCATTTGCGGAATGAGTGATTTAAAGAAAGTGGGAAAGATAGGGGGAAAAGCAATATTGTATTTTGAAATTGTAACTACCATCGCATTGGTGATTGGCGTAGTGGTAGCATATATAATACAACCAGGCGCACATGTGGACACTTCGCATATTCAAAAAGCGGATATTTCTGTATACAAACAAGGCGCAGCTACATTTTCTTGGGCTAGTTTTTTCAAAACTAATATTACCATTCAGGTTTTAATATTCGCGATTATTGCCGGTGTTGTTATCAGTAAATTAAAACAGCGTATAATTATTATTTCAAAAATTAATTGGGCAAGTAAATATGTATTTAAGGCATTACATTTTGTAATGTATCTAGCGCCCATTGGGGCTTTTGGAGGCATGGCGTATACCATTGGTAAATATGGGGTATGCACTTTATTACCCTTAATGAAATTGATGGTATGTGTCTATATTACCATGGGATTATTTGTAATTTTAATATTGGGTTCCATTTTAAAATATTGCAAAGTCAATATATTTTCTTTTTTAAATTATATTAAAAAAGAGCTCCTGATTGTTTTAGGCACTTCCTCTTCCGAAGCGGCGCTTCCATCTTTAATGGAGAAGCTTGAAAAAATGGGCTGTGCTAAATCTGTGGTGGGACTGGTGATACCGGCAGGATATTCTTTTAATTTAGACGGCACGTCTATTTATTTATCCATGGCCATTATTTTTTTAGCACAGGTGTTTAATATTCATTTAAGTATTGAACAAATATTCACCATTATTGCTATATTGATGGTTACCTCTAAAGGTGCAGCGGGGGTTACGGGCAGTGGTTTTATTGTACTATCTTCTACCTTAACAGCCACTAACTTAATTCCTGTGGAAGGTTTGGCATTACTGTTGGGCGTTGACCGATTTATGTCCGAAGCCAGAGCCATTACTAATTTTATAGGTAATGGCATTGCGACTATTTTTATATCGCACACGGAAAAATTATTGGAACATAGTAAAATGCACAAAGCATTTAGTAAGGAGTCTCCGTTGGATGAAATTGCTTAATTGATAAAATAGGTCTCAATTCGAAAATATAAAAAAGCGATTCTATTCAGCTACTGCTACTACTTCTTTTACTTCAGGGATCATACGTTTCATCATTCCTTCAATTCCTGCTTTTAAAGTGACCATACTGGAAGGACAGCCGCTGCAAGATCCTTGTAGCATTAGGTTTACAACACCGTCATGATAACTTTTAAATTGTATTGCCCCACCGTCCATTTCCACCGCTGGTTTCACATAGTTTTCTAATAATTCTTTTACGCGCTTTACAATATCATCGTCGTCAGCATGAACCGTGTTGGTGGCCTCTTGTTTAATCTTGGCAACCTCTTCTTCGTTCACTACCACGCCCCCATTTTCTAAATATTCTTTTAAAAACGTTTTAATGGTTGGAATTACATCCTGCCAATCATCGGTGTCTGCACTTTTTGTGATGGTGATAAAATTGCTAGCAATGAAAACACTCTTAATGAAAGGAAAACTGAATAGTTCCTTAGCTAAAGGAGAAGGGGTAGCCAGACTTTCGTCAGCAATGTCAATGCTCTTTCCAGGATATAAAAGTTTGTTGGCAACAAACTTCATGGTTTCTGGGTTAGGCGTCATCTCGGTATAGATACTTACAATTGTGTTTCCAGTGGTAATCATAATCAAATGGTTGAACTACAAAAATAATCAAAAAACCTCCCAATCGACCCTAATGATAGGGGCTGGGCTTTATTTTTCCGATATCGAAAAGTAAACCTAAGACGGAAGGATGCTTAATTTGGCATAATTGAGCATGATTTTCTTTTCACCGTTGGTATCAAAAAGAATAAGGGCAATAGGGTTATGGGCAGAACCCTCAATTTCTTTAATCACCCCGAACCCAAATTTTTGATGTTCCACTTTCATCCCCGCTTCTAATGCAGACGGGTCTGCCGCTATAAAGTTAAGCGAAGGAATATGGTTTTTATTTAGGGTGCTAGGGGGCACTACTGGCATATAACTTGGTTTGCTAGGACTTTGCTCCTGCCAACCCTTATTGTTTCCTCCATGCATACGGTCATATGCCGAACCCCAGCCGGAACTTTGATTGCGCGCGCCACCACCTGCACTGGTTTTATCCAATTGGTCCTCTGGCATTTCATCTATAAATCGGCTTGGATCATTTTGTACCAATTGACCAAAACGATATCTAGAATTGGCATAGGTTAACCACAAATGCTTTTTGGCTCTTGTTACGGCAACATAAAACAAACGCCTTTCTTCTTCTAGCTCTTCGCGCGTATTAATACTCATTCCACTTGGAAATAAGGTTTCCTCTAATCCCACTACAAACACACAATCAAATTCCAACCCCTTTGCAGCATGCACGGTCATTAATTTTACCGTGTCCTCATTGTTGTTGTCGCTATCTGCATCCGTGATCAAGGTAATTTGTTGTAAATAAGAACCCAAACTTTTATCTCCCAACTCTCCGTCCTCATTGCTTGGACTTTCCGTCCACTCTTTAATAGAGTTTAATAATTCCTGTACGTTTTCATACCGCGCCAGCCCCTCGGTACTTTTATCATTAAATAATTCTTTAACAATGTTGGTATGCTTTCCCACTTGCACTGCAACATCCGATGCATTGTGTTTGGTCAATTGATTTTGAAAATATTTAATCATGGTCACAAACTCATCAATGGCCGTAAGGGTTCCTGCCTTAAATCCAAATGCTTTTGCTTTTTCCAATACCTCAAAAAAAGTAATATTATTATCACCGGCCAACACTAAACATTTTTCCATTGTTGTTTTACCAATACCTCGTACTGGGTAGTTGATAATTCTTTTCAGCGCCTCTTCGTCCTTGGTGTTAGCTATTAAACGTAGGTAAGCAATAAAATCTTTCACTTCTTTTCTTTGATAAAAGCTAAGCCCACCATATATCTTATAAGCAATGCCCGTGCGTCTTAAGCTTTCCTCAAAGGATCTTGATTGTGCATTGGTACGATATAAAATAACAAAGTCCTTATTGTAAAAATGATTTCTTAATTTATTTTCTTGAATGGCATCGGCAATGTATTTTCCTTCTTCATTGTCCGTCATGGTGCGGACTAACTTTATTTTATCTCCTTCGTCATTATTTGTCCACAATTCTTTGGGAATCTGTCCCTTATTATTTTTAATTACTTGGTTGGCTACTTCAATAATGGATTTACTACTGCGATAGTTTTGTTCCAGCTTTACCAACTTGACATCGTCATAGTCTTTTTGAAACTGTAAAATATTTTCAATGGTGGCTCCACGAAAACTATAAATACTTTGCGCATCGTCGCCTACTACACACAAATTTTCATGCACCGCAGCCAATAATTTTGCAATTTGATATTGCACTGGATTGGTATCCTGATACTCGTCAATTAATAAATATTTAAATTTGTGTTGATATTTATGTAAGACTTCTGGAAAGTCATGCAATAGTTCATGCATTTTAAAAAGCAAATCATCAAAGTCCATGGCACCACTTTTAAAACAGCGCGCTGCATAGCTTGCATAAATTTCTGCAATTTGAGGACGATTGCTCCTGGCGTCTTCCTGCTTTAAGAAATTGTCCACAGCATATTCTGCAGGACCCACTAAAGCATTCTTCGCACTAGAAATTCTATTCAATACAATATTGGGCTTGTATAATTTATCATCCAAACCCATATCATTAATTACCTGTTTTAAAACCGACTTAGAATCGTCGGAGTCATAGATGGTAAAGCTTTGCGGATATCCAAGCTTAGCAGACTCTGCTCTTAATATGCGTGCAAAAACACTGTGGAATGTCCCAATATATAAGTTTCTAGCTTCGGTATTACCAAGCGCTTTTTCTACACGCTCTTTCATTTCCGCGGCGGCTTTGTTGGTAAAAGTGAGGGCTAAAATATTAAATGCATCTACACCACTATTTATTAAATGCGCAATCCTAGAAGTTAACACTTTTGTTTTTCCACTTCCCGCCCCCGCAATAATCATTAGGGGCCCATTGAGATGTAATACTGCTTCTTTTTGTGGTTCGTTGAGTCCGTCTAAATACGCTTGTTGCATGCAGCGAAGATAGCATAAAAAAAGCCCTCCAAAGGAAGGGCTTTTAATAAAAATATTATAGAACTACTTTTTTTCTAGTAACTTAAAGAACTGATCTAATTGTGGTAAGATTACAATTCTTGTTCTTCTATTTTTAGCTCTACCTTCTGCAGTTCCATTGTCTGTTAAAGGAAGATATTCAGATCTACCAGCTGCTGTCATACGCTTAGGATCTAAATGGTAGGTATCTTGTAAAATGCGAACTACCGTAGTAGCACGCTTTACAGATAAATCCCAGTTGTCTTCAATAGCGTTGTCAGAACCAATTAATTGCTTAGAATCGGTATGGCCTTCTACCATAAATTCAATATCAGGTTGTGCAGCCAAAACCTTTGCTACTTTACCTAATACGTTTTTGGCATTGCTTGTTACTTCAAAGCTTCCACTTTTAAATAATAATTTATCAGAGATGTCTACGTATACAACACCCTTGTCAATTTTCACATTAATATCGCCATCGTTTAAATCTCCAATCGCACCTTTTAAGTTCATCACCAAGTTCATGTTGATAGAATCTTTACGTGCCATAGTACTTTGTAAACCTTGAATATATAAATCTTTTGCACCAATGTTGTCTAAAGATTTTTTGATACTTTCTGCTTGAGCACCTGACACAACGGACATATCTTTTAATTGGCTCAATACAACGTTGTTGTTATTTCTTAAGAAATCAACCTGCTTGTTTAAATCATCGACATTAGACTGTAATGATTTAGCTTTATCCATTGCCTTTTCGGCGTCGGTTTTGCTTTTATTCAATGCGTCTTCTGCACTGCGAAGTTTTCCTTGTAATTCTGTATAGGCTCCATTCAATTCAGAAAGCTTCTCTTCCTTTTCTTGTAATTTCTTAGGACTAACGCAAGAATAAGCACCGATGCTAACAATCGCAAGCGCTAAAAAAATTCTACTTTTCATACTATTTTTTTATTTAAATGAATAAAACGGCCATCGGCCTGAACAAAAATACTAATATAGACCTGAGCGACAAAACAATTATTAAAAAATTAACAGCTAGCCCTCAATGTCTTCTGTGATGCTGTAGGCGGGGAGATAGCCCAAAATACCCTTAAAAAACCCTACAATTTTTTGTTTGTCGGCTGTTTCGTTCTCTCCTGTCATAAATGGAGGCGCGAAAATCACTTTTTTATGCTCAAAATCCAGTGCCACCATCACAATAGGCACTTGAGCATTTTTTGCAATATGATAAAAGCCTGTTCTCAGGCGGCTTACCTTTTTTCTGGTGCCCTCGGGGGAAAGGGCAATATGAAACTGCTCCTGCTCACTGAATATTTTAACCACTTGGTCCACCTGATTGGAGTGTTTGGATCTTTCAACAGGGTAGCCTCCTATCTTTCTTAACACATAACCAAAGATTCCCCAAAAAAGCTCTTTTTTCCCTAAAAAATGTACAAATTCAAACCCCATTTTTTTACGAATGCCCAGCCCTAAAAAAAAGTCAAAAGCATGTGTATGGGGCGCCACCACCAACACAGATTGTTTTAATTCAAATGGAAAACGTCCTTCTATTTTCCAACCCCTCACTGTAAAATACCACCAAGCAAGTAACTGTTGCATAATTATAAATTGCGTAAAATTAAACCTTCGTTGTTATAAATCCGCTATCAATTTAGCGTTTGTGTCCGGATTCACACCCATGGCGTCTATCCACTCTATATTGGAAAGGTTATTGTCACCCTTATTATTTTCTGCTACCTTACTATTTTTTTCACCCTTTGAAAATTTATCATACCATTTATCATAGTATTTTAAAAGTATAGTAAAGGCGTTTTTAATGTCTCCTTCCATAATATAATTAACTGCGTTTTTTGTTTCTAATCCACCTAATCTTTTTTGAATTCTTTCGGTTGCAGCGATTAATTCCGCTTTATTAAAATTTCCATATTGCTTTACAATAAAATCAAGCCTTTCTTCAAATGGAATGCGTAAAAAGTAACAAGTGCTATTTTTTATTTGAGCAAAAAACGGTGTGGGGATCATTACCATCCCAATTCTTTGACTTTCGTCTTCTACCCAAATAGTTTTGCCTTTTTTTCCTTGTTCATACAAAGCGGTAGCTAATAAATTTTCAAACATTTCTTGACTGGGTTGCGCACCCTGACCCAATGCGCCAAAAGAGGAACCCTTGTGTTTTGCCAATCCCTCTAAATCCACTACAGCAGCTCCGCTTGCCGCTATTGCGTGTAGTGTTTCAGTTTTACCCGATCCTGTATATCCTCCTAAAACTTTCAGTGAATGGGTCTGTGTAAATTGATCAATTACCCAATTCCGATACGCCTTATAACCCCCATTTAGTTGAATCACTTTAAAACCGTATAGGTCTAATAACCAGGCTACCGCAGCACTGCGCATGCCTCCTCTCCAACAATGAACAAAAACAATAGGTTTTATTTGTTGTACTTTTTCGTAGTCGCTACATATGGTTTCTACTGTTTCTACCATTTGTTTCATCTTATCTCCAAAAAAAGGAAGCGCTATTTTAATGGCTTCTTCTCTGCTTTGTTTTTTATACGTAGTGCCCACAATGGCTCTTTGCTCATTGTCAAACAGTGGAAGCGAATAGGCGCCTGGGATATGCGCATGTTCAAATTCTGCAGGACTTCTTACATCCAATAAGACATAATTAGCGCTGCTATTAATGAATTCAACAATATTATTTTTGATAATGGACATATTATAAAGATAGTCGCTTTAATTCATTCACTAAATCCGCTGTACTAAAGGCAGTAAATGGAGGCGTTTGGTATTCAAATTGACGGGCTTGTTCAATGGCGATTTTCAAATCAAATTCGGCTTGAGAAAAACAAATAGCCCATTTTTTAGATTGCCAATATTTTCCTAAATAGGCTTGTTCGGTTTGTCCAGGCGTTGGAATAAAAATTAATTTTTTTTGAAAAGGAATCAACTCCATCAATGTTGTATAACCGCCTCTGCAAATAATATATTCGGCTTTCTTAATTTCCTTTTTTAATGCAGCACCATTTAAGTGATGATAGAGTAAGCCCTTGGTAGTTTTTTTTTGATACGACTGCTTATCGGGAAGCCCAGCAAGTACTACAAACCTTTCTCCTAAAGCATTTCCCTGTTCCCATAAGATATTTTCAAGCAATGTTCTTTGTGGCTCTGGTCCCGAAACGATGCCTAAAAAACAAGTTGCTTCTTGATTATTTTCATTGACCAAATTCAAACTCGCTACCTCTTGCAAGCGCGACAAGCAATTCATATACCAAATGGGTGTGTTGGGTAATTTTTTTGGATTTGCTAAATCGCCAGATAGATTATGAGGAGGCTTCATGTCGGCTATCCAGCAAGCAGTATACTTATTAATTATTGAGTAAGTGATGGCTTGATTTAAGCGTGTACTCCAGTCGTATGGTGTTTGAAGCTCAAGCTGATGCGTGATGAATACACTTTTTATTTTTTTATGAAAAAATCCAAAACGATTGTCCGACACAATTAAATCAAACTGATATTTTTTAGCAGTGCGCTTAAGCCAAAAATATTCATTAAAAATAGCAGCTACTATTTTAGGTATTTGTATCATAATGCCTAGTATAAATAGAGCATTGTTTTTTGTATACCAAATTCGATAACCCTTCAAGTGTAAAAAAGTAGCCGTTGGAAAGGCTTCCCTTAAAATGACCTCCTGCTTGCTTTCGGACGCAATGTATATTTTGTAATCAAGCGATTCAAAGCTGCGTATGAGTGATATGCATCTTGTGGCATGACCTAAACCCCAATCCAGGGGCGATATGCAAACCGCTTTTTGTTTCATCTGCCACTAAATTAGCCAATATATTCTAACCACTTATTTTTCCAGCGTAAGTACCACTCCGTTAATACAATATCTTAAGCCGGTTGGTTTGGGCCCATCTTCAAATACATGACCTAGGTGCGCCTTACATTTTCCGCACTCTACTTCGGTTCTAACCATGCCATGTGTGTTGTCGGGTAAGTAAATAATGGATTCTTTGCTAATAGGTTCAAAGAAGCTAGGCCAGCCACATCCACTTTCATATTTTGCATTGCTTTTAAAAAGCGGATTTCCACATACGGCGCAGTGAAAAGTACCCACCTCCTTGCTATGCTCAAATTCACTTGTAAAAGGCCTTTCGGTTCCTTTTTGTCTAGCAATTTGATAGATCTCTGGGCTTAAGATGGTTTTCCATACATCATCTGCAACCACCACAGCTTCTTTTCGGTTGGGATTATAATACGGGTTCTTTTTTTCCATAAGGGTGTCTTTTTTTTGTTTTGTAGGGCTTTGTGCGCAAGCCGAAAAACTCATTAGGGTCATTAAGCAAAGTAGTTTAAACATATCTTTTCTTGTTGTATAAAAATACTAACAAGTATTCAGATTATTTGTTCAGATTTTGTTCCATAGATTCAAGATAATTTTAAGCGAGTTCAGTATCTTTGAATCCAACTCCTCCCTATGTTTAATTTAATCTTATTTGGCCCTCCAGGAAGCG
>Ga0114974_10001049_pt1 | contig 22112 bp, 17 predicted proteins | sample S_130206_EF_Meta_FD_87318 | JGI IMG/M metagenome (GOLD analysis project Ga0114974, IMG submission 87318) | Freshwater microbial communities from Lake Simoncouche, Canada to study carbon cycling - S_130206_EF_MetaG | ecosystem: Environmental > Aquatic > Freshwater > Lake | place: Lake... | reverse complement strand
CTAGCCTCCAAACATTTTAAGACCGAACACCATGAGTATTACGTCACGCCCGACGACTTGGTGCGTAGCATCCCAAGCGTGGCGGCGCACTATGACCAGCCCTTTGGCAACTCATCCGCCCTGCCCGCCTACTACTGCGCCAAGATGGCACGCGAAGACGGCGTGAACAAGCTGCTCGCAGGCGATGGCGGAGATGAACTATTTGGCGGGAACACCCGCTACGCCAAACAAAAGGTATTTGGCTGGTATGGTGGCATTCCGGCGGCGTTACGCGACAGCCTGCTGGAACCACTCTCCAAGCTCCCGCTCATGAGCAAGATACCCCTGGTGCGCAAAGCCGCGAGCTATGTGAATCAGGCCAAGGTGCCTATGCCCGATCGCCTCATGACCTACAACCTGCTGCACCGCCTGGGAGTGGAAAATATGCTAACACCCGAACTTCTGGCGCAGGTGGACCAGCAAAGCCCGACCCACCAGCAGCGTGGGGTATGGGCCACCGGATCAGCCTCTGACAGCCTTGTCAATCGCATGCTGGCCTTTGACTGGCGCTACACGCTGGCAGACTGCGATTTACCCAAGGTGGTGGGCACCACGGCGCTGGCTGGCGTGAAGGTTGGCTTTCCGATGCTGGATGACCGCTTGCTGTCTTTTTCTCTCAAACTGCCGGCTGCGTACAAGCTCAAAGGTTTTCAGTTGCGCTGGTTCTTTAAGGAGGCACTGCGCGGCTTTTTGCCAGACGAGATCATCAACAAGAAAAAACAAGGCTTCGGCCTGCCATTTGGCACTTGGGCTAACCGCCACCCTGCTCTCAAGACCTTGGCCACAGACTCGCTATACAGCCTGTCCCGGCGTGGCGTGGTCAGGCCAGACTTTGTGCAAGACTTGCTGACGCAGCGCCTGCCCGAGCATCCGGGCTACTACGGTGAGATGGTGTGGGTATTGATGATGCTGGAACAGTGGCTGGCCGCCAAGGCACCCCGGTTCAGTTTAATTCGCTGATTATTGCTATTAATTACATAGCTTTTTAAGCAAGCAGCATAAGGCCTAGAATCATATTTAATAATTATTTTTCAAATTTGCCAACATACGGATGCCAAAGCGCAGCTTGGTATGGTCCCAAGGGGTGAAGCGCCGTATCTGAAACAGATCATCCCCCGCACCTGAGGTGCCCCATTGCGTGCTAACGGCGGCGTCAAATCCCAGTCTGCGCACCACGTCCACACTTTGCTGGGTGTAATCCTCGCCAAACTTGCCATTGGGGTAGGCAAACAGGCTCACGCGCTCGCCCAACAACTGCTCCAGAAAACGCTTACTGCCCTGGATTTCTTGGCGAGCTTGCGCATCGCTGAGCCGGGCCAGGATAGGGTGAGACTCGGTGTGTGCCCCAATCTGCATCCCAGCATGGCGCATCGCTTTGACTTGGTGGGTCGTCATCATCAGCTCGCACGGGAATTGTGCCCGAGCAAGTTGCGCCACCTGTTCAGTAGCGGTGATCCGCTGCGCCACCGATAGATACTTGATTTGATGAATAAGAAATGCAATGGCAGTGCGCCTGTCGTCGAGGGCGCCAAGTGCGTGGGTGCCCCACCCCAGCGATGACAAATCCAGCACCGGCAACGAGCAGCCACGGATGGATTCAATGAGGGTGTCATTCCACATACGGCCACCGTCCAGAAAACCGGTGGCGATAAAGAACGTCGCCGTCAGGCCATGCTTTTGCAGGATGGGAAGGGCCACATGGTGGTTGTCGGCATAACCGTCGTCAAACGTGATACACGCAGCCCGTGCTGGCAGATGGCCGGTCTTCAGGCGCGCCACGGCCTCATCCAGTGGCAGCACGTTGAACCACGACCCCAGCCAACGGCACAACGCATCGAAACGGCGGGCGTGCATTTCGTCAGGAAATAGGGAATCGGGCACGGCCAATACGCGGTGAAAGATCAGTACCGACAGTTGAGCCCGTGCACCTGCAGGCGCCATCCAATGGACCAATGGCTTGATCAGCATGACGACACGGCGATGATGGGGGCAATGACAGCATCACGCATGGGCTCGCTCCACATCCTGCGTCGCAATGCGCCTGAAAAGTCCGAGCTGGGCCTCCGTAGTGCTTTGCCAGCTACGCGCTTGTGCGCATGCGCGCACCGCTACGCGGTCTGGCAAATGTCGCCATAAATCCTCAATCCCCATCACCATGTCATCCGCTGTTCGCTCTGGCATTAATCGACCCGCAGTGAAGGAAGTCACAATTTCCGGAATACCACCCACGCGGGTGGCCACTACCGGCGTACCGCAGGCCATGGACTCCAGCAGCACGTTCGGCCAGCCCTCGCGACTGGAGGCCAGCACCAGCATGTCGGCCGCGCTATAGCAACTGGCGAGGCGGTCCTGATCCACCTGACCCAGAAACTGGAGGCGTGAAGCAACATGGATCCGACTTGCCAAAGCGACTAGCGCCTCCCGCTCGGGGCCTTCGCCTGCGATAACCAAGCGAAACCCAGGCAAGCGGGCGAGCGCCTCTATCGCAACGTGATGGCCCTTGTTTTCCACCAGATTTCCCACGCTGAGCAACATGGGGCCTGCAGGCCAACCCATGACGGCACGAGCCGCCGCTTGGGGCTGAATATGGAACCGCTTCAAGTCCACACCGTTTGGCATCATCAAGAGCCTGGACGCCGGCATGCCCATTTTCCCCATGGCATCAGTCAGTGCTTGGGACACCCCAATCGACGCAGCAGCCCGCCCTGCTGCCCAGCGCATGAGTTTGCAGGGGATCGAATGCCTGGCAATCAAATTGATATCAGAGCCACGCGCGGTGACCGTGAACGGCTTGTTGAAGTACCGCGCCAACAGGGCTGCTGCCACGCCGTCGGGGTAATAGTAATGGGCGTCAATCACGTCAAAGTCAAAGCCTTCGTCCAGCAGGCGCTGGATCGCAGGCTTGGCCCCCATAGCCAGAGTAAAAGGCGCCATGTTCATGCCCACTCTGGGCGGCAGAAAGTAACGGGGGTGCTGCACATCCAGGCCGTTGCGGGATTCACGCAAACGCGTCCGGGCCATGCGGGCGTATTCACCAAAACGAGGATCAGTAGAAAAAAACCAGGGTACAGGGGCAACCACACGAGACGCCACCTTGCCACTGGCCACCAACTCTCGCAGGCGCGTTTCCACAAAAATACCATGACCAGGCCGGGCGGCACTTGGATAGAGTGTCGAAAAAGTCAGCAGACGGATAGGTTCTCGGTGCAATGCATGACCCTCACTCATGCCCTGACGGAGTCATATTGACCGATGTTGGCGCATCTTATTTTGCTGATATCTGAAAACAGCGCAGCCACCTTGTCTGCATGCTGCGGCCATGTGAGTTGCTTGAAGGTGATGACCTCCTTGGCTGCGGCAGCGATGCGTTCACGCAAGTCGACATCCAGGGTCAGGGTATCGAGTGCCTGCTCGATCCCCTCGGGGTCCTGTGGGTCGTACAACATGGCATTGACCGCATGAGTAAGAACTTCATGATGGTTGGGCTGGTCCGGCGCAACGATGGCTTTAGAAAGCGCCAGGTACTCGAACAGACAAAGAGGCGACGCATAAGGAACCAGGGCTGTCTGCAAGGCAATATCAAAAGCCATGGACAAAGCCGGTACTTGCTCGCGATTGACGACGCCTGTGAAAGTGAGCCGGTCAGAAACACCCAAACTCGCCGCACACGCCTCGATGTCACTGCGGGCAGGTCCATCGCCGATGACAAGCAGGTGAACATTCCGATCAACCGCCCGGTGCGCAATCCATTTCACGATTCTGTCGAGTCGATCCCACTCGCGAACAAAACCGGTAAAACCCACGACGACACGTCCAGTCAGTCCGAGGGTCGCCTTGGCCTCGGAACAGGAAGGAAGGATGGCGTAATGCTTTTCATTGATCGCATTGGGAATAACCCGAATTCGAGCGGGGTCCACACCCTTTGAAACCATCAAGTCAGCCAGAACCTGTGTCACGGGCAGAATCACATCCGCATTTTTCCAAACATAGCGCTCGACCCGGTCAGCAAGACTCGGCCATGCAAGACCACCATACTGATGACGCTCCATCGCCATAGGCGCATTCACCTCAATTATGAGTGGCAAACCGTACCGCTTCTTTGCCCACACCCCAGCCAACAAGTACAGGTTGTACCGCTCATAGATACCGTCCGGATGAAATTCATGGATGTTGCGACAAAGCCGCCAGTACGCGAGCAGCGAGTAGGCCAGTTCCGCAGGCTCATACACCATCTTGGGCAAGAAAGCCTTGAGTCGACCGACCCATCCTGCACTGGCACCCGACAACTGGTGTCCGTTCGTGCTGGGGGCGCATTCACAGACGATGTGGCCATTGGCCTGGAGACCGCCAATCATTTCTTCGATATGTGTGGACTGCCCGTCACGAGATGCCGTTCGGTGGTGGTAGAGGATTTTCATGTGGACGGGTTCAATACGTTGCGTAAAAAGGCATCAAACATCAGCAGGGTCCAGATCGGCGTACTGTGATCACGCGCGCCCGACTCATGCTGATCCACAAGCAGGCGGATAGTGGCGATATTGAACATACCAGACTCGGCCATATGACTTCCCAGAAGCGCCTCTCGCACCTTGCTGCGCAAGGGGCCACGCAACCAGCGCACCAAAGGTACTGAAAAACCCATCTTCTTTCGGTACAGGACGTCTTGGGGTAGGTGAGGCTCCATCGACTTCTTGAAAATGTGCTTGCCTTCAGAACCCTTCATTTTGAAGCTAGAGGGCAGCGTGGCAAGCCACGCCACCAATTCATGGTCCATCAGCGGTTCGCGCACCTCCAGCGAATGGGCCATGCTGGCGCGATCCACTTTGGTGTTGATGTCTCCCACCAGGTAGGTATGCATGTCAATATATTGAATCAAGCCAAGCGGGTCGTCAGTACCAGCGCGCCGGGCATGCCGCTCGAAAACATCAAGCGCGTTATACCCACCCAGCGCCGCCTTGAATGAGGGGCTGTACAGCTGACTGCGCAACGGCTCACGAATGAACGACATGCTGTGGAAGTACGCTTCTACGGAACTGCGCGCAATGCCCTCGAAAGTCGTTTTGGCCCGAAACATGCGTGGCGCCCAGTCTGCCTTGGGGTAGAGCTTTCCCAAGGTTCCAAACACGCAATGCCGGACGGACTGCGGCAGCGCTGCACGCATTCGCTCTTCCATCAGGTGCAGCGCATAACGCCTATAACCGCCGAAAGACTCATCTCCGCCATCACCCGACAATGCCACGGTCACGTGCTTGCGCGCCAACTGACAGACCCGGTAGGTAGGAATGGCGGAGCTGTCAGCATAGGGTTCATCGTATAGACGCGCCAGAGTGTCGATGAGGTCAAAGTCATCACTCTTGACGACTTCAAGATGGTGCGTGGTGTGGTAACGGTCAGCCACCTTTTGCGCAAAATCCGACTCATTGAAGGTCGGGTCATCAAACCCGATGGCGCAGGTATTGACGCGCGCTTGAGACAAACCCGCCATGAGTGCAACAACGGCACTGCTGTCCACACCACCCGACAAAAACGCACCCAGCGGCACCTCGGCTACCATGCGCATGCGCACGGATTCCTGCAAACGCGCCACCAGTTCGGCCTGAGCATCAGCCAGTGAGATCGGATTGTCCAGACTAAAGCGAACATCCCAGTACGCCTGCGGCTCGCCCATCGGCTGCCCCCGGCACAGGGTCAGCGTGTGCGCGGGCGACAGTTTGCGGGCTTGCTTGAAGATGCTGCGCGGCTCGGCCACATAGCCCAGGGCAAAGTATTCTTCAACCGCCAGTGGATCGATATTGCGGGGCAAGCCACCGTGAGCCATCACGGATTTAAGCTCCGATCCAAACAAGAGCATGCCGTCGTCCAGCAGCGCATAATACAGCGGCTTGACCCCCAGCCGGTCACGCGCCATGAAGAAGGTTTGCTTTTTACGGTCCCACAGGGCAAAGGCAAACATGCCGCGAAAGCGCTTGACGCAGTCTGCCCCCCAGGACTCCCAGGCGTGAACGATGACCTCTGTGTCGCTTTTGGTGTGAAACAAGTGGCCCAAGGCCTGCAGCTCGGGGATGAGCTGCAGATAGTTGTAGATTTCGCCATTAAAGACCACCACCACCGAACCATCTTCATTGAACAGCGGCTGTTGCCCAGTGGCAATGTCAATGATGGACAGGCGCCGATGGCCCAACCCGACTCCCGGCTCGATGTACAGTCGGCCATCATCCGGGCCACGGTGCCGCTGCGAGTCATTCATGCGCTGCAATACGTTACGGCTAATATCGCCACAGCCACGGGTGTCAAAAATGCCTGTAATACCGCACATCGTGTTTAAACGGATTCAAAAAAAGCTTGACCACGCTTTAGCTTTTGGTCGTACATCAACTGGTATTTTGAGACCATCGCATGCATACTAAAATTCGATACAACTCGCTGACGACCGGCCTGCCCCATAAGACGAGCCCGCTCCGGGTTGAAGGCCAATTGCACCAATTTATAGGCCATGGCTTGAGAATCACCTGGCTGAACAATCTTGCCTGTCTGCCCATGAACAACAAGATCAGCATTACCACCCACTGCAGTCGCGACGACCGGCAAACTACTCGCCATGGCTTCCAGAATGGTGTTGCAAATGCCCTCGCTGAGGGATGGCATGGCAAAGGCGTGTAGGCCACGCATGACATCCGCCACATCATTTCTCTCACCAGGGAACCAGGCCAAATGGGACATATCTGCAGCCGCCAGCACCGCCTTCGCATGGTCCCGCAATGGCCCATCCCCCACCATAACAAGTCGCATGTGGTGTATGAGCTCGGGAGCCAACTTAATAGCTTGAACAAAAGCATGGGCCAGCATGACCGGGTCTTTGACGGCCTGCATGCGCCCAACTGAACCCACTAACCAGTGTTGACTTGGGTCGAACGGGCAGCCAGCGATGGGCTGCGGTCCATCTGCCGCCGAACAAAAACTCTCCACATCAACCCCGTTATAGGTCTGTGTGATGGCTTCTGGCGCCACATGAATCTTGTCGACCAGATAATCAACCAAGTCAGTTGAGAGTGCAGTGTAGTGATCAACAAAAGGTTTATAGAAACGGCGCACTCGCTGGTACAACACGTTGTTTCCATCCAGGTCTCCGACATCGCGACCATGCTCGCCATGAATACGAACCGGCACACCAGCTGCCCATGCAGGAATCTGAACCTCAAGCGCCGCAAGGTTACGGGTATGCACAATAGCGGGACGCAACTCACGAAACAATTTGAATAGTTTGGGATATTGCCAAACCCCGTGGCCAGGTGGCTTGCCCAGTGAGATGAATTTAACATCGTTGCGCTGTATGCGTTGCCTGAAATTTGTGACTTCAGTCAGGGCCAACACCGCGTGCCTATAGGCATTTAAGGGCATATGATTAATGAGATTGACGATGCCATTTTCCAGTCCGCCAATATCAAAGCGATAGACGACATGCAGTAAAAGAGGGCGGACATCAGTTGTCATAAGCGCCAGAGTTTGTAGCCAGCCCCTTCGATTTCGCTACGGGTAAACGAAGCTTTTACATCTATAAAAGCACCACCTTTCACCAACTTTCGGCCCAAGTCTTCAACGGTCAACGATGAAAACTCGTGGTGTGCGACCGCGACCACAATCGCATCAGCACGCGGCAAATCTGACCAAGAAAACAATGACACACCATATTCACTCATGGCTTCATCCGACGCTGCTCGGGGGTCAGACACATAAACATCTACACCGTATGACTTGAGTTCATTGATGATGTCAACCACCTTGGAGTTGCGCAAGTCGCCGCAATTTTCCTTGAACGTGAGGCCCAATATATTTACCTTGGCGCCTTTGATATAGCTACCAGCGGCAATCATTTGCTTGATGGTTTGCTCTGCGATGAACTTGCCCATACCATCGTTGATGCGTCGACCTGCCAAAATAACTTGCGGGTTGTAACCAAGCATCTCCGCTTTGTGGGTCAGGTAATAAGGATCCACGCCAATGCAATGGCCACCGACAAGACCAGGTTTAAATTTAAGAAAATTCCACTTGGTCGAAGCAGCTTCTAGCACCTCCGTAGTGTCAATACCAAGCCTGTCGAAAATAATAGACAACTCGTTCATGAGTGAGATATTCAAATCGCGCTGCGTGTTTTCAATCACTTTGGCTGCCTCAGCAGCTTTTATACTGGAAGAGCGGTGAACACCAGGGACGACAATAGCCTCATAAAGACCGGCGACAGTCTCCAGGGTCTCCGGTGTATCGCCTGAAACAATTTTCAGAATTTTTGTCAGCGTATGCTCTTTATCACCCGGATTAATGCGCTCAGGTGAATAACCAACAAAAAAATCCTGCTTCCAGACATAGCCAGACTCGCGGGACAAAGCAGGGATACATACCTCTTCTGTGGCTCCAGGGTAAACGGTCGACTCATACACCACCACAACCCCTCGCTTCATATGTCGGCCGACACTGATACTGGCGTTGATGAGCGGACGAAAATCAGGAATATGCGCACTATCAACGGGTGTCGGAACCGCCACAATAATAATATCAGCCTCCCCAAGAAGGCTGGCATCCGCGGTGTACTCAGCGTAAATTGACGCCTTCATTTCTTCCTGCGTCAACTCACGGGAGGGGTCCAAGCCTTCTAAACAAGAAGCCACCTTGGCGATTGAAATATCGAAGCCAATGGTTCTGAATTGTTTTCCGAACTCAACCACAAGTGGCAAACCAACATAGCCCAAACCGATAACAGCAATTACATGAGTCAAAAGATCACCCTCTATTTCAATATAAAAACATTTGGTTAATTATTTGCATGCATTGCTAGAAGCGAGTTGATGGCGGCATAGTTATCCCCCAAAAAAGACAGCAATGTGTGAGTTGTTTGTTCAGTTTTTTTGTCGTTTGCATAAATGATGATGACCGCAGAGTCATCATCACGTCCCGTCAAGCGTCGAAAAACTGCATAGCCCTTCGCTAAGTAATCATTGCTAGTAACAAACCCACCTATCCAATAGAACTGCCAAACCAAAAGACGCTCAGAGTTAGACCCTCCTTGCCCTAGAAACTGCTTCAAAACAGACGTTTTTACGGTGATATCTCTGAGGCCTAAGCCCACTGAATGCGTACCGACAGCAACTTGGGTCCAGTGGACATCCTGACTTGGAACCAATGCATTGCTAGAGCTAACCAATTTCCTTGAAAGCGTTTGGTGCTGATAGAAACCAAGATAGAGACCCACCGATAGGTCATGATTTCTATAAAGACTATTAACTTCAGCGGTAGGATTTTTAAAGTCGGGCTTAAACACTGGAAAATGTTCTCGATCTATTTCCCAGTTGGCACTCAATGAATTAGACAAGTGCATCGTTACTGTGGGCTTATTTTCTGAATATTCATAGGCACCCAGCGCCAAATGAGGAAGAGAAACCAAGGTTGCTGCGGTAAGCGTGACTAGCTTGGTCTTTAGACCAGATATTTTGGTCATTGGGGCGAACGAGAGCGGCGCAAGATGACCAGGCATTGGTTCAGATTCTGTCCAACGTGCACCGATGATGAACGTGGAAAATATAACAACACCAAAAAAGATCCAACCATAGATCAAATGGTCTACGCCCGCAGCCAGCTTATTACCAGACAAATGACCCAGCATCACAATGAGATAAGCCCTCATCCAATTGGCGACAACGGGCACCAAAATTGATAAGGAAAAAAATAATAACTGTCGCTTTTTCGAATTGAAACTAAGATAAGAAAAAAGAGCACCCACCGTCATGGAAGCAATCAAATAACGAATGCCACTACACGCTTCGACAACGGACCATTGTCCAGAAGAAATGATGAACTGAAGACCTTCCCGGTAAACCGGAATACCTGTCAGGCGGAGTGCAAAAACAGTGACGTTGGCAGTCCACTCCATTAACTGAGGCATGAGAAACTCACCCAGAGGAACGGAGAAAAATAGAAATCCAAGAGGAAACAAGATAGCCCGCGTGACGTGCCAACCCAACACAGCAGGTACGGTAAGGACCAACATGGCAACAAGTGCTAACTGGGTTAGTGCGTTAACCGAAGCCAGTGTCCCCAAGAACCATAGAAATCCAAATCCGCCCATAAAGGGCAATACAGAAAGGTCTGCTTCAGGTGTGCGAGACAACAGGAGTTCCCGTTGTCGCCAGATCAACCACAGCGAAATAGGCAACACAAAAAATGCGTGCGCAAAGGTGTCCGACCGCGCCCAGATTTGAACCATGGAAAAGCCGGTCTGACGGTACATTAGTACAGTCCAGAACAAGAGACCTATGAGCCAAGGTAAGCCCTGACGCCAAGGACTTACAGTTTGTGCTGTGACTCGAGGCATGATTGTTATACCTGCTTGACTCATAAAACAAAACCATCTGCATCTGCAGGTATTAGATAATCATCAATCCCGCTTAAATGAGCAGTCCAACCATAGCTATCAATCACACGCGCTCTTGCCCGTTGCCCCAATTGTTCTGCCTGTTTCGGAACTTTTAATAAGGAGTTAATTTCCTTCAGGAACCCAATAACACCAGAGGTTCTAACTAATTCATCGACATTCGCATTGATCGCTTTAGCACAGGCAAGGGTCGCAATAACAGGACGCGCCATTGCCATAGCCTCCAAAATTTTATTTTGTACACCTCGGGCTACCCGTAAGGGCGCAACAACCAAAGTTGAATATTGCAAATAGGGGCGTACATCAGCCACTGTACCGGTCACCACCACAGAGTCGCAAGCTAAGGCAGTAACTGTTAAAGAAGGATTACGACCCACAATATAAAAGCGAAGTTCAGGCCAAGCGGCTTGCAACTTGGGCCATATTTCATGAACGAACCAAACAACAGCATCAATATTGGGCCAGTAGTCCATCGCCCCAGTAAAAACAATGATCAGAGGTTTAGCGTTTAAATCATCCCCAAGGTAAGGAGAGGTTCGAAACGGATCTGGCGAATAAAAATGGGTATCCACACCGTTGCTCAAGGGCAATAGCTTCATTGCACATGCAGGTGCCACACTTTTAAATAGAGCAGCTTCACTTTCGGTGACAAAAAAAGATTTTTTTGACCGTGTAGCCACCAATTTTTCAAAAATTCGAAGCAATCGGCCTTCACGCCGATACACCCAGGAAAGCGGCCAATGATGCGCTGTTGAATATTGAAGCCATTTTTCAGAGTCAACATCTACAAAATCAACCAGCACGGGTGGGGTGATCCTGTGACTTATCTTCACATACTGAGCCATCGCTGCTGAAAAAATGACAATGGCATCAATCTTATTTTCAGCCAAGGTCTTGTTTACCCATGCTTGAAATCCAGACTTCTGGTAATAACGCAAGGTGAGTGGTTCATGTGTGATGAAACCGCTGAGACTGTATATTTTTTGAACAATAGGATAAAGTCGATCAATATAATTATCTGGGCATAGCAGTCGAACCTTATCAACATAGACTTCATCCTCAGGGGTATCGATAAAGGTTCCCAAAAAAACACGGTGTTTTGAGAGCAGGTGCTTCAACAAATGATAAGACCGGACTTTGTCGCCCTTATTCGGTGGGAATGGAAGTCTATGAACCAAATAAAGAATATTGCTCATAAGTATCATTAGCCTAAATTTCTGACAATAAAAGGCCCTAAGCTATTGGCGAGTCCAATTGGAATTTTTCGCCAGGTCTCAATCAACCATTTAAATTTGGCGTTACTTGGATTATTTCTTGGAATATCTTTCCGCTTGAAAAGACAGTACTCATAAAACAAAGGCTGAGGCTCGAACCCCCAATTTTTTTTAAAGAAATAAGAGCCTGTTCCAACCTTACTTCTTCCGTAATCAAACACCTTTACTTTTTTTTCACAGGCGTGACGCATTAATTCCCAGTATTTGAAATCATTGGCAGCAAGATGACGAGAGTCCTCAATATCACCAGCGTAATAAGGCAATATTTCATCTCTGAAATAAAAACTCAGAACGCTACTCAAGGCTTGACCATCCGGCGCAACTACCGTCAATATTTCGCAGTCAGAACCAAACACCGTTCGCAACGCCTTGAAATAGCACTTTGACATGGCCGGTGTACCGTGGCGGTGAACATTCTCAGAGTACAGCTTAAAAAATGTATCAACCCCGTTGTCTAATCGACTGGACAAACCGTTCTTGATCCCTTTTCTGACCATCGCACGCTGCTTGCGAGGTATAGCATTCATATTTTCAGAGACCTCGGGCAGTATCGCTTTTCGAAACGTGACATAAAGGTCTTGCACGGGCCAATCTAAATTGGTTTTCTTGATGTTCCGAAATTCAAGGTGCGCGACACGTAATCGTTTTGCAAGTCGCTGGGCTTCCTGCTCCAACGCATCAGTCGCCGCCGAATGCCGCGAGGCAACACCACCATAAACAGCAAAAGGTAAGCTCACCAGAGAATGACCGAAAAGCAAACTCTTGACATGAGCCAAGGGAAGCACACCCTGGATCACCCCATCGACTTCTGTGTATAAAAAATATGTCGTATGTTGAAAGACATCCGAAACTATTTTTTGCCACCCTGATCGGTGGAAAAATGTAGCCTCTGGGCATACCATCACAAATTCATCCCATAGATGCTCAGTTTTTATATCGCCTGCCACCATACGTTTGACCAAAGGTAATTGTTCAAGTTCAGTCTTTGGCATAGGGACCCAATCTGTCAGAAAAAACTTGATCCATACGACCCCAACTGAAATCAGTGAATAATTTCTTCAACCGCTCTTCCATGAGGGGAATATTGACGTAATGCCTGAATCTTGTTTTTGAATTAAGGCCTTGAACTCGCGGTTGATCAACATCGATTTCCCACGGATGAAAATAAAAAATACCCGGTTGGAGATTTTTCGCATTAATTTGGCTTAGCATCCAGCGAGAAAGTGCATAAGGTAATAATCTGAAATAGCCACCGCCACTTGATGGCATATTTTTTTTGAATAAACGGCATGTTGAGAGCGGGAATTCAATGAGCCCTGAGCCTGCGTCAAAGGAGAAGCGGGGGGCATCGGCCATCCCATAATGATCATGCTTAATGGGATAGACACTAGAACTGTACCGATAACCTGCCTTGAGGAGCGCCTCAAAGGCCCATAAAGTTTCAGATCCAATTGAAAAACTAGGAGCGCGATATCCAATGACTTGGTGACCTGATAAATCCTCAAGCAGCAACTTGGCGTGACGAATATCATTAAAAAAAACAGCAGGCGGTTGCTCGGTGATACGACGATGCCCGTAACCATGGCTGGCCAACTCATGTCCTTGTTCTATGATTTTTCTAACCATCTGCGGATAGCGTTTAGCGATCCATCCTAGGGTAAAAAAAGTTGCTTTAATGTTTTTATCGGCCAGCAACTGGAGAATTTTTGCGACGTTTCGCTCGATACGGCATTCACACCGATCCCAGTCTGAACGTGCGATATACGGTGCGAAGGCTGAAACCTGGAAATAGTCTTCAACATCAATAGTCAACGCATTTATTACCGCTTTATCAGGCGTTCCCATTTTTTAGACGGTTATCGATAGCTGTTTCGAAGGACCTTGACAAAGCCACTGGGTTAAGTCGTAAGCAATCCGCTCAGCCGCATGCCCATCCCACAACTCTGGCGTTCGCCCCTGCTTCCCTTGACCATTGTGAATGGCCTGCATACCTTCGAGAATCAATCCACGGTCAACCCCTACCAGCGTATTAGTGCCTTGATCTATCGTGATCGGGCGCTCGGTTGAATTACGCAAGGTCAAACAGGGAACGCCAAGGGCCGTCGTTTCTTCCTGAAGTCCGCCAGAGTCTGTCAATACCACTTTGGCGCTTGAGACCAAACCCAACATATCGAGATAACCTTGCGCAGGCAATAGCACCATACATTTTGAATCAATCAAGTTTAATAATTCAAACCTCAACAGGTTGCTGCGTGTGCGTGGATGAAGCACCAGAACCAATGGCAAGCGTTGTGACACTTCAACCAAAATCTTCAACAAATGTTCAAGAGCTGAAGGATCATCTACATTGGATGGTCTGTGCAATGTCACTAGTCCATAACCCGAATCGCTCAACAACAGCTCAGCATTAACGCCCAAGGACCTGAATATATCTCCTGCACTTCGCGTCGAAGTCTTGCTATATTGAACAGAGTCAATCATGACGTTTCCGGCAAAGATAACTCTCTCAGTTGGGATAGCCTCCCGAAAAAGATTAAATTGTGCAGATCTCTCGGTTGTATAAAGTCGATCTGCTATTTGGTCTGTCAATATTCGATTAATTTCTTCTGGCATGGTGCGATCAAAACTTCGGAGACCCGCCTCGACATGCGCAACAGGAATTCCCTTTTTTACAGCGACAAGGGCACAGGCCAAGGTCGAATTGACGTCACCCACGACGACGACACATGATGGGTTGAACTCATCAATGACTGGCTCAAATTTTTTCATTATTTCAGCCGTTTGTGCAGCATGCGTACCAGAGCCCACATTGAGATTTATATCAGGTTTTGGTAAATCAAGATCCAAAAAAAGTTGAGCATTCATGTTCTTGTCGTAGTGCTGACCAGTGTGTACAAGAAGTGAAACGACTGAGGGGTTCTGCTTCGACATGGCACGAAGAAGGGGAGCCATCTTTATAAAATTTGGACGAGCACCCACTACAAATATCACCGGATTTAAAGATGATTTTTGATCAAAATATTTTCCTATTTCAATCATGGTGAAATCTCAGTATTTTGATTTACAGTCACTGATATTATTTTTTTCATCATGGACAATATTTCAAGATTGATGCGCTCCAACCTCAGTACACTCCCCTCAAGCCGTCGCATACGAGCATCGTATTGCTCAAAACCCAATCGATCTATCTGACTGCTCAGCAGACCAGACACGCCATCGTCTACTGCCAACTTAGAAAAGTCATCGACGGTCATGTCGACTAATGCCTCAGACCTGCGCTGAGGAAAGACAGTGCTAGAGGGATTTTCATCCTGAATTTCTTTTACAACCTCACTAACGTCATCAATTTCAATCTTGTTTTTTTCATTTAGAAATCCATACAGCATCAGGCGATCACATAAAAAATTTATTCGGCGTGGTATTCCTTTGCTAGATTTGAATATTTCCTCAAAGGCACTTTCACTGAATTCTGGATTGCCCGTTGATCCTGCACACCGCAATCGATGCTCAATGTAATGACGTGTTTCACTTGAGTCCATCGGTCCAATATGACAGCAGGCTGTTACTCGTTGCCTTAGTTGATGCATATTTGGATTTTGCAAAATGGCTCTAAATTCAGGCTGTCCAATCAAAAACGTTTGAAGCAGTGCTTGTGTTTCAAATTGAAAATTTGAAAGCATTCTCAATTCCTCTACAGCTCGCAATGAAAGGTTTTGTGCTTCATCCACAAGCAATAAGCAGCGTCTTCCATTCCTGGCTTGATTCACAAGATAGGCTTCAAGAGTCATCAACATTTCAGCTTTTGTTGCACCGACAACAGCAACACCAAATGCTGCGCCTACTAATCTTAAAATATCGTTTTCATCGACTTGCGTTGTCACTAAGTTTGCTGCAATTGTTCTCTCTGAATCCAAACTATCCAATAATCCTCGAACAAGTGTTGTTTTACCCGCGCCAACTTCACCTGTAATCACAATGAAGCCTTCATTGCGTTGTACACCATAGTCCAGATATGCTTTTGCTCGACTGTGTCCCTTGCTACCAAAGTAAAAGCTGGGGTCAGGATTGAGTTGAAATGGCTTACTTGTTAAACCGTAAAATTGCTCGTACATGGCTAGAACAATAAATTTAAATTAATTGATATGGCGGCTTCGTGCGAAAAATCTGAAACACCACTGAAGTTAACTCTGCGAAATCCAGCAGATACGTTAGAGCTTTTGGCTAGTGTTTTTGTCAAGTTAAAACCAATCAGACCAGTACCCTCGCCAGCACCGGCACTGACTCCATTAACTTTTTGCCAAGACGCCAGGCCACTAAAAGTCATTTCTGGTGTGAGTCTGTGCGAATAATTGATGCTAAGCCCTCTCTGCTCAATCGATGATTCAGATGAATAATCGTCAATTGAGTTGGACAAAGAATCCAAGCGCTGACTTCTTGTCTGTGAAGCTATGAAAGTAACCGTACTTCTCGCACCCAATAGTGCGAAAATTGCATCTTGTCTACGAGTTATCGTTAGTGCCGAAATTAAATATGGCGTTAGAACCTTTGAATTAGGACTGATGTTATTCGTCTGCAAATAGGCGTTCACCAGTTGTGCTCGTACTCCTGGATTGGGCTCTATCGTTGCAAATTGGCTATATAAAATATCGTAGATTGAACCGATGCTTCCTAGCGTCGTCTGCGTCGGCGATGTGGCAACACTTCTTGAGTCTGTTATTTTCCAAGCTGTTCGCCCTGTCCTGTGGTCAAAATTTAAGCTATGCATACGGCCAAATGATCGCTGATCCATCGATCCAGATACTGTCGTACTACCAGATGGAATCCAGTTAAATCCAACACCGCTGCTGGTCTGGGTTTCTTTCTCCATACTCGAATAATTATTTGAATCAAATCCCCTGTTGGCATTAATGTTTACCTGAGGGGTTAGTGAGTAAGCCATGCCAACAATGGCTCGATCAGCTTCTGTTGGGCGCCCTTCGCTGAATCCAACTGTCTGCCTGCTTGTGTCCACTGACCAAGCAAGACCCTTAACTGCCGTATTGCCATTTAAATTCAGGAGCCAATCCGTCTGACCAACGCCTGAGCGTACATCTGATTTGCTTCCCACAATGGAACGACTCCACCGTGCCTCGTAGTTTGCAACATCTGTTAATCGACCCCTAAAGCTGGGTGACAGACGATAGTTTGAAACCTCTGTTTGATTTGAGTTTATCGAAGTATCTACTGCCGATTGAGTGCCGAAAGCAGAGATAGATTGCTGAGATATATTGCCACTCACATCGATGAAAAATAAATTTTCAACCGCTTCCAGCGTACCGAATGCATTCAGTGAATTTTGCGATTGATCAGAACTGGAATTCTTCGAGTAATTGATTTTATTAAATGAATAGTCCAAATAGCCTTTAAGGCGTGCACTCTCCGCCCGAACCAAAATACCCGGCGAAATCGCCGTAATTAGGTCGAACTGCTTATCGACGCTTCCCGCTCTGGCGTTATCTGTCCATGTCTCGCTCATCGACAAGCGGGGAACAATTTCTATGGCTCTCTTAGGCGCTGCATCTGCAGTTAAGGCTTGTCCCTGTGCATCGACGGCCACCAGACTCAGAATACTGGAAATACTTGCTATGACCCATGCACTGGCATAGCTGACAGCATATTTCTCTCGAACTATGGTTCGAGTTCTTGTGTCATGCATATCAGGCTTTTAACTTTTCATAGTCGTAACCGTAACCGTAGCCATACGACGACTTTGATTTTGACCTCGCTTGATTGAGCAGCATTAGCTTCACAGGACATGCCTCAATCATGTCAAGCGCTTTGAGTACGTCGGATTGCAAGGTCCTTTGTGCGCAAACCACCATGACAATTTGCCCAACTGACGATGCAAGAACTCGCGATTCTGTTGCCGCCAACAGTGGTGGCGAATCAAAAATTATGATTCTGTCAGCGTATCTCTTGGCCATACCACTGAGCAAACGAACCATAGCATCACTTGCCAGCAACTCCGTTGCCCTTGGATGTGCTGTGCCACTCGGCAGAATAGTTAGCTTATCAATATTAGTGCGCAATAGAACACTAGACACATCTTGGGATTCATCCATAACCAAATCCAAGAGACCGGCACTGATGGGCAGGCCGAGTAGATTCATGATCGAAGGACGCCCAACATCTGCATCGACAAGCATGACGGTGTAGTCTAACTCTGTGGCCATGCTCATCGCTAAATTCAATGCTGTAAAACTTTTCCCTTCACCAGGAAGCGCACTCGTTATCATGATGAGGTTGCCATTCTGTATTTTTGTGGTCCCTTTACCTGTGGCATTACTGATCAATGGCCGCTTAATAACTCTATACTGGTCCGCAATATTTGATCTTGCCGCGCTAGGATTCACAATTCCTGATTTTTCGAGAGTATCAAAATCTATTTCTACGTAACGAGAAGTTAAAGTACTCACCGTGCTGTTTAGAGGCGCTTCGCTGGTTTTTCCCTCTTTCTTTCTGCCACCCACTTCTGGTACAACTGCGCCAGCTTGCTGAAGTTTTTCCAAACGCTGTGCGGCCAACTCAATCAGAGTACTCATAACTATTTAACCCCATCGGTTACAAATGACAACACAACCATGCCGATTAAAAATGCAACAAGTAACCCTGTTGAGGCGAACCAAAACCTTTGTAATTCTTTTTTCTCACTACTGATTTCCGAATCTCGCATCACTAAGTTCACTGCTCCCAATATGGGCAGTCCAACCACTTGGCTTAATGAACGTTTGTCATAAAAAACAGGACGCAGTTGGCTAGCTAGAAACGCACTTGCAAGTCCAAGCCCAAGAGCGACAACTAAAGCAAGCGGCATCAACAAGAGTCGATTGGGTGCAACAGGCTTTTGAGATGCTCGCGGGGGATCTATTAACCGAAAATCGGCAAGACCCGCAACACTTTCCAAATCTCCGGTCAATGCGGCTGACTCTCTTCTGGTGACTAAATCGTTATAGTTCTTCTTGTTTATGTCGTAATCACGATTTAACTGTGCCTGCTCTGACTCTATCTGAGGTGCTGTTTTCATTAATTCACGCGCGCGGTTAAGCCTGGCCGAATACTCTCCAACTCTGGTTCTTAATGTTGCCACTTGAACCTCACTGGTCGCCACTATTCTGTTGAGCTCTTGCTGCATTAAACTGCTGTTCGATGATTGGCTCGGATTCTCCATTGCCATTTTTCGAAGTCCGACGACTTCTCTTTTTTTAACTTCTAACAATTCTTTAATCAATCGTCTCGTGTTGATGACGTCTGGGTGCTGCTCTGTGAACCGCTGAAGAAGGCCATCCAGATTTCGTCTTTGGATATCAATTCGGCCATCAATTTCTGGTGTTGATATGGTTAAGCTGGACTCTTGGAGCAAGCTGCTCATGGATTGATCTTGCGCTTGATTTTTTTCATTGCTCAACTGCCGCTTGGCCGTATCACGAGCGTTTTCAGCTTCACGTAATTCCAGCTTGGCTTGGTTCAGCTGATTCACCACGGAGCTCATCTGCTCCGTCATGTCCATGCCCTCTACATTTTGAAGCTCCATGTTTCGAAGCTTGAACGCTTTCAGTCGGGCCTCAGCTTCTTCTAGCTTAACGACATAAGTTTTAATTTGATCATCAATGAATTTCCGTGCATTTCTTGAATCTTTTCTCGAATCACCCATGCTCGATTCAATAAATATAGAGACAAGTGATTGAACAACCTTCTTTGCTTTTTCAGGACTGGTGTCACGGTATGACAGCGCGTAAAGATTGTCTCGACCTACCGTTTTAATCTCAAGTGTTTTTATCAAACTATCTATCAATGCATCTTGATCACTTTTTGAATTTATTTTCAAATCAAGATCTGCCATTCTTATTAATTTTTCCACATTGGGGCGACTAATCAGCGTACGACTTAACATCACAACTTGCTGGTCAACATTAGGCTGAACGGCCAAACCCGACATCAATGGCTTAAGAATCGACTGGGTATCAACAAATATTCGCGCTGTTGCCTCATACTTATCTGGCACTGACAGCACGATGGCACAGCCAATAGCTGTTGCGATCCATGCGACAAGCAACCCCATCCGTCGGTGTCGCCACATGCCACGGGCAACAGTGGTTATTTCTGCAATTAGCTCATCCATTGGGTTTACTTTTTAGACTTTGTATTACGCCGCATTGCCACGTACCGGCAATGGCCAAGTAGTCAATTGACCACGTTCAGAACCAGCCCTGTGGAATGATCAAAATATCACCCGGTTTTACTTCAACATTTGCCGTGATATCCCCGCGCTTAACTAAGTCTTTAAGTCGTACCGAATAACGCTTTTCACCTTCTGATGCCCGCGTAATGGAAGCAGCATTTCCATCTGCAAAATCAGTTAACCCGCCAACCGCAATCATCACATCCAGCATCGTCATATTTTTTTTGTATGCCAAGGCCTGAGGTCTTGTTGCTTCACCGATTACTCGTATCTGTTCACTGTAAGGTCCAATAAAGTTGGTTGCGATAATCGTCACCACAGGATCTCGAACCAATTTTGAAAGTTCTTTTTCTACACTCCGAGCTATTTCAGTTGTCGTTTTCCCTTGCGCCACCAGTTCGTCTACCAGTGGGGTTGTCACTTTCCCGTCTGGCCGCACAGGGACTGACATCGATAACTCAGGGTTACGCCAAACGATGATGTTCAAGGTGTCTCCGGCACCCACAATGTAGTTGTAGTCGCTAGGCAGCGCCGTTGTGGGTGCAGGCGGATAAGCTTTTGACAGTCCAGAACATGCCGCCAGAATTCCAAGCACCAAGGCAAACCCTGACCACCGGAATATTTTATTTACAACGTGTTTCAATGTTTACTCCCTAAGCTTTTTGCACACATTTAGAAGCTAATTTTCATGTTTAAGTTTGCCTTTATCAGGCTAAATAAAATTGAGATTTCTCAAGCCAGTTACAAACTTGTTACATATTTGGTTTATTTTTTAGTTCAACTTTCCATGTCAAGTTATCTAATGACATCCCTATTTTTTCTTTTATAGCTTCCTAGATTTCATAATATTTTTGATACCAGTCCACAAATTTCTTGATGCCCTGCTTTATTCCTGTATTAGGAACAAACCCAACCCATTGCTTTAGTGCATGGGTATCTGCGTAAGTTTCGGGGACATCACCATCCTGCAAAGGCAAGAGCTCCTTCACCGATCGCTTGCCAATTGCATCTTCTATGCATTCGATAAAATCCAACAATTCAACGGGCTTGTTATTGCCAATATTGAACACTCGGTAAGGTGCGTTACTTCTCGAAGGGTTGTCGCTCACGGCGCCCTGATTACGTTCTGAAGTTGCCGCTCGATCAAGCACCCTGACCACGCCCTCCACGATGTCATCCACATAGGTGAAATCTCGTCTCATTTTTCCGTAGTTGTAAACAGGAATCGGATCGCCCGAAAGAATGGCGCGGGTGAACAGATACAAAGCCATATCAGGTCGCCCCCAAGGACCGTAAACGGTGAAGAATCTCAAACCGGTTGTTGGCAGTTGATAAAGGTGGCTGTAGGTGTGCGCCATCAGTTCATTGGCTTTTTTGGTGGCAGCGTAAAGACTGACAGGATGATCTATGCAGTCATGTTCCGAGAATGGGAGCTTGGTATTACCGCCATACACACTTGAACTTGAGGCATAGACCAGGTGGTCAATTTGGTGACGTCGGCAAGCCTCGAGAATATTGGTAAAGCCCACGACATTACTGTTGATATAGGCATGTGGATTTACCAGTGAATAGCGTACGCCTGCTTGTGCAGCAAGATGAACCACACGGTTGAATTTCTCCGCATGAAAGAGTTTTAGTAAACCAGCTTCATCTGTTATGTCCGCCTTTATGAACCTGAAATTTTTATAACCGGCTAGCTGGAGCAATCGATTTTTCTTGAGATTGACATCGTAATAGTCATTCAAGTTATCTATCCCGACAACATCATCCCCTCTTTCCAGTAGGCGCTTGGCTGTACTCATCCCAATAAACCCGGCCGCTCCTGTCAAAAGTATTTTCATAAATCAAGTCTTGACTCACATGTAGATCATCAAAATCTTAATTTATCGTCTAATAATCTTTATTGCGCTCGTGTCAATATGCAAGCATGTTTGGTCCCTCATATTCCTGTTTTTCCCAGACGTAAAAAAGCCCGCATTTGCGGGCTCTTCTATTGTTGGATAAAGGCTTGGACTTGACTCAAGCCAGTCGACTGCAAATTTCAATCGTGGTCGCACTCTGGTTCATGCTGTAAAAATGTAGTCCAGGTGCGCCACCTGCACGCAATTGCTTACACAAATCTGGCACCACATCAAGGCCAAAAGCCTTGATGGAGGCT
>Ga0114974_10001047_pt1 | contig 22119 bp, 19 predicted proteins | sample S_130206_EF_Meta_FD_87318 | JGI IMG/M metagenome (GOLD analysis project Ga0114974, IMG submission 87318) | Freshwater microbial communities from Lake Simoncouche, Canada to study carbon cycling - S_130206_EF_MetaG | ecosystem: Environmental > Aquatic > Freshwater > Lake | place: Lake... | reverse complement strand
TTCAACTCAAGGCACCAGTTCCGCGGTAGAAATACAAAATGCGATTAATAGTATTAGAACGCGTCTGAACGCTATGGGGGCAGCCGACGCAGGAAGGGACGAATTACTAAAAGCCCAATCCGCGCTCGTCACCGTATTGGCTTATACATACGGAACCGTAAAAGAAGCCGGAAAAGTCTTTGACTCTGAAGCGCTATTTGAGGCCCAGAAAACCGCAATGGACTTCATCAGTAAAGAGAAAGCACGTGCGGCGAGTAACGCAACCACGTTAAAAGAAGACAATTCGAATAAACGGCGTATGGCTCAAGTCAATACCTATTATACCCGCAATTATGAAGCCAATACTGAAGTCATGAAGAACATCATTTTTGTATCTGTTGCGCTCATTATATTGGCAATTCTACGCAATAAAGATCTGCTACCTTCTTCTATTTCAACTTTAGGCGTTATTTTCGTTCTTACGTTAGGAGGTATTGTCATTGGACGTCAAGTATTCGACATTATTCGTCGTAACGATCATGATTTTGATAAATACGACTGGAATTTTAACGAAGAAGAGCATGATAAGAAACAACTTAGCCAGCGGAATTCTGACCCCGCCAATCTCTCGGAAATGGGAATGGGAATGGCGCCATGCTATGGACCCGGATGCTGCGATGTCGGAACCATATGGAATCAGCCTGCAGGGAAGTGTATGCCTGGCGCGGGAGGGCGTGTAGGCGGCAGTGCTGTTTGGGCCCCCGACAGCAACCAACTCGCCATTACTTTAACTGTTCCAGGAGGATTGTCGAGTAGTGCTCCTGCGGATATAGTTACAATTACATTACCATCTGGATTGTTTTCAGGAACACCGGTGTTATCCGGAACTGAATATACAGGAACACCTTCTGTATCGGCACCATTCCCCTTAACGAAAATTACTAGTAGTATCGCCGCCGCAGGCTCGACGACGATTACGATTACGGGCATGACCCTATCCCCAAGCGCATATTCTATATCGAAACAGCTCACGGTGAAAACAACGAAAGATATCAATCTTGTTGGTATTGCTATTTCCGGCTTTTAATCTTAATTCACGCATCGGTAATTATAATCTAACAAATATAGTAGTTAGAATATAGTATAATAAAAAACAATTTATATTCATATAGATAAATGGGAATAGATTTTAATGACGCTGAAGGCATTGAACCCGAACTTTTAGAACAAGCCCAAAAAGGAGAGGCGATGATGAAAGAGACAGTAGCAACTGATGGAGAATCTTTGAAAATATCCGGCGGGGGCGGGGGCGGCGGAGGACAGCTTCCATTCAATGTTGTGCTTCAAGATTCGCAAGATAAAATTACAGAAGTCAAAAAAATTATGGCGATGGGTGGGTTTAATGGGCCTGAAAAATGTAAATACGAAACAAGTCTCGCCCACGCGGAATGGGTTCATTCGCGAAATCTAGAAAAAAAATGTACAAATGATGTGAAAGAAAAGAGTGTGAAATATACAGCTTTAGTGAATGGAAAGGCGCAGACACACGAAATTAATAAAGCTCACAAAGAATGGACCGATATTCGAGGCAATTGTGTCAAAAGTGTCTCGGATGTAATAGAAAAGGCGAATAAATATGTCGAAACCGACCGTCGGTGTCGCGCCAATAAAGATGCGGATAATGATATTTACCCTTCTCTCACATTGGACGGGAAGAAACAAGGCTTTCATGTTCGCCGCGAAGTAAATACTGAGAATGTGGAAGGCTTTTTTGGAAATAGGGGGGGCATAAAAGAGGGGTTTGATTTTTATAACGGTTCGGCGTATAATGGCGGTAATAGTATAGCTGTCGCCGCATCTAGTTCGCCTGCTGCGCCTGCCATCCTGAAATTCAACAAACGCCTACCAAGATACGCCGACGTAACAGGAAATAGGGCTTCTTCGGATGGTGATAGTAACACAATTATCCCATGGACTGAATATTATACCGATTGTACGGGTAGTATTACTGCTATCCAAAGAGAATTATGCGAAAATGCCAATATACAAATAGATAAATATGCGAACACAATCAATACTCTATTTGATAGAGCAGATGATTTATTGAATACGTATTATAAATTATCGATAACCGGTGGTCAGTCGCCTGAAAAATTAAACGAGATTTTACTTAGTGATAAGAATATTAAATCCATTATAGAAAATCAAAAGAAAAATATTGGATTATACAAGCAAAACGCCTTATATGACTATGACGAATACAATAGCCTCTCATTTTACGAGGATTTGGTGATGTTTCTTTACTACGCGGTCTTTGCGATTTTCGTGTTTATGTCTCTACGCGAGTTCTTTTCATCCGCGGGTGGTTCTTACGATAAGCGCAATATTATTATATTGATATTATTAGGCATTTATCCGAAATACATCTTACCGGTTGTATTGTGGATATTGAACGGTCTTACGAAAATAGCAGAAACCCTCGGAGTGAAGAATGTGCGTTTTTGGGGTGCGTAAATACGAATGCGAATGCGAATGCGAATACGAATACTACACCCGTATTTTATGCGTCATCGTCCTCGTTTTCGGCATCGACATCGACGTCATCGTCGTACATGATACGACACTTACGCCATCCTTTCTGCGTGAGTTTTCCGAACTTCTTCGTCATATAGTCGTATAGTTCATTGCCCTTCGGGATATTCTTACCATGTTGTACAACGTACCATTTCTTGAACTCTTCATATACTTCGGTCTTCTTGATATATGTATCTTCATCTGCGACGCGAATCTTGTCGCGCAAGAATTCCGAGAGATAGTCCTGAGTATTGCGATACTTATTACTACTCGCTGTAACGGCGGCGCATGTCCGCACTTTTCCATCTGTTTCAAATGCCTTCTTGACGAGCATCGCCATAAAGACATTTACCCACACCTTTATTTTCACATCCAAGTTCTTATCGATCAGGAACTGATACGGCTCTTCGGGATCGTCGGTTTTCGGCTCCTCGCAGAATTTCGATTTATAAGGGCAAAGACGGATACGACGCCATGTACCGTCGTCGTTGCTCTTGATATCAAACAGCACATTCGTACATACGACCAACTTGAACTGCGGAACAAACGAAATCGTATTCTTGAAAAGCGCGCGGGCGGTCATATCATCGCCACCGGTGATTTCCTTCAAAATACCCTCGTTGATGCGATCGCCCTTCGTCGGTTCCTGCATAACTGCGTAACGCACACCTTTGAGGACTGCGAGTTCTGGTGAGGCGCCGCCAATCATCGCGCGTTTCTGCGTTACTGCGGTGATGGGGAGGACCGCCTTGTACTCGCCAAGGCACGCCGACATCAATTCAATGAGTTTCGATTTGCCGTTGCTTCCACCACCGATATAAATATTGAATGTCTGTTCGCGATTCGTGCCGATCAGGGTTGAAGCGAGATGCTCCCACATATACGTCCGCAGTTCTTCTTCTGGGAAGAGTTGCGCCATGAACTCGTTGATTTCGTTGATGTGGGCTCGATGCTTCTCCTCGTCGAGCTGGATATAGTCGATTTTCGTGGTCTTGGATAGATTGTCGTCCGGCTGACCGCGGCGAAATGTCCGCGTCTTGAAATCAATGACGCCGTTCTTGAAACACAGGAGCTCAGGGCGTGTATCTATTTTTTCCTCAAAATCCTTGTCATAGAATTGCTCACGCACCTCACGCATAATGTTGTTCTTGAAACTCGTCGTCTTCAGTTTCGTACAAATATCCACGATACGGCGCGACCTTTTTCGCGCGGATGTGTATTGGTCGCATGTTGGGTCAAGCCCTGATGTGAGATCCATAATCTCGCGGTGCTTCTTCGTATAAATATCATGCATGTCTTTCGAGATGAGCGCGCGAAGTGAATTCCCTTGGTCGCATTCCACCCAACGATTCTTCTCGAACTCATACCACATGTTATCCTTCACGCTCACACATACGAAGCGGTCCTTGAAAATCGTGTATAGAACCGTCGCCAAATCTACATCCGTGGATGCGTCGTTGGTCGTCTCGTTACAAATAGTTTGATGAATGAAGTTGTCGATGGTTTCATTGCGGATACGCGCGTATTCTTCGGGGCAATCGTTCTTCGCCCAATACATGATCGACCGCCGCGTAAGGCCCTCGGGGCTATAAGGAAATCCGCACCAAGTATCATAGCTCTTCATAATATCCGCATACGAGAATTTACTGGACTTCGCGCTGAATAGCATCCAAGTCAGGAAGAGCTTGTCGCTAGTATTGTGAAGTGCCAAGCCGACGCGGAGCCATTTATCGTATGGGTCATAGTATTGCGATGGAAGCGCCATCGTGTAATAGTGGGTTTCGCGGATTTCATACTCTTTCGGCTCAAGCATATTCAGCATGATTTCAACCGCCATCGTAAGTTCGGACTGGTTCGTGATTTTATCCATCATGATTATACCGTTGTGCGACATCAACGCGTCACTCCCACCACCCGGATTCATGCCACCGCCGCCACCCGTGACGACCAAGCGCAGACGCTTTCCGCCATCCGCGCCACCATTCGCGCCGCCGTTTCGCCCCGCTGTGCCACGTTGCTGATTCAGAAGCGCGTCATATTCGGCTTTTAAGGTAGGGTTGTTCGGTAGAATCGAAAATGATGGATATCCGGTTTCAATTGCTCCGGGCGCTCCACTGGCCGCGGTTTGAACCGATAATTTGGCGAACTGCTCTTTTACATTGAATTTGCTCGTTTTCTCTTCCTGACACATCCACGCGCCGTCCGTATCATCGGGGTCATGCATCATGATGAAATGATACTTCAACATATACGCCTTATGTCCGGGTTTGCGCGAACCGTATAACTGCCAGTTTGTGTGGCCGCGCGATATTCCTTCATCAAGCACATCATTCCACGTATTCGTTATTGGGATATCCGTCCAAATCTCCGGAAGTTCTTTCAGCATTCGTGTGCGCAACATTCGCTGAATCGGGCGCTCTACGCTGGCGCCAATTATCATATGAATACCGTCCTTGGTTACATCTTCCAACTCATTGACATCGCTCTTTTCGAAGATATAAATCGGGATGGTTGCGTCGGCGGGGATTTCCACGAGTGCTTCCAACGTCTGGATGTAGGATTGGATCATATCCAAAACGTGTTCCTTCGAATGCTGGCGTTTGGTGATACTCGTTTCATACCTGAAGTCAAAATCTACCGTGATAATACCCCGTTCAGGATTCTGTTTTTCGGTCAAGAACTCCTGTTTTCCGGTTTCAAACACATGAGTATAATACTTCTTCCAGAAGACCGGCAATATCGCAGGCGGAATCGTATAAACTCCGCCATAGACATTCAACGCCTTATCCCCAATCCGCGTGTGCGTATAAGCTTCGCCTGGTTTCGATACATGATGTTTCATAAATTGTTCATACGTCATCCCCGCGCAAAGAGACTGGTATGAAGCGGTTGTGGTGTCGGTGGGCGTCGCAGGCGCCGTATTAGCGCTGCCTCCTCCTCCATTCACGGTTGTTGTTGTTGTTGTCATTCTCCTCGCGTCGTCGGATTGTCTCTCTTGTAAAAACTAATTTTGGTAGGTTGAAGTTTCAATTTTGTCCGGTTTATGAATTGAAATTTGTAAAACCTCCGGTTTATATATTCCAGAGGTTTTATCTCTAAATCTGATCCCCCAAAAATGGCACTTGGACTTTTCCTTCCTAAAAAACCGGTGAAAAAGGGGGATACTTTATTTTCCATTTTCTGGGCGCAGGACTTTTGTAAAAAAAGTGTTTTAGCCCGTGGATTTTTTTTTAGTGTTTGGATTTTCTGGTTTGTGACCATATATCGTCAGGGGTAAAATAATGAGAGCATAATGGTGTGGGTGTTTTGTGGTGGGCACTGGGTTGTTGCTAGGGTTATCGTCACAAAATGGTCGGGTTCGCTCGGGGGAAGAAGCATGGCGGCTGAAACATCATAAACATGTGACTGACCTTTTTGGGGGTGGTGGGCGGACTTCGTCAGTTTTACCGATATATTTTATGGACATATTTTAGAACATTAGTAATGAACTGGTATGAAAATGAGAAACTCAATTACTTGTAAAAAAATCGAGTATAGTTATGAATGTAAATTATGTAACTTTAAATGCTCATATAAAAGCAACTATGAGAACCATCTTACTACGCGCAAACATAAAATTATGGTAAAAAATGAAGAATTGTCACAAAAGAAAACCAACACTGTTATATCATCCCAACTAGATACATCGACACTGACGACGGAATGCGTCAATACTTGTAAATACTGTAATAAACGATATACTCATCTTTCTGGATTGAGCCGTCATAAGAAAACCTGTATTAAAATTCCAACGAATCGCCCCCTTACGATAACACGCGATGAGTATGACAAACTACTTGAGTTTATAGAACACATTAATAACTGTAACGAAACTGTAAAAAACAATAATGAATTAAACACAGGTGATAGTTCTGATGAATATATGAAAGTATGCGATAACAACCTTCAAAATACAATAGTTCATAATACAAACTGTATGAAGGATATGATGATTACGAGTATCAAACTACAAACCAAAATGGTTGAATTGACGAAACAACATAACGAAAAATCCATATCACCGTTATATTCATCTAGACCTGAAATCATAATAAATGTCGAGCATCCCACATTCAACAACACCACGAATACCAACAGTAACAACAATAATAACAACAACAACAATAATAACAACCACAACAATAATAACAACAATAACAACACTGAAAACTAACTTGGTAAAGACATATCAAAAGGCCGAATGGCCCTACACAATAAATACAGTTAGTTTACAAAATACCAATCTTGACCGAATCTCTCTTTTCAGTCGAAAATATTCCGTTTGAAACTCTTCATTTCAAAAGTTTCAAATCCAAGGGCTTGGCCATTTATGTTTCAAGGATAAAACCGCCAAAAATATTCCGTTCAAAACTCTTCATTTCAAAAGTTTTAAATCCAGAGACTTCATCCATTATGTTTCAAAGACAAAACCGTCGAAAATATTTCGTTCAAAACGGCCGAAGGCTAGAATAAACGAAGGAATTAGACCCCCTATTTTTGGACATTTATTTGTCCACCAGAAATGTCCATTTTGCCCTTTGCGCGTGGGAGTTTTGAAACATGAAATGAAAAACATCAAAAAATGGGGTTGTGACCATAATGCTCACAAAACGTATTTTTTGCGTTGAAAACCTGTGACTGAACTTTTTTGGGGGGTTGGTGGGCGCGTCCATTTTGGTAGGTTAAAATAGGACATTTATGTATAAGGATATATTTAGGATACACCAAAAATATCCGAGGATACATATCATAAACATGCAACATACATTCTATTGTAAAAAATGTGACTTCAAATGCTGTAAACAAAGCATCTATAATAAGCACCTACAAACACTCAAGCACACTCGTATCGAAAATATCCAGATACATACCGGACCCGGATACATAGATACAACAAATATACTGTCCGAAAAATGTCCAAAAACTGGATATTCATTTATATGCCAATATTGCTTGAAATCATATAAGTATCATTCTGGATTATGGCGACACAAACAAGAATGCCACGAAATTGTAACAGCAATAGTCAATAATAAAGACTCTGTCACTACGTTGGACGATACAACGCCTATAAATGAGATTATACGTAAAAACCCAAATAATAATCTTGAAAAAAATAACGATAATACAACCCATGACCTCGTCGCTGAAAACCGAGAAATGAGGGTGATGATGATGACATTGATGACAACCCATTCCTCCCAATTACAGACACTGATGACAAACAATACCCAATTACAGGCGCAGATGTTGGAAATGATGAAGGCAACACAAATGACAACCACAAATCCGAACGCGACAGGTATCGCGTCAAATGTTACAGGAGACCATAACGCCGTGAACAGCCACAACATAAATAATACATTCAGTATGAACATGTTCCTGAACGAGAAATGTAAGGATGCGATGAACATGAAGGAATTCGTGAATTCCATCCAGTTGAATATGACCGACTTGGAAAATGTTGGCAGGCTTGGCTATGTGGAGGGAATGTCGAATATCTTCATTGACAACCTCCAGAAGACCGATGTATACAAACGACCGGTTCATTGTAGCGATATTAAGCGCGAAACCTTATACGTGAAGGACAACAACGAGTGGCAACGTGACGGTCCAGAACATGAGAAAATGACAAACGCGATTCTTGCCGTGGAACAGAAGAATGTGGTGCTAGTGAATGAATGGGCGAAGGCCAACCCGCGATGTATGAATAGTAATACCCGAGAGAATGAAAAATACTTCAAGTTGTCAAAGATTGTCACCGATGGAGAAAAGGATGGGAATATAGATAAGGTGATACGCAAAGTAGCAAAGCGCGTGACGATTGAAAAGGACACCCCGCAAATCGAATAACCAATAATGTACGTGAAAGATAAATTGACACAAATCTCTATAATTTTTGCTTTATAGTCCAAAATTATAAATACTATTATTATAACAGTTACAAAAAGTAACTATATTCGGACATTAGTAATATAAAAATATAATAAGATATTATATAAAATTATGCCAAAAATGGTGTTTGATTATTCAAATACAATATTTTATAAAATAACATGTAAAGACCCAAATATTATTGATCTGTATGTTGGTCATACAACAAATTTTGTCGAGAGAAAAGATTATCATAATATATGTTTTACAAATACTACATCAGATAGCTACAATTGTAAGTTATATGAAGTAATAAGAAGTAATGGTGGATGGGATAACTGGAAAATGGAAATAATTGACTGTATTCGTTGTGATAGCATTCATGAAGCGATGAAGAAAGAACAAGAATATTCTATATCGTTGAACGCAACATTAAATATTATAGAACCAATACCTCAACAACGAGATGATCCGCAGCCAATAACTTTGAATATCAATGAAACAAAAGAAAATGACGATAATATAACAAAATATCGTTTTTATTGTAAAAAATGTAACTTTAAATGTGATAAGCAAAGTAATTATGACACACATCTTACCACTAATAAACACAAACGGTTACCGAAAAATATAACAAATGCCACAAATGTCACAAATGTCACAAATGTCACAAATGTCACAAATGTCACAAAATCCACAAATACTTGCCCCTATTGTCATAAACAATATGCTCATCGTTCAGGATTATGTCGTCATAAGAAAATCTGTACTATGAAGATTGCCAAGTATATCGCGAATAACTCCAATAATCTAGCACATGATGTACATGATGTATATGATAAACTAATAAATCTATTAGAAATTATAAAAAATAAAAATGATAGTGATTCGGATGTTCCGAATAATAATGTCAATACTACAACCTGTAAGAAGGAGATACTGATTTTTACAGGAGACAATATCAATATCAACAACAATAACAACAACCACATCAACAACAATAACAATAACAACAACCACATCAACAACAACAACAAAAACAACAACAACAAAAACAACAACAACAACAACAACAACAACAACAACAACAACAACAACAACAACAACGCAACTTAACTTGACAAAACCATACAAAAGCCGGAGTTCGCAAGTAGATAAGGTGATACGCAAAGTAGCAAGCCGTAAAATCAAAATTGTGAATAAAAATACATAAAAACAATATCGGATTTACTCTAGAACCACAATAATGACAGACGAAACCACCACCAAAGTCGCGATTGCCAAAGAAACAGTCACGCGTCTTCTTCGAGATATTCGCGATGTAATGACCGACGCCACCTTAGACGAATGCGGTATCATTTATCGTCATAGCGAAACCGATATTCTCACCGGCTATGCGTGTATTGTTGGTCCATCCGATACACTTTATTTCGGCGGGTATTATTTCTTTCTCTTTAAGTTCCCTACGAACTATCCGCATTCTCCGCCGGTAGTTTCTTATCTAACAAACACGAATAACATTCGATTTCATCCCAATTTTTATGCGAATAGAAATGTATGTGTTTCGATTATAAATACATGGCGCGGAGAGCAATGGTCGGGGTGTCAGAATATTCGGTCTGTTTTGATGACATTCCAATCATTATTGGACAAACAGCCGCTACTTCATGAACCGGGTATTCGCTCGGCGCATAGCGACTTTAATTCATACCACATCATGGTGGAATACTACAATTATAAGTTCGCGTGTTTGGCGTTAATGAAAGACCTCACTACGTATATCACGATTGAATCGACGCTGGTCGGCGAATTTCAAGAGTTCATGCGGCGGAAATTTATAGAAAATAAAACGCGTATCCGAGAGATTTTGGTAGAGCGGGGGCGAACTTACCCAGAAAAGAAACCTGTGAGTATTGGTTTATATGGACGTATTAGTACGCATGTATCATATGACACCATTATGAGAGATTATGATGCGGTAAATGCGTTGTTTGATTGAGTGAGTGCGGGCGGGCGGGCGGGCGGGCGATTCGCGTGGCGAATGTATGCGATGAATAAAGTATTATAATCATCGCGGTTTCGACTTAAATTGAAATTAAATGTATCTATATACATTATACCACCATTCTCTCGTTCGCGTCAATTTAAGAGTTCAACGATGCATTTCTGTTCTGTATGTAACAACATGTATTATATCAGTATCACGCCTGAAAACGAACTACAATATTACTGTAGAAATTGCGGCAACATAGACAATACGATTGCGGCTGACAATATCTGTGTCAGCAAGGTGAATGTGAAACACGCAACCACGCCGCAATCCTTTTCGCAGGTGGTGAATAAATACACGAAGTACGATCCGACATTACCGCGTATTCATACGATACGCTGCCCGAATGATGAATGTCCAAGCAATCAGGGAGCCGACGCAGCAGCAGGAGGAGGGGGGGCGAAGGAAGCGAAGAAGAAACCGCACAACGAGATTATTTATGTGCGTTACGATGATACCAACCTGAAATACGTGTATTTATGCGCAAGGTGTGACAAGGTGTGGAATACCGAGCAACAGTAATGCCGCAACGCCGCACCACCGCACCACCGCACCGCCGCACCGTTATTTTTATTGTTTTACATTCGCTCGGCGTAAAACAATAAATTGAAACATAATAAAGTGTAATACATATATATATATACACGTTTCATTACACGTTCCATTATGTCAAGTGGTATTCCTGCTCCGCCAAAAAAAACACAATTCCGCGACCCCGATGCCGAGGATAACGAAGAAGAAATCATGTCTGAACCCGGCGATGACGCCAGTTCGATTGCTAGCGATGCTGATACCTCGTCGTCAGTCGCTGATACAACCGACGATAGCGATACTGACACAGAAGCCGACGCAGCGGCGGCGGATAGTAGCGCCGATGAAGCAGAACTCGATGACGCAGCAGCCGCCGATGCGGGAGGAGGAGGAGGAGACAGCGACGATGAAGCCATATCAAAGAAAACCAAAAAGAAACGTGCGGCTGCTTCTTCCGCCAGTAAGAAAAATATGGAAGACGATATGACATTATTAGGCGTGCCTCATGGCATACATTTTGACGACGATGAAGACGATGATGCCGACGGCGATGACGAAGATGAAGACGCAGATAAAGACAGCAGCGAGTACTTCCAAAAACTGAAATCGAATGTTCGTGAAAGTTACATAGATACCTATCATCCGGAATCTTTGTCGCACAACTATGATGAAATACAGACACTTTCGCGAGTTGTCCGAAATAGCGCAGGTGTCATCGTGGATGAGTTACACCGCACAATCCCAATTATGACAAAATACGAAAAAACGCGGATTTTAGGTCAGCGTACGAAGCAAATCAATGAAGGTGCGCCTACATTTATCAAGATTGACTCTACAGTGATTGATGGCTACTTGATCGCGATGAAGGAATTGGAGCAAAAAAAGACGCCGTTTATTATCCGTCGTCCGTTGCCTAATGGCGGTTCGGAATATTGGCGAATTCAAGATTTAGAAATAATCTAGTTCGGGAAAAATGGGTGAAACACCGGACGTGCAGTCGCTGCCGTCGTCGCCGCCGCTCCCTGTGAAGGAAATGTTCGATAGTCGACGTTATAATCACTAGATGACGACGATGAGATGGACCAATCAGATGACGACGAATTCGAATTCGACTTGTATAACGACGACGACGACAACGACGAATTAGATAATGCTAAGTCTTCGAATGTATAAGGGTTGTACGTCTCGATAGGATTTTTTTGTGTAGTAGTAGATTCAATATTATCTCGTTTCACACAGCAACAACGAAAATATGACTTTATAGATGTGATAATACTAGATTCGGTCATTGAATGGGGTGTGTGTGTGTGAGTGTCAGGTGTCAGGTGTCAGGTGTATGTGTCTGTGTGGGTGATATTTGTTATTACGCGATATTTCTTTTTCAGCATTTCCAACGCTTTCCGCATTCTAAACATGTGACAAAAGTTGTCATCGGTTCATCTGCCGAACGTGTCTGTAGTTGGTAATACGTGCATTTCTTGGATTTACACTTATTACACGTAAAGTTGTCGGTCGATGCTTCGATATTTGGTTCGTACTTCTGCTTGTCGCGAACCTTTTTGTCTTCAATCAACTTTTTCCACTTATCTGGGCAAATGTCCTGATGTGTCATGAACGCGATTTCTTGTGATTTGAGATTACCCGATATCAGGGCACTTGAAACGTCCGGTTTCTTTAAGTTGATATATACCGAACGGAGATGGTCGATGTATAATGTCACGAAGAACGGATTGGACCATTTTTTCACGATGTTATTCTTGGAAGCATGCTGGATCGTCCAGTTGAATATTCCCTTTTCGATATTCGTAGATATTGCGTCGATGGTCTCGGTGCCGGTGCCGGTGGCGGGTTCGTCTGCTGCCGCTGCCGCTGCTAGTCCGCCGCCGCCGTGGGAAGCATGTAATAACGCAAGGATTCGCTTTTTGACCTCGATGCGAAATTGGTCAGGATAAGCGATGGAATCAATGGACGACATAGAAATCTATTGTATTGTATACATTATAATAGATTTCTTTAATCAATTTTTACGACTTACTGTAACATAAATGATAAAATCAGACATACTCTTCTTCGCTCAACTCTGATTCGCTTTCTGCCGCGATGACAGGTTCGTCCGAGGACTTTTTAGACTTTACATTGCGTTTGGGTTTTGCCGCAGTTACAGTGACGGTCGGTTTCGGGTTCAGGTTCAGTTTCGCGCCTGACTTCGGTTTCGACACTTTGTGATTACATTCTACTACGGGAGGAGGGTCTATGTCGGCGTCGGCGTCAGAAGTCAAAGGAGAGTCTGAAGGCGGTGTTCCAGATTCCGTCTCGGTTTCCGTAATAAATTCACTTTCAGTCGATTCCGACTTGTTTTTCTTACCACCGCGTCCGCGACCTTTCACCCTGCCTCGCGGCGTTTTATCTTCACTATCGTCGTCGACGACAAACCCGTCCTTTAAATACCCGCTGCTTGTTTTTTTATGCGAAGGAACCGAGTCCAACTCATCACTTTCGTTTTCATCGGCAAGCGCAGACGCCGCAAGGTCTTCAAACCCGCCAAATAATTTCTCATATATTATATTCCACAATTCGGTTGTCAAATGAATGGCGGTCTCGTTGTCCATTCTAGCGACAAGGGCGATATTTCCGTAAAAAATGAGTTCATCGATAGGCGGAGGCATCTCATATTTATTTTCAGACCCAGCACGTCCTTCCGTTTTCGCCCATACATCGACATAAATGTATTTCGGAATGACTTCCTCGGTTGAAACATCAAACGCCAAATTCCGCTTATTCTTGTATCGATACGTATGATAACAACTGAACCCATTATGGTTACGATATCCACATTTTTTTGATAGTAGAATGGTAAGCTCTTCTAATGTTGTCTCGCCCGCTGGTTCGACGACGCATTCAGATAATGAACCGCCCTTTGAAATAATGACAATCGTTGTTTTTGTATTTTGGATTGATTCATTGATCGTCGAGGATTTACCCTTCTGTTTAGTATCATTCGTGATTGAGATGTCAAACATCGTAAAAGACGGCGCCATTATGTACATATACTATCGTTATGTTTCTATATTATTTACGGAGGACGCACGCACGCGCACGCATGGAGTTGTATGCGATATAAACGTAACTCGTGTATATATTGTAATCATAGTAGTATCTGTTAGATGGCCGCCAATCACGTCCGAAACCAGCGAAAGAAGCAAAGCGCGAGACAGGCGACTGTTATATCCGGACTAAGCACGATTTATCGTAATCAATCAACAACACATTCGATACAGACGCATCAGCAAACGGAACCGCGCATATTTTTACTTGACGTAACATTAGATGAAATGAATCAAATGTACCCAAAAATACACGGAATCATCGAGAAGGGGCGACTTCGGCCCAAAGGAACCGAGGTATTTTTCGTATATAAGAAGATGGAACATTACATAATATCCGAAGATGCTGTATATGAAGTTCACGGCGGCGCTTTCGGAACAGACGCGGTATCACTGAAAGAACGAATTCCGGTGGATGGGCCGATTACAATAGTAGAACTGCCGACGACGACACCGACGACGGTCCCATTACTCGTAGATGAAAGTTATTATAAGTTATCGAACGCTGGTGGCGGTGGCGCGGGCGGAGATACCCCGCATAACGCATCCTATCTTTCACCAAAACACATTATAGACCGTCATATGAAAATAATCGTGAAAACTCATCCCAAATCAATGAACGCATTTGTATTCATTATGAATGATACAGAGACGGAGGTTCTCGATTTTTATATTACTACCGAAAATGGTATTATAATGACTACACCTGCCACCTCCGGTACCGCCACCGCCGCCACCGCCGGACTGAGAGATATACTGACAAAAACATGTAAGGATGATGTTAATTCGTTTCTAGAACACTTCAAATTATGTTCGTAATATACACATGAATACAATATATACTATTCGTAATGTTGTGGTTAATACAAAATATTCTTTTTTCTATTAGTTTAATTGTAGTTATACATTATTTGTATATCTATTTCGAAACAACCCTTACCGCTCCAAAAGTAAAAGATTTAATCCATTGCCCAAAACAGAAATATAAATCGTTGTTTGATACCATAAACAAGAATTTAGACAATAATACGACGAAATCGGCTGATGGGAGAGGAGTAGAATCGCGAACATACAATTCGTCGTCTAATTTAGGAATAGACGAACAGACAACCCATCAAGAACAGCATGAAAACATGCGCATAAATACGACTAGTAATGATATGAAATCCGACCTAAAAACCTTCTTACGCGGGATTGGGTTGAAGGCGAAGTCGCCCTCTGAAATGTCATTTCGCCCAAGCTATGAAACGAGTTAAAGATATAACACGTATTCTATTATATAATGTACCAACAACAACAACGTCGGCCACAGCAGCAGCAGCAGCAGCATTCTTGTGCGAATATGCGTGTTTTGAATTCGCAAGATTCCGACAGTTTATTGTCGAATTTTCCAACTACAAGACTTTCTTATGAAGCGTCTATTCATAAGAACGATAAGAACCAACACCAAAATTCGGCTTCGGCTTCGGATTATAAGTGTTTTCTACTTCCAAAAGGCCGCCGTTGTATCGCGTGGGCTACTGAGTGGGGGCGCAATAAAATATTCGCGATCATTGAGATAGATGGTTCGCGCGACAACGAACGCGAACGCAGTATTTCGCCGGTTATTCGTAAATTTCATCAAGAGAATGGATGGATGCCTGGAAGGGTTCGTATATTGGACGCATGCTTTGACCGGTCACTTGTTTATGGAACTGTATTTGGCGGGGTATTATTCAGAATAAATGAACACCGTTCGTCGAACACGTCGCAGTCGCACTCGAATTCGCAGTTTTTCTCTATTCATACAATTTATTGGTATAAGGGTAATCCTATTCCGCCATCGACCATATCTGGACATATTCGTTTATGCGAGGACATTTTCGCCAACAACGATATTCGGCAAGTTGCTTATACGAAACAAAATAGTGTGATATTTGGACTACCCGTATTATGTAATACCGAACAAGATGCCAGAAATCTTGCGGGTCAGTTGGCATATGAAATATTTGCGATTCAGTATCGTTATTTCACACATACTCGCGTATTTCAGCAGATTCTTCAAGACAGGCCGACGTCGGTTCCGGCGCCATCCACGCAAGTTCCAGTTCATAGACCCACGCCAGTACCGAGCGCACCCGTGTCGTCGTCGTCGTCGTCATCGTCACCTAAGCGCTTATTCATCCAACCGCCCGATGAAATGCTTACCAATATCCAAGCTACATTTATCGTCCGACCGAATATTCAAAATGATATATATGAATTATTTGTATCGGCGTCGGGCGGTCGGTGCGAATATGTCTTTCATAACTTCGCACATGTATCTGGTTATAAAACAAGTGTTATGATGAATCGATTATTTCGCAATATTACAGAGAATGAACGCTTAGATTCGATGGAGGAAAGTGAAGATGAGACCGAGTTCGAAAATACTGAACCGGATAAATATGTCACACTTACAAAGGAATACAAAATGATATGTAGGTTTAATAAGCGGTTTTGTCGTTGGGTGCCAATCGAAATCGCATCTAAAAGTGATACAATTACAGACTATCAGGTGAAACAGCACGAGGTACGGTACATAAATTATCGCCGCAATAAATGAGTATAAACATTACACGTTGTATTATACTATATTGTATTATTCGGTCGATGAGACCACCCGTGTATTCGAGTTCATTATCATTTCATCGGTTATATAACGCCGTGAATACCGTACAGCCTATTATTCACGAATGGAAAAAATGCTTGCCGTTTCTTCGGCCATGTTATTCCGTTAGTGATGCGTCATCGCGAGAGACTATATCTATTCTGCGTGAAAATCGCGTTCCGATGATATGCGATAATCCGCGTCAGGTATCGTTTGTGAATGATTATTCATTGGTTATTGAAGAAAAACGGGTCGGGGCGAATGAATATATTGCGCGGAATATGAAAGATCTCGGTGGTCCGGCTCCGGCTACGCCTCGTGCTCCGGCTCCGCCTCCGCTGTGGATACATACGACTATTTCATCCGACGGCATCGAATTAACCAGAGAAATGTTCGAATATGTCTGGGCTCACAAACTTATACTGAATGGTATTGTTTTCAATACACGGAATTTTGCGGATAAGAATGCGGCATTTCCGCCATCGATGTATAGTTACAAGATCGCATTTGATTACATCTTTAGGAATATGATTACGCCGTTCAAAAAAGAATACGGAATTCATACACCGTGTATTATGATAGACGGTCGAAACCATATTACCCGACTCGAACATTTACACGAGCTTCGTCATTCTGCGTTTGATTCTAACACCTCATCTGTGATACATTTGTGTAAGGAATCTGGCATAGAGTTGCGTTTAATTGTTGATTCATTGCTGGACCGTACATAAGAGGCGTCGTGAATTATATTTTTTGCTCGGTGTATATATATATACATACATACATACATACATACGTAGTAATCATGAGTTCTGCTGTTTCTGAAGAGCCTTTGTTAGGAGGAGCCAAGCGTAAAATCCGCCTTGGAAATGAACATATGAACCTTCAACCTGCTCTGCCGATTAGCGGCCAAAAGATGAGAAAAATCAAGCCGTTTGTTTTCAAGAATCAGACAAAGTATTTAGCGCGCTTACATTCATCTCCTTGCCGTTCAAAAAGCCAGAAGAAATGCGCGAGCCGCAAACTACGCCAGAGTTGTAAGTATGCTCGCGGAACGAAGCGCACGTTTTGCCGCAGGCGTACGAATAAGAACTACCGGTCGTAAGGTGTATATATGATATGTACCCCGCGACAACACCTATTCATATGTTTTTATTATATCATCTAATAATAACAACATAATGTCATATTTACGTTCAAACCCCCTAGCCGAGCATAACTCGGGTATTGCTTTATCAAGCAATCAAATCCCGCAGAATGCCGGTACGGGTAATATGTATCAAGGTCAGGCCGGACGCGCGTTCGTTCAGGGCGGTGGTGGAGCGAGTCAATACTATTCATTCAACCCCGGAAATTCGGATAGTGATAACGCACATGCGCGCGGGTCGTACGCGCCAGTTAGTGTAGGTTCGAATTCCGTCGCTACTGGTGGTCGCAGCCGCAAAAAGAAGCTCACTACGTATCGTCGTCATCGCCGTTCAACGAAGTGTAAGAAGTGTAAGTGCGATATTATAATCACTGGTGGCGGGTCTCGTCGTCACAGTCGTTTCTGTAAGCATAAATGCTGTAATAAATCGTTAAAGAAAACAAATACACGACGCCGACGATACGGACAGTCGGGTGGAAGCGCCGCATTTGCGAATGCCGCGTATTCTATCGGCGGAGCAGGAACCGAAGTTACTCGCGATACTACCGCATTGGCCAACCCAGCTCCTTATACTGCTTACAATAGCTGCCATCCAGTCGCGTAATACCTGATTATGGTTCCGCTTCGCACTCCGGTTCCGTTTCACTCCGGTTCCGTTTCACTCCGGTTCCGTTTCACTCCGGTTCCGTTTCACTCCACTAGCACCATCAAGCATTTTCCATTTGTTTTGGGAATGGTTGATTTCATTTTCGATTTCGCGCTTATCTCCGTAGTCACCGAGAGAATTCCCGTATCTTCATCTATTTCAATAATATCCGCATCCGCCAACGCGGCTTCTTCTTTCTTCGTCGATACGGCTGGAGGCTGATATTTCACCGTCCATTCGTTTTTGTAGTATCCTACTGTGTCTGTCATCACAATACGATATCTCTGCTTGATATAGTATGTCTGGCGTTTCAACCACTGGCTGCGGAATAAATCCTGAGGGTCAATAATATCAATCACGAGAGGCGACGCGTGTTTCACACGCAGGATACGACCCACCGACTGACACACATCCGTCTTCGGGGACGCCATAATCAGCGTCGTCAGTGTCTTGATATCCAATCCTTCCGACGCCATCGCGTATGTCGCAATAATCACCTTCTTGCTCTCGCTCAGTTTTAGCGCCGCCTCTTTCATTCCGCCTACATAATACCCCACCGTAGCGATTTTCCTATTTTCTATCGCGTCATGGAAATATTCTAGCAACGACCGGTTATGCGCCAATATCATAATCTGTTGGTCGGGGTTTGTCGCCAGCTCATTCTGTAGCACATCCAGTACAAACTCGCTCCGCCGATTATAATTACACACTTTAGAAATCATCGTGCTGAATTTGGGGTTACCGCGGTAGTCATATTCCGTCTCGTTGAATTCGGCGTCATCGACTTTATACTGAATACCCTTGACGATAACCGAGTGGGTCGTCGTGTCGTTTTTCTCTTTATGAACCACGTCGCCCAAGAAATGTTTGAATACTTTTGTAAGCCCGTCTTTACGCACCATCGTGCCCGATAGCCCCAGCGTATATTTTGTCACTATTTTCATCATACACCGACAGAATACTTCGGCCGACATGTGATGACATTCATCATATACTGTGAGGCCAAACGTGTCGAACATATCTCTCGGATACTCTTTCATAGAGAGGGATTGAAGCATTCCGATGACGATATCTTTATCGTCGATATCTAGGATTTGCCCCTGTATCATTCCGACACGCGCCGCAGGAAGGAACTGCTGGATTCTCTCGATCCACTGATTCAAAAGGAAGCTTTTATGAACGACGACGAGGGTTTTCACTCGGAGTCGCGCGATCACATTCAGCGCCATAACAGTCTTTCCTTTGCCTGGATCGACGTCGAGTAATCCACCGCCGCCCATTCCGGCATTTTCGGGTTTTGTTACTTGGTGTATATATTTATCAACGATGACATTCTGGTATTCGCGCATTTCACCCGAGAACACGAGAGAATCCGCGACAGGCGACCCCGACGGAATCCGCGTTTCTTCTGGAATGCCGTATATTTTGGTTCCATAAAACCGCGGAATATATATTTTTTTGGAACATTCGCGGTATATCGGAAATTTAGGTGGCTGAACCGGTGCTTTAGGAACATACGCACCTACCGTAAGTTCATCTCTCAGCAATTTGAGATCGTCGGTTTCCATACATTCTTTAAGTAGCGTATATCCGCGGGGTCCGTAATAGGACGACACGGCGGATGCGGGGGTGGGAGCAGGCACTGACATCGAAGACTGTACAATATAACCAAACACGCCGAGAGATTTCAATTCTATTTGAATTTAGTGTTAGAATAATATATAATATAATAATAATAACATTCTATTACACGAACGAGTATGGATACATTTCGTACATTGATGCGCGAAGAAAAGCAGCATGAGATGGTGATTTTCGTGCTATTAATATTGTATATCGTTTTTACACCCGCGGTTCCTCACGCACTGGCAGAATATGCGGAAAGCACCGTCGGCCAAGTGATCGTTGTAATTCTCGCGATTACTCTGTTTCTCAGCACTAACCCTGTTGTCGGTATTTTAGGCTTTTTGGCTGCTTATGAGTTTATTCGTAGGTCGAGCCATTCCACCGGCGTCTATGGTATCAAGACGTACTCTCCTACCGAGGAAAAGAAGCAATCCGTGATGACCGCGATGAACCCGTCGCCAGTGAAGACTCTTGAAGAGGAACTGGTTGATACTCTTGTGCCGATTACTCCGAATAATGATATCGGGTTGTCCGATGGCGGGTCGTTCCAGCCGGTTCTAGGAGAGCTTTATGGCGCGGTTGAACCCGAGTATGATGGGGTTATGTAAATGCGTAGATGCGCGACGAACGCATGAATGAATTCATTATGACATGATTCTCATAATGAAATACGAGTGAACGAATGAGTGAGCGAATGAGTGAGTGAACGAATGAGTGAGTGAACGAATGAATGAGTGAACGAATGAGTGAGTGAACGAATGAGTGAACGAATGAGTGAGTGAACGAATGAATGAGTGAGCGAGCGAGCCCGACTATTTATTACCGACCTCCGCCGCCTCCGCCGCCTCCTCCGCCTCCTCGCTGTCCCATGACAACCCCCGCCGAACTGACTTTATTCCCGATTCGGTTGAATATAAAACGGAACATATAAAATAGAATCGCGGCAATCATCAATCCGAACATCGTGCCGATTAATGTGCGAAAGATGTCGTTTTGTAAAATAGTCTCCCAATTCAATCCAAACTTATTCAAGTCTAGTTCTGCCAAACTACCAAGCTCGCCATTATTCGCGGATTGCTGGTATAAAACGGTTCCATCATCCCCAGTAGGATTACACTTGATGTAAATATCACCGTTGCCTTTCGCGTTATTTGCGCCGCGTTTATTGTAATAATACATATTTTTCGGCATTTTATTCTCACTAATCGGTCCAGTTGTTGTAATAGATGTATCGCGATTCACGTCATTCAAGCTCGCCAAAGAGTCGCGAAATACAAGAATGGCGTCCTTTTTATGATATACAATGTAGTTATATACTCCAGTATATTGCGGTAATAAATGCCGACCGACATACGTGAAGAACCCCTCCTTCGGAATAAGGTTGCCTAAATTGAAGTTATTCACATCGGATATGTACTTTCCGCCGCTACTTGACTTACTTGGGAGGTTCTGTAGTATCGTATTCATAATATCCGAGCTTTGTCGTCCGGTTCCATTTCCAATATTGATAGGAATAGATACGATTAAGTTGCGGCCATCGGCGCTTGAATGGTACGCAAGTATTTCCGCATCGGCGAGAGCACCATCATATCGGTGTAGCGATGGCTGGTGAATATGAATATGCTCTACTTTATAATCAACGCCATTGTATCTCGCGGGAAATAAACCGCCACTACCCGTATCATATGGAATACGTAAATACGACCCTTTGTGAAATACGTTACAAGTGCTCGTATTGTATTGAAATGAGAAATTACATGTGGATGAACACGCTCGGTCTTCTTTACGCATTACATCCGAAGTTAGATTAACGGGGGCATCCCGATTTGAAGTTACTCTAGATGCCATCTATATCGTGCTTTTTTTAATAAATCGTTGGGTAATTCTATATATAAATATTATATATAATTTATGTATATG
>Ga0114974_10001044_pt1 | contig 22139 bp, 19 predicted proteins | sample S_130206_EF_Meta_FD_87318 | JGI IMG/M metagenome (GOLD analysis project Ga0114974, IMG submission 87318) | Freshwater microbial communities from Lake Simoncouche, Canada to study carbon cycling - S_130206_EF_MetaG | ecosystem: Environmental > Aquatic > Freshwater > Lake | place: Lake... | reverse complement strand
CGATTAGCGCAAATTCCAGAGCTTACACCTGCAGAGTGGACGCTATTTAGAGAAGGGTTTGCTACGCTTTCTGATGAAAAGCAGCAAGAAATTCGTCAAAATGTCGCTACACTTTCTTCACAATCGCCACGCTCAATTGTGTGCCCTATGTTAGATAAAACCGCTGGCGCGTGTTTGATTTACGCTTATCGCCCCGTAGCGTGCCGGACGTATGGTTTTTATGTTGAGCGAGATAAAGGACTTTATTGTCATGATATTGAATTACGTGTCGAGAAGGGTGAGTTGAATAACGTGGTATGGGGCAATCATGACAGCGTCAATCGTCATTTAGATAAATTAGGTGATAAACGAAATTTAGTCGAGTGGTTTGAATATCTTTAATGTTATATTGTATATAATTTGTTGAAACTGTATTGACTAATAGGGAAGAATTCATGAAAATTGCGGAACTAGAATTTTATGTTGTTCATTTAAATATGACTTTATTTAAAAAAATATGATGAGTTTTTCTACGGATTCAAAATCTAGCCTTAATATTTTAGTGATTGATGGGAGTTGTGAAATAACTAATATGTTAATGCGAGTGTTTTTTTGTACTGGCCACTGTGCAAAGGCTTTCAATAATCCAATCGATGCGCTAGCTTTGTTAGAACAGCGTCCTGATGAGTTTGATGCGATCATCACCGATGATTTTCTCAATAACACAGAAATGGAAATGACTGGTAAAGTGCTTATAGAGGCCTTATTAGAAAAAAGCAAACTGCCTATATTGGTTTGGAGTACACAAATTGATACATTAAAAGCGGTGATTTCAGATACGTCATTTCTTTCTTTTCTCCATAAACCTCAAGACTTAAAAAATATTTTTGCATGGCTTGGCAATATCAAAAATACTGTTATTTATAAAGAGGATAGTGCTCCAATTTATCAGTTGATTTATGCAAGTAAGGTGTCAGATAAATTGTGCGAACAAGATTTGATGGATATTTTGTATACCTCACGCAAATTCAATAAGCTAGAAAATATTAGCGGGGCGTTGATTTACCATAATCATTGTTTTCTTCAAGTAATAGAAGGTGGAGAGCAGGCGGTAAAAACGTTATTTAATGATCATATCTTAAGTGATACGCGTCATAAAGAAGTGATCGTTCTCTATCAGAGTGACGTCGATAAACGAGATTTTAGGTATTGGACTATGGGCTTTTTTGGGCATTGTCATAACGAAGAATATGCGCTACTAGGTTTAACAGATTTTGACACCCATCCCGCAGGTCACTTTTTTAAAGCAAAGCTTACTGAGCAACAAAAATCGTTATGGGGTGATTTTTAGGTTACACATTGATAGCATGATATCCATGAAGGTTGTCATTAACAACATCAGCGACCTTAGAATGATAAGATCGCTGATGTTTATTTAGTGAGCGCTAAAGTACTTCACATGGAAAGTTTTTAAAATAAATCAGAAATAAAATTAGACGACTACTGTCCAGTTTTCAGCTTCATTACCGTGACGAGTTCTTTTAAACGTCATAGGCGGAAAGCCTTGAAAACGAGCTTCAACGATGTCTTCTTTGATTGTTTCGTCATGGATAAACTCATTTGCATCCACTTTTTTCATATCCCATGCATATTGAAAAACGGTTGTTAGCGCTGTTTGAAATTCTTCTGAATTAATTTTCATAGATAAACCTGTTAAATGGCGATGTGTGAAAGAGGTCGGTATTAATGTAAGTTGCTGTATATGTTAATAATACTTAAATTATACAATCGATAGCAATGGTGACAAAATTATTTTGCTTGGCTCTAAGTTGTTTTAATAAAAATAATGTATGATGAGTTAATCCACTTATTTGGATAGATGACTCATTTTATCTAAAATCAAACTTCTATTTTTACTTGATGTCGGCATGGTACATGATAATAAAAAAATTTGAGTTACACAAAAAACCTTCTGGCGTCGGTTATTTCATCAATAGTATTCAAACACTTTTTGTTGGTGTTTTGCGAGTTTGGACTATCCCTATTGTATTGATGCTCAGCATTGCTTCAGGATTCACAACCTATTACGGTCTGTCTCATTTTATCACACCTTGGATTGCACTGGTCATAACGATTGCTATTCAGTCTATTGTGGTGATTTGCTCGCTAGAAATGGCAGGTATGCACTGGAAAGCCAATCGTATTCGCTATTTTAGTGTGGTTTGTTCTTTAATGATCGCACTGATGGCATCAGTTTCATTTTCCTATTTTAAATTTTATGAAATTTCACAAAAAGATAAATTGCACGTTGATCGTGTTAATTTGCTTCGTGTTGATGTCAAAACCTATATTGATAGCGCCTTGACCATTAAAGCCGATATTTTAAAGCAGCAGAATGCTGAGATCGAAAAAGCCTCAACTGAAGTGTCACAAGCTTATTTTGGCACACACCCTCAAGCGTTTGATAGTTATAAAAATCATGTGGGTGAGGGGCCTTTTTGGAAACATTACAATCAAATCTATTTAGAGAAAAAAACGCAGAAAGAAAAATTCGAGCATGATTTTTCAGAGTTAAATCAAGATGTGCAAAAAGTGCAGAGTAGCGTGAACAGTTTAGATAATTCTCCCGATATTGAGGCGGCTTATCAGCAAATGTTGTCACATTTTGAAAGTTTACAATTAAAGATGAACATTTTATTTGGTAATAGCGGATTATCAACCGTTCCTCAAGCGCCGCTTCTGATGACGTATAACCAGTTTAACGCAGATATCCAGCCCAATGTCGCTATGTGGTCGGATTTTTCATTATTTGCGTTCATTTGCGCTGCGATGGTTGATTTTTTCACGGTATTGCTTTCGTATCGACTTGAATTCACGGCGCCAGGTCCTTTAACTTCGCAAGAAGAAGAGCTGATTTTTGAGTGTTTAAGACAGTTTACGGAGTTTAGAATTAATAGAAATGATGAACTTGAAATGGTCATTGAAAAGAGTGACCTTGAGCGTGCGCGCAGATACAACGATTGGTCGCGTATGTTTGCGGTCGGGTTACTGCTTAATCGTGGATTTTTGCGCAAAATAGATGATAAAACGGTTGAGTTTGCCCCGAATTTATATCCGTTAATGGCTGAAAAAATGGGCGATAAAATTCGTCAAGCAAAACAACAAGCTCAAGAAAATAATGTGGAATTGAATCATGAATAATTCAAATACAAGCATCGACTCATGGTTGGTAGAAAACACATCAAATCAGGCTTTAGTGGTGAGCGATACATGGGAGCCGATTTTCGCACCTGATCGTCATCTTGTTCATATTAAATTTGGGCCATATTGGCGATTATTTGAACGCCCAGAGGGTTTTGTTAAACGGTTTTATCACCATGTTCATGTGCTACCCATTGAAAAATGGCGAGTTTCTACCCGGTTTGATTTATATGAGGGATTTTGCAGTGTTGCTGTAATACTTGATATTCATTTTCAAGCGGGAATGAAGTATGCACTGAACAATATGGCGGTGTTAGCATCTATCAATGCGCATATCAAAGCAACGTATGAAGATGCGTTAATGAGTACCGTGCAAAACACGTTAATTAATTTGCCTAAAAATATATGGGTACGCAATAGTTTAAGTGATATTGAGAAAAATATGGCTAACGCAATGAGCGAAATGTTCGTTATGCAATCCATTCAGTCACGCGTGATATGTGAATTAACGCCAACGTTTCAAGATTTCCCTGACGTTGTTTTATCACAAGAAGATGTCTATTTGAGTATCCTTAAGAAAAATTTTGAATTGAATCAAATTAAACGTGATGAGGCTTTTCGTCAACAAGAAGAAATTGAAAATCAATTACGTGAACAGAAACAAAGGCAAATTGAACATTTAGAATATGATGCACGACTTGAACGAGAGCAACAAGCAATGGTTTCTGCTAATGCATTACGTTTGCTTGAAGAGTTTGCGGAGCATCAAGTGGCGCAATTTGAGGTTGAAGAGCGCATTCATGCTGAAAAATTAGCACATGAAAATACACTCAAAGAGATGGAATTTAATGGTGCATTAGCGCTCGAGAAAAAGCAACACGCTAAAATATGGGCTCAAAAAACACATTTAAAAGAAGAAGAAATTAAGATTGACGTGATGCTTTATGAAAAAGAAAAAGCACAATGGCAAGCTGTCAAAAGTAAAATATCAGAAAACACAATACCAGAGAAAAAAATATCAGAAAACATAATGTTAGAAAACAAAATACCAGAAAATACAGATACGCTTTTGGAAGAAAATGTTTGATCTAAAAAGCATGTAAGGGTTAATTAAAACAGAATATATGTTGAGTGAGTACGCAAATCATCAAAATAATCAAAGAATTGCCACACTAGAGCATCTTTTTTCTTTTGGCTAATCTGACTCTATATCAACTCGCTTTAACGCGTGTTGCAAGTCTTTCAATTACAAACACAATCATTTTTTTTATGAATCGACATGTTGCTTGTCTCATTATTTTAGTTTTACTCACGAAATTCTCACTAGTAAAAGCAAGTGAGACTATAGACGTGGCTAAAGTTGATCAAGCAATGATTCTGCTAACGTCTCACGTGGCTATATTTGAAGATGCCAGTCAGATTTTAACTCTTGCCGATGTGCAAAAAGAAAGCGTTCAATTCAAAAAGGATTTACCTCAGAGTGAATCTATCAATTTATCTTATACAAAATCAGCGTATTGGCTGCGTTTATCCTTGGAGAATAGTGGCGACAGATCCATTGAGAAAATGCTTGAAATCAAGCATCCACTGCTTGCCAATGTTGATTTTTATTGGCAAATTAAAAATGAAAATCATCAAACTATTCATACAGGCTATGCAAGACCACTGGAGAACCGCGCGTATAAAAGCCGAATTTTTGCTTTTCCAATGCCACTTTCGGCACATAGTCAAAACGTGATCTATTTGAGAATTGCAACACACAATGCAATGGTTATTCCGATGCATTTATGGGAACCGATAGCGTTTTATCAAAATGAAAAAAGTGATTTCGCGTTTCAATCTGCCTATTTAGGATTGGTCATTGCGATGGGGGTGTTTTGCTTGGCATTGTCGCTCTTATTGAAAGAATTCGATTTTTTTCTTTATGTTAGCATGATAGTGTTTGTTGCCTTGTCTGTGATTGCTTACCGCGGTATTGGTGCAGAATTCATTTGGCCAGGTATACCATGGCTGACGCAATCAGGATCATTATGGTTTGGATCTATCTCGTTAGCTGTCGAATTATTATTTATTCGACGTATGTTAAATGCATCCGCCTTAATGCCGAAATTTGACGTTATTCTAAAATATCTTATTGGATTGAATTTATTGATTGCGTTGATATTGCTTTGGACATTCTCGATTGCTAAGTATGTCGTGATATCATTTGCAATGTCTTCTGCGTTTGTTTTGGTGGTTCTTTTGGCTGGTGTATTCAATAAACAGCGAAATGCCTATTTTTTATTGGCTGGTTTTTCTTTATTAGCCATCGGCATTATTATTAATCTCTTACATGTCTTCGCATTAATTCCGACAAGTTTCTATACCATCAATGCTACTCAAATTGGCTCAGGTGTTGAATTATTGGTATTTACACTTCTATTGTCAGATCGCTATCAAGTTATTCTATTTGAAAAACAGCGTAGTGAGCTTGAATTAGCTGCCGAAAAAATAGCACGACACGAGATTGAATTATTGAAACAAACGTATTTTGAACATCATTATGCCCTTGATAAAGCGGCCATTTTTGTAGAAACCGATACGATTGGGGTGATAACGTTTGTGAATGAACATTTTTGCCGTATTTCGGGATATAGTCAAGCAGAGTTAATCGGCTCTACACATAGTCTACTAAAGTCGGATATACATCCACCTGAATTTTATGACAAACTTTGGAAAACGATTGGAAGTGGAATTATTTGGTGTGATGAAATATGCAATAAGCATAAAAACGGAACGCTTTATTGGGTTAGCGAAGTCATTGTGCCAATTGTTGATGAGGGGGCGATTTATCCCAAAAAATATATCACTATATTATTTGATATCACTGACCGAAAAGTCGCTGAGCAGCGTCAATTTGAGCTGACAAGGCAAATGAATCACATGCAAAAAATTGAAAGTCTGAGTCGTTTAACATCGGGTATCGCTCATGACTTTAATAATATGTTAGCTGCGATTGTTATCTATAATGAATTGAACAGATTTTTCACTAATGATTGCCCGGATGAAAAGTTAAAAGAAAAGTTGTTATTTAATGCACAGCAGGTTGATATAGTGAGTGAACGTGGTAAAAATTTAATCAAAAAAATGATGATGTATTCGCGTCAGAATTTAATGAATAAACAAGTAGATGTTCGGCCAACAGTTGATGTCATTGATGAAGTACTAGCGATGATTCGCCCTGCGATAACCAGCATGTTTCAAATCAATACGGATATAGATAGTGAACTTACGATTCAAATTGATTCAACTGATCTTTACCAGGCGATCACTAATTTAATTATTAACGCACGTGATGCAATGAAACAAGGCGGGGATATTGCCATTTCACTAAAGCAGGTGATTAAACATGAGTTAACATGTCATTCGTGTGCACAAACGATTGAAGGTGAGTTTATTGAGCTGTGTGTTGCGGATAAAGGGTCTGGTATTGAGCAAAAAGTCATGGCTAATATTTTTGACCCCTTTTTCACCACAAAACCCGTTGGAGAAGGCACAGGACTTGGGCTTTCAACGGTGAGTAAAATGGTACACGATTGTGATGGACATATTATTGTGGATTCAAACACCACAGGAATTAGTCGAGGAACAACCTTTAGATTGTTATTTCCATTCAGTTAACGGTTTTAAAAAGGCTTGAAACCATAAAGTGACTATTTTCAGTTTATAAGAAAAAAATCAATTTGATAGCCTATTATGTGCCGCTATAAAAGCGCCGTAGTGATATCTTAATTGATCATGTGCATTACCGTCGGGATTGCTGATGTAGGCTTGCTCAAGTGTTCCTTGAACTAATTGCGACCATGGCGAGCTTGGAATTAAATCGTAAAGTGTTTGCCCGGCTAAACCAATCATTTTTTGTCCAATGCTATAGTGCGTTGAAATTAATGTAAGTCCGTAGGGATTTTCTTGGGGCATTGCTATTTGAGGAAGTGGTTCAATATCGGCCCAATTATCATCTGGAAAAACGGTTAAATCGTTGGCATCTGCAAATGAAATCAGCAGAGCAGGCGTTCCCAATATAACAATGATTAATGTGTAAAATGCTGTTTTACCGTTAAGCACCCAAAATAAAGTGACATTCATTGTGGCGAATAAAATAGTGGCACTTACAAACATAGCGGGGAAAATTTTTATTGGCAGGTCAATATTTATTTGAGAAAGCAATAATTCGCTATAGCATGACGCGGTCGCTGAAAAGACCACGATTGGAAAATAAGCAATTCGAAATGCCAACAGTTGCAATAACACAAATATAAAACGTTTTTTCCTTGTTGGTAATTGCTTTAAGTACACCAATGAAATACTAGCAATGGCCACTAAGCCTGCTAAATGAAATCCACTAAATAGTTGCCACGATTGAACATGAGGATTTATTTCAACGCTAAAACCAAATATTCCCAGTAGCATTAATGTGAATAGAAAATATTTCATGTGAATTAGCCGCCTAAAATGGATGAAAAAGTGCTTAGGATACAAAAAAGGTTTGCGGGGTATTGAGTGATAATACTCATTTAGCGTATGTGATGCTAGGTCATTTTAAATTTAAAGCGCTTAGTCTATTTAAGAAAATAAGTGGTATTCATTACCAATGCGTATCATCACGATAAAATTGATTCTCTTCATAAGTCGAACGCGGTTGACGCTCTAATTCCATGCGCCGTCTACGCTCATCTCTTTCATGCTCACGCCATTTATGCTCAAGCCATTCACGCTCTTCATGTTCGTGTTCGCGTTGCTGTAGATAGTGTCTTTGACTATTGCGATGTTCAATATTGGGATAAATGTAGAGTTGAGGTTGCTGTTGATACTGACGCTGTTGTTGAATAGAGCTGCGATCTTTATTGCTGCGATACCAATCATCGTCATTATTATTTTGACGGGGAGGATGGGGATAATTAGTGGAATATTCGTATGCGTAAAGTGAATCCGCCTGCGTAAAATTTACAGAACACCCTAATAGGATACAACCACAAAAAGCCGTAAGCTTAATTTTCATCTCGCATACCTTAATAATGTTATTTAAAAATTCAATCTTATAGACCACTAACTTCGCCAAAATACATAGTAGAGTTCAGGATTACAACGTCTAGTGTGACGGTTGTGGTGGGGTATAGCGATGCTCAAGGATGTCATCAATTTTGACTGTTAGGCTTTCAACGGCTTTTATGGTCAGATCAGAATTCGGGCCTTTCGATTCTGAAATGAATTTACCCATCAACCGAGCATCAGAAACGCGCACTAAATCACCCATGACGTATGCGAACAAAAAACTAGGTTTATGCAGTCTACCTACTAAAACGTAATCAGCGCCAAATTTTTTCCCTAACATAGCCACCACATCGGGGTGATCAAAAAGATAACCCACCCCACTATCGGCCTCTTTTTGATCTGAAATAGGAATATCAGTAATCTGATAGCCAGCAGTTCGTAATTCTCTCTCTAGCAATGGCTTGATGGAAGCGGTGCGTTTTATCTCTTCTGGAACACCAGGTTTCATGGTTAAATCTTTCAACTCAAACTCTAATACAGCAATACTTGGCATTGAGGCTGCGTGTAAATGAATACTCGTTAAGCAAAACAATATAACAACTATTATGTATTTGGTCATGAAACCTTACTCCATTTTGTTTGTATGGAAAAATCAGCCTTTATGAAAGAATAATCTTAACAGCTAACTTCATGTTTATCACAATTAGTTTACTGCCGACACTACGCCCTGCTGACACTGTAGTTTTGTTATTTTTGAATAATATTGAGTTTGAGCGATGCGTAACTTCAGTTGAAGATTTTTTTGAGTTTTGGACTAATTGACAACGGCTTATTAAAATCCATAATTGAGTTGATTATTTGTCGATTCATCTTTCAAATTTACGCCAGAAAACTGGAGTTTTTCTGATTCGTCTATTAAATAGAGCAATTTGGTTAACGCCTCGTTATAGCTTAAGCCTTGAAGATGAATATTTGAAATGCAATTACGGTCGGCATCGGTGCTGCTTTTTGTTGCTTTATAGGTAAAATAAATCCCCATGCTATTGGGTGAGCTAAGTCCTGGGCGCTCACCAATGAGAACCACACATAAGCGTGCTGAATAATATTGAGCAATGGAGTCGCCAATAGCTACTCTTCCATGTTTAACAAGGCAAATTGGCGGCATTGCATACTCTTTTTCACGTAGGTGGGGAATGAGTAATTGCAAAAAAGGCACGGCATGATGCTTGATGGCACTAGACGATAATCCATCAGCAACAACTATCACGATATCCACTGGCGATAGTGAATTATCTTGTAGTGCTATATAGGCTTGTTCATTGAGTAATCGCCCTAAGTCTGGCCGTTTAAGATACGTATTTTGATTTTCTGCTTGTGAATGTAAAACGACGGTTTTTTCATCAAGTGAAACGAGAGACTGAGCAATGGGTTCGAAATTAATGGGGACGGTTACTGCATCGCGCGCCATAGCATGTGCGAGTGAGAATTCTAAACAAGCACGTGTTGGCAAGCTCATTCCAGATCGCCCTAAGGCAATTCTTGCTGGCGTGAATTGTCTTAAATGTTGCCAATCGTCTTCATATATAAGGAGATCATTACTCATGACTTAATTGACCTAATGTTTCGATGGCGGGTTTAAATAAAGCGGGAATGCCTTTTTGATGATTAAGTTGATTATTGGAATTAAAAATTTGTTGGTTTTCAAGCCAGATGGCAAATTCAGGGCTCGGTTTTAAATTCAGTAACTGACGAAGATACAGTGCATCATGAAAAGAGGTTGATTGATAATTAAGCATGACATCATCTGATCCAGGTACACCCATTATAAATGTTCCGCCCGCAACGGCAAATTGCGTTAAAAGCATATCCATATCATCTTGATCGGCCTCTGCATGATTGGTATAGCAAATATCGCATCCCATGGGTAATCCGAGTAATTTTCCACAAAAGTGATCTTCTAATCCAGCACGAATAATCTGTTTTCCATCATAGAGATATTCGGGGCCAATAAAACCCACAACGGTATTTACCAATAATGGATTAAATTTTCGCGCAACGGCATAGGCTCTTGTTTCGCAAGTCTGTTGATCGAGTCCCTCATTCGCATTGGCTGAAAGTGCACTGCCTTGTCCTGTTTCAAAATACATGCAGTTATTCCCAACCGTGCCTCGATTTAAGGATTGAGCAGCAATATGCGCTTCATGTAGAAGATCTAAATTAATACCAAAACTTTCATTCGCTTTCTGCGTCCCAGCAATGGATTGAAATACTAAATCGACTGGCGCTTTTTTTTCAATGGCTTTGAGTGTTGTCGTGACATGTGCAAGCACACAAGATTGTGTAGGAATATCGTAGCGCTCAATAACATCAGAAAGAAGATGAAGTAAGCTTAATGTGGCATCTAAATTATCCGATGCGGGATTGATTCCAATAACCGCATCGCCACAACCATATAACAAACCATCTAGGGTGCTGGCAGCAATTCCGATAGGATTATCGGTTGGGTGATTGGGTTGCAGGCGAGTGGACAGGCGATTTTCCAGTCCAATGGTGCCCCGAAAGCGGGTAATGACACGGCATTTTTTCGCGACAAGAATTAAATCTTGAATGCGCATAATTTTTGAAACAGCAGCAACCATTTCAGGTGTGAGGCCTGGAGAAATTGCTGATAGTGTTTCTGTGGTTGCGTGCTCAGATAATAACCAGTTACGAAAGTCTCCAACGGTCAAATAACTAATTGGCATAAAGGCAATGGAATCATGTGAATCCATAATCAATCGCGTGACCTCATCTTGTTCGTAAGCAACAAGGGCTTCGGTGAGAAATCGTTTTAAAGGCACGTCCGCAAGTGCCCATTGCGCAGCGACTCGCTCGAGGTGACTATCTGCTGCTACGCCCGCAAGATAATCCCCAGATCGAGGAGGGGAGGCTTTCGCCATTAACTCACGTAGCGATTTAAAATGGTAAGTTATATGGGCTAGTTGTATTTTGTACATACTGGGTAATTTTATATGTATTTTTACTAAATACTTCATCTTATACAGGATAAATATGACATTTTGAAGTAGGACGAGGTTTTAACCGTGTTGCCCACTTTTGAAATGTTTCTCCTGTATGTCGAGTAAAATTGAGCTTATGCTAGTTTGATTTTTGCGGCGTTTGAATAAGTTTCACCCAAGCATTAGATGCCTTTTCCACACCGCGACCCGATAAATGACAACCATCCCATCTATCAATAGCGGTAATTAAATCGGTATTAGGCCCCATAAAAACGTTGTCTAGTTTTGTTATTTCACGCTGACTTTTTAAAATAGTGTCAGAGGAGGTATTGGGACAATGGGCGCTTGCTTGAGAAACAAAAAATTTCGCATCGGGGTAGTAGTGTTGCGTTAATTGAATGACCTCGGTTAAGCCATTTTTATATTCAGTTTCATACGTACCATTGTCACTTTCGCCTTGATGCCAAAAAAAATGCGTGATGTGAATATGATTTACTTTTGCTTCTTTTAATCGATTGTCTAGCATCCCATTCAAATCCCCACCCTTTCTCCATTGCTTGATAGACGTTCCTCCAATGCCTGCGGCAATCAAAATGACTTTATCTGCCATTTTCTTTTGGATTAGCTTATTTGCCGTAATGGTCCACATACTGCCAGCATTACCTGATGCACCTAATAAGGGATCTGAGGCTAGGTAGTAGTGATTGTCAAAATAATTGAATACATTATCGCTGTTTGCTTGAAAGCGTTCACCGCCACTATTGGCAGAGTTACTTTGTCCAAAGACAAAAGCAACTATCGTTTTATCCGTTATGGCTGGTGCGGGTATTTGAAGTTTGGTGGGATCTTTAACTAATTGGGCGTATTCATTGGTCACTTGTCCATATTCATTTGTATTTTGAGTAATGACTGATTCTGGTGGTGTAACCATTTTTTTGACGTTCATGGCTAACTGGAAAAGCGGATCCTTATTGATTGCTGAGTTCATGCCAATAGCTAAGGTAATAAAACCCACCATTGAAATGGATAAAAAATAAAAACTATACCTTGCGGTCTTCTTTAATAGAATGACTTGATTGTTATTTTTAGATGTATTCATTTTTTTCACCTTCGTCTCGTAACGAAGTAATTGCATGGACTAGGGTAAAAAAATTCTATCACGTTATGAAGGTAATTAGAGTAAAGATGTTCTTACGGCGGGTTGCAGGTAATGTAATACACTGCTTTAATTTTATTTAAAATAATTACCTATTTTTTTAGTAAAAAATAGTTTGACTTTATTTAAGTTTATTTTTTTATACACAATATTTTCTTTAAATGATTGGAGTATAAAGCCAAATGTATAATATAAAAATTAAGTCTAGAGGGGGATGATTTATGTTATTTTTTGAAAAAATAGGGTTATAGTCACTTGATAATGACATCAGTTTTAAATTCTGTATAGGGCTAATGTAAAAATGGTTTTTTACCCAATATTGAAAAGTTTACCGCAAAGTACTCAACTCTATCTACTTGAAACACAATGCTTCATCTACGTTAAAAAACTTTTCACCAAGTAAATCGTAGATTGTTCTTAAGGGAACAGAGACAAAGCATTGTGTATATCATGATAGTACAATTTTTTTAAATTTATAATGCTTGTACTAGTGACGGATTATCACCCCTCACTCCATAATATTATTTTTGCTTTTTTTTGAATTTCCTGCGTTCGCTGCATCATTTGCCGCCGCAATATGTTCTACGGCCGATTTTGAGTGAGAAACTGCTAAACTAAGTTGACCTAAATTACCTTGATCAATCGCTTTTTCAAGCTCTTCAGCGCCAGCATTTAAATGATTTTTCGCTATACTTTTTGCCGCAAGGGCGGCTGTGAGCGTGTGATCTAATGCTGCGCCTGCATGTTGTACGACATCGGCAGTAGTGGTTGCACTAGTCGCCATTTTAGCGTGATCGAGCGCCACTTCTGAATGATCTTTTGCAAAAACATAATTGGTTGAAACTAATAATAAACCCGATAAGATAATTGTTAATTTTTTCATAATACAACCTCTAATTAGAAATGTTTGAACATATGATTCTTGTTTTAATTTTGGGTATAGACCCTCAATAATTAAACAGGAATTAAAAAATTCTGGCAACAAATTAGTTGGAAATTTTGTAAAGTTTGTCAACGAGTACTTTATTTGCAAGTGTTCACGTAGGGGGTGGGTAAATCGAGACTCCGCTTAATACTTGCAATGAGTGCAAGTATTAATAATGATTTTGTTGAATTCCTGTAAATACATAATTTAGTTTACATGAAGGCGATTATTTTTAAAGGAATTATTGTACTTTGTTTAAGTTGGAAAATATTGGTAGTCGTTGCAGTTGTGATGAGCTTTCAAATTGGGTAAATGCAAGTGGTAACGAGGTACTCGTAAAATTAAGTTGTATTCAAATTGCAGATTGTGGTAAATTTAAATTGAGCAGAAGTTATGATGCTTTTTGGTAACGAGGATTTGGAGTTAAATTTCTGTTTATTGCCATTAAATGACTTAAATGTTTTTGAATGTTTTCATTTAAGTTATTTAAAGCTTATTAATGCGTGCTGTCACACAGACAGTTTTAAAGTATATTCTGTGTATTTTTGAATAGTTTTATTGTAGATTTTTTGTGCCGTAAAAGTAGTAGAAGTTCAATTGATGTACTATTAATACTTGATTAAGTATATTTAATAACTGCAAATATGCAGAAAGCCGCTTTTAATGCGGCTTTTTTAATGCCTAAAATTTACCGATTACCTAATTCATGGCCTGTCTGGTGCAAGTAACTAGAACAAGGTGTAATTTAGGTTATATGGTAATTTTTAAAGCATCTATGCGGGAGATTGGTCCAACAAGATTCACTGTATTTTTTTGGAAAAAACTATTTCATCTTTGATGTCAGCTAACGATAACTTATTGCTATCATAATATTCTGTCACGTTTATCGAATGCTCTACCCCCATAATTTATATCTCTTTTTTAGAAAAATAAAAGTTATGCACAGGGTTATGAACAGGTTTATGCACAGGCAAGTATTTATTTAAATTAGAGTATTATCAATCACTTAATTAGTTATTGGAGTAAAATACATTAATAGATATGCACAACTTGTTGATAATTTCCTTTCAAGCCTGTTGATAACTTATAACTGTCTGATTATGAGTTAGTTAATCGAAGATGGTAAGGATTGATTTAAAGAAACAGCACACGAATCGGACTGCCTAGTTTTATTAAATCGAATTAAAATAGCGTAAGTGCTACACGCGATCACATTTCAAAATAAATGAAATTGAAGGCGCAGGGCTTTGCGTTTAATTAATGGTACCCTGAAGCACCTTAAAAATATGTGAGTGTTCAATATCATACAAGCAGTGTTTGAGGGTGCTATAAATCCAACTAGTGATTATAAAAAATTGGCATTCAAATTTGCTATAGTTCATGAATTTCGCGATATGACTATTTAAAAAATTGACTACTGCCATCCATATCACCGGTTTCGCAGTATAACATTGGTTTGCCTTGCTCTAAATATCTCGCGTCAATGACTTCACACACAACTAGCACATGATCACCAGTAGTTATCGTTTGCTTAACCTTGCAATCAAAATAGGCTGAACTTTTTGAGAGTATCGGTGATTTTGTTTTTGCAAATTGCCATTCATGATCGGTCATTTTATTCAAGTTTGAACTCGAAAAATGCAAGGCTAATGCTGTTTGGTCTTGTTTTAAAACATTGATAGCACACTCACCACTACGACCTAATAATTTATATGTGCGATGCATTGGACTGATACTGAAGGCTAACAATAAGGGAGAATATGAAACTTGCATCACCCATGCCGCAGTGAAAGCATTACTCTCTTCACCATCACACACACTGATGACATAAACACCATGTGAAATTTGTTTAAGCAATTCGGGTAATGTTTTCATCGCTCACCTAGTTTTGACCCACTTGAAATCCTAAAATACAAAACACCTTTCTAAATTTATATACCATATGGAGCAACTAGCCATGTTTTTATTTCATTTGAGTTTAAGGATATATAAAACATACTAAATTAGTCAACTCTATTTTACTTTCAACCAAATACTATTTAATTTCGCCACCATGCTGGGCCTCTTGCATGACAGAAATACGTTTTGATTTTGACCGTTACGAAGGTTCTGATTGTATAATTATAGATGCGCAAGAACTAACATTTGGTCTATGTTAAGTCTATGTCCAAACCCGATTAAACGATTACAATGCATTTCATTGAGAAATGAGAGTAAAATTGGCTTTTTGTTTTTTATTTTATTTTGTATCATCAAATCGGGATGTCATTTTTATTTCAATATAATTGAAGTGTTTTTTGAGACCTTTGAGCAGTTGTCTCAAAATATATTTTTAAATGAAAATTTAGCTCACAATACCGATGATTAAAAAATGCATCAAAGCAATCAATAATATTCCTTATCTGGAGACGTCAAGTGAAACAACATTTACTCGGTTTATGGAAACAGTTGGATTGGCCATCAATAAAGGTGACTGAATCTCTGCCAACAGGTGAGGGCGTCCTAGATGCCGGTGGGGTGAGCGCCTTAGAAGTTGACAATTTATTTGACGCAGTAAATTATGCAGAATCCGTTATTGGGCAATCTATTTTATTTCGTTCGTTAGTGACACCTTTAAGCAAAAGGCACGATATTGAAAATAAACAGCTTGCACTAGAAGAGCTGCGCGACAATGCAGCATTAAAAACAGCTATTCAAAGTATTATCAGTATTGGCGTTGAACGTGAAAATAGTTTTTATCGTTTATTATTTGCTGATTTCCTTCCGATGTTTGGCAGTAGTAAAAACGGTAAAGACATTGAAGGTTATGGTTATGCACAATATAAACGTGGTGTACGTTTTGTCACGAATTTTGTGACAGGCATTCAAGAGTGCCCATCTCCTGAAAGTGCTTATTTAAACGAATTATTCGACCATATTAAATCATTTGCAGCGAGTCGCACATATGCGTTAATGACGCAGAGTGTGTATTTAACTGAAACGAGTTTGCAAACACGCCAAGAACGCAGCAAATCGTGGTGGTTGCCCGCTGTGGTATTTTATCCAAGTCTATTTAAGCCATTAGTCCTTGCCTTGCTTACCGGAGCATTATGCACGTTGTTTTATTTTATTCCAGGGGTGATTGGTCAAGCGCTTTTTTTATCTCCGTTCTTATTGCTTTATTTTCCTTGGGTAGGTAATTTTGATCGGGATAATTTTATTATTCCCTTACGTGAAGAATATAAACAGTCTCAGGAATTAGCGAGTGCGTTGGATGCGCTTGGACAATTAGATGAATTATTGTCATTTCTGAAATTTGCTGATCATTTTGGTCATACCACCGTATTGCCATCGATTGTTGATAGTGAACAACATCGTATGATTCTCTGCGAGGCCATGAATCCTATTTTGGGCAAAGAAAATCCTCAATACGTTGGCAATGATTTGACGCTTGACCACAATAAAGTATTAGCCATTACGGGGCCAAATAGCGGTGGTAAAACGGCATTTTGCAAAACTATTTCGCAAATTCAACTACTCGCTCAAATTGGATGTTTTGTTCCTGCTCGAAGTGCGACATTAAGTGTGGCGGATAAAATCTTTTATCAAGCACCTGAAATTAGCAAACTCAATGACGGCGAAGGTCGATTTGGTGCAGAGCTTAAACGCACAAAAGAAGTCTTTTTAGCGTGTAGTGCACGGAGTCTAGTTATTTTGGATGAGTTGTCTGAAGGAACAACGTTTGAAGAAAAAATGGAATCGTCTTTGACTGTATTAAGTGGTTTTTATCGCAAAGGTAATAGTACTATTTTAATAACCCACAATCATCAATTAGTAGATGAGCTTGTAAAACAGCATATTGGCGTGGCGAGGCAGGTTGAGTTTTCAGGTGATTTACCCACACATAAAATCATTGATGGTATTTCTCGGGTGAGTCACGCTGATCGCGTAGCGAAAAAAATTGGTTTTTCAAAAGAAGATATTGATTTTTATCTTACACAATAATCTGTCATTTCCAATGGAGATTCATTGGAAATTTTGCGGAAAATAATTTAATTGTGCAGGATTTAACGAAACTAATTAAATCCTGCACATTACTTAACTCGATTATGCTTGCAACGCTTTTAAAACGCCTTGTAACATGACGTTTGCATCTCCAAATAGCATGCGCGTATTTTCTTCAACAAATAAGGGATTGCCTACTCCAGCATAGCCAGAGGCCATGGAGCGTTTAAGCACAATAGTGGTATCACTTTTCCAGCATTCTAAGACAGGCATACCTGCAATAGGGCTATTGGGATCCGTTAATGCTGATGGATTGACGATGTCATTTGCACCAATAACAATTGATACTTCAACATCTGCCCAATCGTTGTTAATTTCATCCATTTCAAACACAATATCATAAGGTACTTTTGCTTCAGCTAGCAGAACATTCATGTGACCAGGCATACGTCCTGCCACAGGATGAATCCCAAATCCAACTTTTTTACCTTTTGATCGAAGAAATTTTGTCATTTCATAAACGGTATGTTGAGCTTGGGCAACCGCCATTCCATAACCGGGAATAATCATAATGGTTTTAGCTTCCATCAAAAGTTTTGCCGTTTCATGCGCTTCAATGGATTGAATATCGCCGATGACTTCCGCCGCTTCACCACCAGATACGGTGCCAAATCCACCTGCAATTACACTCAAAAAATGACGATTCATCGCTCGGCACATAATATAACTCAAAATGGCACCACTACTACCCACCAGCGCACCGGTAACAATTAATAAATCATTGCTCAGCATAAAACCCGTTGCCGCAGCCGCCCAACCTGAATAACTATTGAGCATAGACACAACCACAGGCATATCTGCACCGCCAATGGCCATAACCATGTGAATGCCAAATGCTAATGCAACAATTGTCATGAGTAATAGAGGGAAGGTGCCTCCGTCAGTTTCTGCTGAACTTAAAAACCAACTCCCTAATAAAATCGTCAAAGTCAGCAGACCTAAATTCAGTAAATGACGATGAGGAAGTAATAAGGGTTTTCCGCTAATACGCTCACTTAATTTACCAAACGCAATCACTGAACCTGAAAACGTCACCGCACCAATTAGAATACCTATATAAATTTCAACTTCATGTATGCTTTTTTCAACACCACTCAAACTTCCTGTATCCATGAAATTTGTATAACCGACTAAAACAGCGGCTAATCCCACTAGACTGTGCATGATGGCGACCAGTTCAGGCATTTGCGTCATTTCAACTTTTGTTGCCGCTTTTGCCCCAATGACGCCACCAATGGTCAGTGCAATGATTAGCATGACATAACTGGTAACCGATGCGCTTAAAGCCGTCGCACCAATGGCAATTGCCATCCCCAACATACCGTAATAATTTCCGCGACGAGCAGTTTCTTGATTGCTCAAACCACTTAAACTCAAAATGAAAAGAATCGTGGCTACAATATATGACATCGTAACTAAACTTTGAGACATAGTCCTTCCCCTATTTTCTAAACATATCAAGCATACGGCGTGTGACTAAAAAACCACCCGTAATATTGATGGTTGCAATTAAAATGGCCAATCCCGCGAGTAGACTCATGCTAATACTTGGCGTGGAAACTTGAATTAATGCGCCAATCACAATGATGCCACTAATAGCATTTGTGACACTCATCAGTGGCGTATGAAGTGAGGGAGATACATTCCAGATGACTTGATAACCAATAAAACAAGCTAGAACAAAAACCGTGAAATGTGACATAAATGACGCAGGCGCCACTGATCCTAAACTCAACAACGCAAGACCGCCAATAAGTAAAGGTAGAAAAGGTTTAATAAAGGCGGGAATGAAGGAGGGGGATTCTTTTTTAACCACAATTATCGTTTCGGCTTTAGGCGCAGCAGCGGCAGAAAGTGTTGGCGGGGGAGGAGGCCATGTAATTTTGCCTTCCTTGACAACGGTTGCCCCGCGTAACACTTCATCATCGAAGTTGACGTGAATGATTCCGTCTTTTTGAGGTGTTAACTCAGTGAGTAGATGCCGTAAATTAGTGGCATAAAGCTGACTAGATTGATTGGCTAAGCGACTTGGCAGATTGGTGTAACCAATAATAGTGACGCCTTCTTTAACTACAACATCATCTTTTTGGGTTAACTCGCAATTTCCGCCTTGCTCCGCGGCTAAATCCACAATAACACTTCCTGCTTTCATAGATTTTACCATTTCAGTGGTAATTAACTTTGGGGCAGGGCGTCCTGGAATTAATGCGGTGGTAATAATAATATCGACTTCTTTTGCTTGTTGAGCAAATAGTTCCATTTCAGCGGCAATAAATTCAGGGGACATAGTTTTAGCATAACCACCCACCCCTCCCGCATCTTGTTCATCATGAAAATCAAGCATTAAAAACTCGGCGTCCATGCTTTCGATTTGCTCTTTTACTTCAGGGCGAGTATCGAAAGCGCGAACAATGGCTCCCATTCCCTTGGCTGTGCCAATAGCAGCAAGTCCAGCAACCCCTGCGCCAATGACTAAAATTTTAGCAGGAGGAATTTTGCCCGCTGCGGTAATTTGACCTGTAAAAAACCGTCCGAAATGTTGAGCAGCTTCTATCACTGCGCGATATCCGGCAATATTTGCCATTGAACTGAGTGCATCGAGTTTTTGTGCTCGTGACATTCTAGGTACGCTATCCATAGCCAGAACGGTCACTTCTTTTTTGGCAAGATAGTCCATTAACTCTGGATTCTGAGCTGGCCATATAAAGCAGATTAAGGTTTTTGCGTTGGGCATTAAATCGAGCTCAATTCCCTCTGGCGCGCGCACTTTTAAAATAATATCGGCGTTTTTCCAAAGTGTTTTGGCTGTTTTCACAATTTCAACGCCTACTGCTCGATAAGCGTCATCGGAAATGTCTGCAGCAACCCCCGCGCCGCTTTCAATGCTAACACTAAAGCCCAGTTTTATGATTTGTGCTGCGGCTTCAGGGGTGGTGGCGACACGTTTTTCGCCATCGTGAATTTCTTTTGGGATACTAATCTTCATACATACACCATTTAGTAGTTATTTTACATAGGATGATATGGGTAATCAGCACGGCAAGTGATCTTTTCTATTTTTTATATGCTTTTTGAGACTGATTTTAGAGTCTGCAATGCCAATCGATTGCTATTATGCCATTAAGTTCGTTCGAGTAAGTACAATTAAACACAAGGTACCTTTTTGTTTAAGTCAACGGACGATTAACACTCAATAATGCGCCCTGTGGATCAAATTATAAGTGGGGTGTATATAAGTTATGGATGCTGTTTTGTAAATGCTTGAATACTAAATTTAGTCACTTTTATAAGTCACTTTTTCAATTCGTATTTCCTATTCCAATGTAACCTATAATTATTGATAGCATTATGGATATCATCCAAATAAGTATAAACCACTGGAATAACAAGTAAACTCAGTAAAGTAGACGTTATTAATCCACCAATGACTGCAATAGCCATAGGACTTCGAAAAGAAGCGTCTGAGTCACCAAAACCTATCGCAACTGGAAGCATCCCAGCGCTCATAGCAATTGTTGTCATCACAATAGCGCGGGCCCGTTTATGACAGGCATCAATTAATGCTTCATGGCGTAGCAAATTTTTATCTCGCCTAGCAACAATCGCGTATTCTACCAGTAAAATTGAATTTTTAGTTGCCACGCCCATTAGCATAATCAGTCCAATTAAAGACGGCATAGAGAAGGCTTTTCCGGCAAGGAGTAGGGCGACAAAACCACCACCAAATGAAAGTGGCAATGCAGCAAGAATGGTAATAGGTTGTAGAAACTCTTTGAAAAGTAATACCAATACGATAAAAATACATAGCACTCCCGTCATCATAGCAAGTCCAAAGCTACCAAATAATTCCGCCATCATTTCAGCTTCTCCCATGTTAATTTGTTTTAACCCTTTGGGGAGGCTGAGAATAGTTGGTAATTTTTGTACTGCAGTTGATACATCGCCAAGTGCCATGCCAGAGAGTTCAATTTCAAAATTGACGTTGCGTGAGCGGTCATATCGGTCAATCATTGCAGGACCACTTGAAAGCGATAAATCAGCAACCTGACTTACCATAACAGAGCCGCCTTTACTCGAGGGAACGGCCAATCTTTCTAGAATACTTAAATCGCTGCGTCCTTGCTCAGAGAGTTTAACTACTATTGGAATTTGTCGTTGAGATAGGCTTAATTTAGGCAATAACCAATCATAATCGCCCAGTGTTGCAATTCTAAGTGTATCTGCAATAGCGGTAGTGGTGACGCCTAAATCAGCTGCACGGGAAAAATCGGTTTTAACAGCAATTTCAGGGCGTGTTAAAGCGGCACTTGAAACGATATTTCCAAGGCCGGAAATACCATGAAGTTCTCGCTCAACGCTCTGAGCAGTCGAATTTAGCGCTTGTCGATTATCGCCACTAATGACCAAAACATATTTCTCACCGGACCCCCCCAAGCCAACCTTGATGCGAGCCCCAGGTAGATCTTTGAGTGCTTGGCGGATATTCTTCTCGATCACTTGTTTGACAACAGGGCGGTCTTTGCCTTTTTCGAGCATAATAGTCAATGTGGCTTTTCTGACTTCATTATTTGCGCTACCGCTCCCCGGTTTTGGACTGACTTTTCCTACAGAGCCGCTACCAATCGTGGTGTATATCGACTTGACGTAAGGCACCTTCGCAATGAATTGTCGTGCTAATTCTGCTGAATGTTGAGTTTGGGTCAGTGTAGAACCTGGGGCTAATTCGATAAATACCTGCGTTTGCGGCATGTTATCAGGTGGAATAAAGCCTTTTGGGAGTAAAGGAATTAATAAGAGAGATCCT
>Ga0114974_10001043_pt1 | contig 22156 bp, 24 predicted proteins | sample S_130206_EF_Meta_FD_87318 | JGI IMG/M metagenome (GOLD analysis project Ga0114974, IMG submission 87318) | Freshwater microbial communities from Lake Simoncouche, Canada to study carbon cycling - S_130206_EF_MetaG | ecosystem: Environmental > Aquatic > Freshwater > Lake | place: Lake... | reverse complement strand
CGGGGCTTTTTTTATTTCTGAACACTTCGCCGTTATGACGAGATGCTTGAAATTACTTACCGGCTGGTGCAGGTGCTGCTGCAGGTGCTGCTGCAGGAGCTGCTGCAGGTGCTGCTGCAGGTGCATCAGCTGGTGCAGGTGCTGCTGCAGGAGCCTCAGCAGCAGGTGCTGGAGCAGGTGCTGGTGCTGGAGGAGCTTCTTTTTTGCCACAAGCGATTAAAGTAGCGGCCAACAATGTTGCCAATAAGAGTGATTTTTTCATGAAGTTTTCCTTTGGATTGAAAAGAAGAAATTTTAGGACGCGCCACAGGCAAACATGATGCTCAAACTGTGGCTGAGCCGATGGACTCAGGCTCCTTCAACTCAGCCAATTATTATAGGGTAAATCCCAAAGAAACCAAAACGTTGCGTTATCTGGCCCATAACCACCCAAATTTGACCCAGTCTCTCATCAGACTGATGGCTGCCTCAGGGGCTTTTTGGAGGTCGCCTAATTCCAAGTATTTTTGATCCGCCAGTTTTTTGAGCATTTGCGCATCTCGCCCCTTGGCATACCAACTTTCACCATTCAAAAAGATAAAACGATCGTCATACATCATTCGGCTTTGTGAATTGAGTTCAACCCGTTTAAGCGACTTTGGACAGTTTTGTGATTGAAAACATACTTGCTGCTTGGGTTCGGTCAAACTTTCGCCCAATGCGCGCTGCATTTGATCAGAATCAGACAGCAATTGAGTGATCGATTTTTTGGCAAATCGTTGAATTGATATTGGAATTTGCGCGGGATGATCGACCGCTTGTTGCTCTGGATCCCCAAATAAGATTTGGGGTGACTCCTCGTCGATTTCAAAACGCTGTAATAAATCCATCGCCAAATCCAAAGAGAGAGGCGCACGAAATCCAATCGAATAAGTCATGCAATCGGGCCCCAGAGCAACGCCCTCATGCGCATAGTGAGGGGGCAAATACAAAAGATCCCCTGGCTCCAAAATATATTCTTGCGTAGGCGAGAAATTCGCTAATATTTTTAAAGGCATCTGGGGTTGCAAACGCAAATCCTTTTGCGCACCAATGCGCCAGCGACGCGCTCCTTGGGCTTGCAATAAAAACACATCATAAGAATCAAAGTGAGGCCCAACCCCGCCGCCTTGCGATGCGTAGCTGATCATTACATCATCGAGTCTTGCATCTGGAACAAAACGAAAGTATTGCAAGATTTTTGCCACTCGCTCATTGAGTAGATCGACACCTTGCACCAACAAAGTCCAATTGGGCGTGCCCACTGCGGGCAAGTCTTGGGAACGAAAAGGCCCGTGTTTGAGCTGCCAAGCTTGCGTTCGGGGATTGATTTTCATCAAACGAGATGAGACCTCTTCTTGTTGGGCCATCTCAAAAAGCTCATCGCGGCTCAAAACGGATTCCATATCGCGAACAGCGCCACGAACCAACAAAGGCCGCGTTTGCCAGTGCCTCTTCATGAATTGTTGCGGACTGATATTTCCCAAAAGATCGCACGGCTGAAGTATCTTCATCATTTAGACTTTGTAAAACTGAGACAATTGTCCACCATGAACATATTTAAACCCTGCGTTGTCTCCCTCACCTGGCTTCTCAAAGACACTTTAGGTGAAACTTTGGATGAACTCGATGATCCCGTTGAATTTCTAATCGGTGGCCATGATTTATTCGACAAAATTGAACAATCCTTATCGGGTTTAAAGGCGGGCGAAAAAATTGACATTCATTTAGAACCCGAAGAAGCCTTTGGCGATTACAACGAAATGTTGGTTTTTTTGGAACCAAAAAATCTTTTCCCACCCGAATTGGAAGAAGGTATGACAATTGAAGGTCACGCACTTCCTGCGCAATGCAATCCTGATGCGCCGCATGACCTGATTTACACCGTCACCGAAATTTATCCTGAACACGTGGTGTTAGATGGCAATCATCCTTTAGCGGGAATTGCTTTGCGTTTGCAACTCACTATTGTGAGTGTTCGTGAAGCATCTTCAAAGGAAATTGAAAAAGGAACTGTGGGGGTTGGATTTTTTAACGTACAACCGCTAGCACCAGGCAGCCCGCATTTACACTGAATCAATCCGTGCCAGTTGAGCCATAACCACCCTCACCGCGCTCGCTGGCCTGTGAAAATTCATTCACCACATTGAATTGCGCTTGCGCCACAGGAATAATCACCAACTGAGCAATTCTTTCCATCGGCTCGATGGTGAAAGCCACATCACTGCGATTCCAAGCACTAACCATGAGTTGACCTTGGTAATCGCTGTCGATCAATCCCACCAAATTGCCCAACACAATACCGTGTTTGTGCCCCAATCCTGAGCGCGGAAGAATCAAGGCTGCATAATGGGGATCATTGAGATGAATGGAGATGCCAGTGGGTATCAATTGCCAAGCATTGGCCGCCAAGGTCAGTGGCGCGTCTAAACAAGCGCGCAAATCAAGCCCTGCGCTTCCCGAAGTTGCGTATTGCGGCAATTGATTGGCCATACGTGCATCGATGATTTTGACGTCTAGTTTCATAAAAGATTAAAGAGATGAGATTCGTTGTGAAATTTGTTCAACCAATTGATGGGCGAGTTTGATTTTGCTCGCACGTGGAAGTTCTAACGTTCCTTTGGCATCAATCAGCAAAAGTGTGTTGTCGTCTTTTCCAAATGTTTCGGGTCCGATATTGCCCACCAACAATGGAACTTTTTTTCGTTCGCGTTTGATCTGAGCATTTTTTAATAAATCGTGGCTCTCTGCCGCAAAACCGACGCAATACAGTTTGCCTTTTTGTGCGCGATCTGACTGAGAAACATCGGCCAAGATGTCTGGATTTTCAATAAAAGAAAGTGTCGGTGTTTGTCCCGATCTGTCTTTTTTTATTTTTTGATCAGAAGCTTGCGCAGGACGCCAATCTGCAACTGCGGCCGTAGCAATAAAAATATCAGAGTCTTGCGCCTTGGCCATCACAGCGCGATGCATCTCAATAGCCGACTTCACAAAAACAGTTTGAACGCCACGCAAGGCGGAAAGGCTCACAGGTCCTGCAATTAAAGTGACATCAGCGCCCGCTTGTAACGCTGCTTTAGCGATTGCAAAACCCATTTTTCCGCTCGACAAATTGGTAATGCCACGAACAGGATCAATGGCTTCAAACGTTGGTCCCGCTGTGATCAATACTTTTTTTCCACTCAAAGATTTGGGCTGAAAATAAGTCTCCACATCGTCCAAAATTTCATCCGGCTCGAGCATGCGACCATCGCCCATTTCGCCACACGCTTGATCACCCTCGCCTACATCGAGCACATGCGCGCCATCGGCTTTGAGTTGTTGAATATTGCGCTGTGTAGCGGGATGCGCCCACATTTCACGATTCATAGCAGGTGCTAATAACAAACCCACTTCGCCCAAAGGACGCGCCAGGCACATCAAACTTAATAAATCATCGGCTCGCCCGTGAATGAGTTTGGCCATGAAGTCTGCAGAAGCAGGTGCGACCAAAATCAAATCGGCCTTGCGACTCAAATTGATATGCGCCATGTTGTTGGGCTCTCGGGCATCCCATTGAGAGACATAAACAGGGCGATTGGATAGAGCCTGCAAGGTGATGGGCGTGATGAATTGAGCAGCAGACTCGGTCATCACCACTTGCACGGTGGAGCCTGCCTTGACGAGCGCTCGGCATAACTCGGCGGACTTGTAGCAGGCGATTCCGCCGCTCAGGCCCAAAACAATGTGTTTGTGAGATAAATCAGACATGACCCTCAATGTAGCAGAGGAGAGCCTATAATTTCACTTTACCACCTCCTGGGAGCCCGATCTCCCCCATGACATGACCCAATTTGTCTTCGTCACCGGCGGTGTGGTGTCTTCCCTGGGCAAGGGAATCGCCTCAGCCTCCCTCGCTGCGATTCTTGAATCGCGAGGCCTTAAAGTCACTTTAATTAAGCTAGACCCCTATATCAATGTGGATCCGGGCACCATGTCCCCCTTCCAACACGGCGAAGTGTTTGTCACCGACGACGGGGCAGAAACCGATTTGGATTTAGGTCACTACGAGCGATTCATCACCACTCGGATGAAAAAGGCCAATAACTTCACCACTGGCCAAATTTACAAAAGCGTTCTTGAAAAAGAAAGACGTGGCGATTATTTGGGCAAAACCGTCCAAGTGATTCCGCATATCACCAATGAAATTCAAGATTTCATTCGACGTGGTGCTGGTTTTGATACGCCCGACGCGGTTGACGTGGCCATTGTCGAAATTGGTGGAACCGTTGGCGATATTGAATCATTGCCTTTTTTAGAAGCTGCGCGTCAAATGAATTTAAAGCACGGCCCCAACAATACGGCCTTTGTGCATCTCAGTTATGTGCCTTGGATTGCGGCGGCGGGTGAACTCAAAACAAAACCCACGCAACATACCGCACAAAAATTACGTGAAATTGGTATTCAAGCCGATGCATTGCTCTGCCGCGCCGACAGGCCCATCCCCGATGAAGAACGCGCCAAAATTTCTCTCTTCTCTAATGTGCCCGAGTGGGGCGTCATCTCGATGTGGGATGTTGACACAATTTACAAAGTGCCCCGCATGTTGCACGAGCAAGGACTCGATCGTCTGATTTGCGAAAAATTACGCATCAATACACCTCCCGCGAATCTAAAACGTTGGGATGATTTGGTTTACGAAGTTGAACACCCACAAACAACCCTCACGATTGCGATGGTGGGCAAATACGTTGACTTATCCGACAGTTATAAATCTCTCAACGAAGCCTTGCGTCATGCGGGCCTCATCAGTCACGCCCAAGTCAAAATTGAATACATCGATTCAGAAACGATTCAACCCGACAACGTCAGCCAACTCCGTCGTTTCGATGCGATTTTGGTGCCTGGTGGTTTTGGCAAGCGCGGCATCGAAGGAAAAATTTGTGCCGCACGATTTGCACGCGAAAATAAAGTCCCTTATTTAGGTATTTGTTTGGGCATGCAAGTGGCCACCATCGAATACGCTCGTCATGTGGCCGGTCTCGAAAACGCCAACAGCACAGAATTTGATCCCAAAAGCCCCAACCCTGTGATCGCGCTCATCAATGAGTGGAAAGATTCGGATGGCAGTATTCAAAAACGCGATGTGAATTCCGATTTAGGCGGTACAATGCGATTGGGCGCGCAAAGCTCCGACGTTGCAAAAGGAACTCTGGCGCATCAAATTTATGGTGATGTGGTCACCGAGCGTCACCGCCATCGCTATGAAGCCAATGTCAATTATTTAGATCGTTTACGTGCCTCAGGCCTCGTCATCTCTGCGCTCACACAACGTGAACAACTCACAGAAATTGTTGAGCTGCCTCAATCGGTTCATCCTTGGTTCATGGGCGTTCAATTTCACCCCGAGTTCAAATCAACGCCTTGGGACGGTCATCCACTCTTTAATGCATATGTACGAGCGGGTTTGGCTCATCAATTGGTTCGCAAGCAACTCAAGGTGGTCGCTTGAAACTGTGTGACTTTGAAGTGGGTCTCAATCACCCGATCTTTTTAATTGCAGGCCCTTGTGTGATTGAATCCGAACAGTTGCAAATGGATACAGCGGGCACGCTCAAAGAAATCACGTCGCAACTGGGCATCCCATTTATTTTTAAATCTAGTTTTGACAAAGCCAATCGCTCAAGTGGCACAAGTTTTCGTGGGCCTGGTCGCGAACGCGGTTTAGAAATTTTGGCCAAGATCAAATCAACACTTCACATACCTGTTTTAACAGATGTGCATTCAGAAGAAGACATTCGAGTTGCCTCTCAAGTAGTGGATGTGTTGCAAACGCCTGCATTTTTATGCAGACAAACTGACTTTATTCATGCGGCGGCTTTATCGGGCAAACCCGTCAATATCAAAAAAGGTCAATTCTTAGCGCCACACGATATGAAAAACGTGATCGATAAAGCGCGAAAAGCAGCGCGTGACGCAGGGCTCAATACCGATAACTTCATGGCTTGCGAAAGAGGCGCCACATTTGGTTACAACAATTTGGTCTCTGATATGCGGGGCTTGGCCATCATGCGTGAAACAGGAGCGCCTGTAGTGTTTGACGCCACGCATTCGGTGCAGTTGCCAGGTGGTCAAGGAACCACTTCAGGCGGTCAACGTGAAATGGTTCCTGTTTTAGCGCGTGCTGCTGTGGCCGCAGGTGTATCTGGCTTGTTTATGGAAACACACCCCAACCCCGATCAAGCTTTGAGTGACGGCCCTAACGCCGTGCCCTTGCATCACATGCGCGAGTTGTTAGAAACTTTGTTAAACATCGATCGTGTAGTCAAATCTTCGCCTTGGCTTGAAGATCAGTTCCAAACTTAAATTCTCAATTTTTATTTTGTTAGAGAAAGTGAAATCATGAGTGCAATTGTTGACATCGTGGGCCGTGAAATTTTGGACAGTCGCGGCAATCCCACTGTGGAATGTGATGTATTGTTAGAAAGCGGAACCATGGGGCGCGCAGCTGTTCCATCGGGCGCTTCAACGGGAAGCAGAGAAGCGATTGAGTTGCGCGATGGCGACCCCAAGCGTTATTTGGGCAAAGGTGTTTTGAAAGCCGTTGAACACATCAACACAGAAATTTCTGAATCTATTTTGGGATTGGATGCAACTGAGCAAGCTTTTTTAGATAAAACACTCATTGATTTAGATGGTACCGAAAACAAAGCACGTTTGGGTGCTAACGCAACGCTGGCCGTATCGATGGCCGTTGCAAGGGCTGCTGCCGAAGAATCGGGTTTGCCTTTGTACCGTTATTTTGGCGGCATGGGCAGTATGCAAATGCCTGTTCCGATGATGAATGTGGTCAACGGTGGCGCGCACGCCAATAACAATCTTGATTTGCAAGAGTTGATGATTATTCCTGTGGGCGCACCAAATTTTCGTGAAGCCGTTCGATATGGCGCTGAAGTTTTTCATGCGCTCAAAAAAATCATTTCTGACAAAGGCATGAGCATTGCTGTGGGTGATGAAGGTGGATTTGCACCCAATGTGCCCAGCCACGAAGCCGCGATTCAAATGATTTTGGATGCGATTGACAAAGCAGGATACACAGCGGGTGAGCAAATTGCACTCGGACTCGATTGCGCGTCCAGTGAGTTTTACAAAGACGGTCAATACCATCTAGAAGGCGAAGGAATGATTCTCACGCCAACTCAATGGACCGACATGATGGCTTCTTGGGTAGACAAATACCCCATCATCAGCATTGAGGACGGCATGGCCGAAGGCGATTGGGACGGATGGAAAAATCTCACAGAAAAATTGGGTCACAAGGTTCAATTGGTGGGGGATGATTTATTTGTCACCAACACTAAAATCTTAAAAGAAGGTATTGATAAAAAAATTGCCAACTCCATCCTCATCAAGATCAACCAAATTGGCACACTCACCGAAACGTTTGCGGCCATCGAAATGGCAAAACGCGCGGGTTACACGGCCGTGATCAGCCATCGCTCGGGCGAGACTGAAGACTCCACCATTGCCGATATCGCGGTGGGCACCAACGCGGGACAAATCAAAACCGGCTCGCTCAGTCGCAGTGACCGCATGGCCAAATACAACCAGTTGTTGCGCATCGAAGAAGACCTCGGCGACGTCGCCAGTTACCCAGGTCGTACAGCTTTTTATAACTTGCGTTAACCTATAGGGATGTTGACTCGCCCAGTTCCACTTATTTTGCTGGCCTTGCTTTTGATTTTGCAAGGCCAGTTGTGGTTGGGCCGCGGCAGCGTCACCAAAGTATGGCAACTGCAAGAACAGTTGCAAGAACAAAAAAAACAAAACGCACAAGCCGAACTCGGTATTGAGCGATCACGCGCTGAGTTGCGTGATTTGCGCGAAGGCCTAGAGATGGTCCAAGAACGCGCGCGTCGTGAAATTGGGATGGTTAAAGCCAATGAAATATTTGTACAAATCGCCAAATAGTTTTTATTGAATTGCGTCAGTGCTCGGCGGCTGCAAACCTGCAGGTATAGAAAAAATTTGATCTGTATCAATGGGATCAAAGCTATATTGAAGACCACAAAAATCGCAACCCACCTCAATATTGTCTCGTTCTTGCAAAATACTTTGCGCCTCCTCTTGACCCAATCCTCGAATCATTTGACTCACACGCTCTCGACTGCACGAGCATGAAAATCGAGGCGCTGTATCCCCCACTTGTGGCTCAAATCTACGCACATTTTCTTGCCAAAACAAACGATGCAAAAGTGCGTTGGCGTCCAAACTCAAAAGTTCTTCACGCGTGAGGCTTGACGCCAAAATCGAAATGCGCCGATAGTCTTCATTTTTTCCAATCGCATCTTCATCACGAAGCACATGATGTGCAGATAAATTATTTTGTCCTTGCATGGGCATGCGTTGAATCAACAAACCCGCCGCCGCTTCATCGTTGGCGGCCAAGATCAATGTCGTGTCGAGTTGTTCGCTTTGCAACATGTAATGCTCAATCACTTTTTGAAATTGGTCAATGGGTTGCTTGATATCATCAAACAAAGGAACAACACCTTGATAGGGTTGTTGACCTGGATGTCTTTTGAGCGGATCCAAGGTGATGGCGCATTTACCTTGATTGTTTTGATTGACCATCTGACTTAACGACGCCGTTTCATCAAGCGTGCCAACCACTTTAGCCGTAGCGCGCAAACTCAAGTCGTTTTGTACCTCGACCACCGCCAACTTAAGCGGTCCATCGCCAAAAATTTGTAAAACCAAAGCGCCTTCGAAACGAATGTTGGCTTGCATCAAAACTGCGCCTGCAGTCATTTCGCCAAGCAACTGCCGAACTGCTTGTGGATATGCGCCCGTTTCTGCGTTTTGCGCGCGGCGTTGCAAAATTTCTTTCCATGCATCGGTTAACCGAAGCAAAATTCCACGTACAGGCAATCCTTCAAATAAAAATTTGTGCAGTTCAGACATCAGCTGATTTTTTTTAATGTTTTTTTAAATGACAGCGCATTTTTGACATACCCATCTGTTATAAAACGGATGTAATTGATCTCTTCGGTTGTTAATGCTCTAACCACCTTGGCAGGTGTGCCCATGATCATGGACCCATCTGGGAATACTTTTCCCTCGGTGACCAAGGAATGCGCGCCTACGATACAGTTTTTTCCAATTTTGGCTTCGTTCAAAATCACAGCGCCAATTCCGATGAGACAACCATCGTCAACCGAACATCCATGCAACATCACCATGTGGCCCACGGTCACGTGTTTGCCAATATGCAGGGGTTTGCCCACGTCTGAGTGCAACACACTGCCATCTTGAATATTGCTGCCTTCTCCAACGTGGATGTTGTCGTTATCGCCACGCACAATGGCACCAAACCAAATGCTGGAATCGGCAGCCAAAGTGACATTACCCATCACTTGCGCACTATCGGCGACATACGCAGACGCGTGCATGTCGGGTTTGATCCCTTCAATTTCATAGACAGCCATAACAATCCTTGTTTTTTTGAACTCCCTACAATTGTAAGGATGGAATCACGTCAATCCGCCTTAAAGGCTTTATGCACCGCAAACCCCAGTGAAAAAGTACTGGCTGTAGCTCAACTGTGGCGTTCTCACGCCCAAACGGGTTGGGATCTTCAAAAAAAATGGGATCAACCTTTGTCGCCTTTTCCTGGAAGACCATCCAAGCCCACCTTCAAGCCACCCAAAGACGTTCCACTGCGTTCGGTTCATACGCATCTAGGAATGAGCGCATTGATCCATGCGGTATGTCACATCGAATTCAATGCCATCAATTTGGCCTTGGATGCCGTTTGGCGTTTTGAAAAAATGCCGCCAAACTTTTATACCGATTGGTTGCGCGTGGCCTACGAGGAGTCCACTCATTTTGAAATGCTCAATCAACTACTCATACAAATGGACTGCCGTTATGGTGACTTTGATGCGCACTATGGTTTGTGGTCAATGTGTGAAAAAACGTCTCATGACATTTTGGCTCGCATGGCCTTGGTTCCTCGCACTTTAGAAGCACGAGGTTTGGACGCCACACCACTGATTCAAGCTAAATTAAAAAAATCCAATTCACCATTTGCACAAAGAGCCATACAAATTTTGGACGTGATCTTGGAAGAAGAAGTGGGCCACGTTGCCATTGGCAACCATTGGTATGCCCATCTATGCGAGCAACAAGGCAAGGATCCCATTCAACTGTATGCCGAGTTGGTAAAAACCTATGAGGCCCCTAAACTCAAACCACCTTTTAATCAAAGCGCACGAAAACGCGCGGGTTTCAGCGATCAAGAATTGCTTTGGCTAGAGTCTTGAACATCAACCTCTGGGGTGGTGTTGCGAATGCAAAGACTTGAGTCTTTCACGTGCCACGTGCGTATAAATAGTAGTGGTAGAAATATCGGCGTGACCCAATAACATTTGCACCGCACGCAAATCGGCACCGTGATTGAGCAAGTGCGTTGCAAACGCGTGGCGCAATGTATGAGGCGAAACATGCGAAGTGATTCCCGCCATCAATGCATATCGATGAACCACCTTCCAAAACATCATGCGTGACATTGCTTTCCCGTGATGAGTAACAAACAAATCTTCTGAAATTTTTTGATTGAGTAGTTGAGCCCTCGCTGTGTCTAAATATTTTTTGAGCCAATCACCCGCCACCTGACCAAAGGGCACCAATCTTTCTTTATTACCTTTGCCAATCACGCGCAAGACGTTATCTCTCAAGCTCACTTCAAAACTTTTGAGATGAATCAATTCACTCACGCGAAGACCGCTTGCATAAAGCAACTCCAGCATCGCGCGATCGCGCAATCCAATCAAGGTTTGAGTATCGGGCGATTCGAGCATGGCCTCTACTTGCGACTCGGTGAGTGTTTTGGGAACCCGCAAAGGTGTTTTGGCATGAATCAGTTTGAGAGTGGGATCTTGTTGCGTGAATCCTTCTCGGTTCGCCCAACGGTAAAAACGCCTTAAAACAGTCAGACGCCGATTGGCACTGGTTGCACGTGTTTGTGAATGGCGTTGCGCAAAATAAGTTTGAAGATGCGGTTCTTGCGCTAAATAAAGTGTGAGGCCTTGAGTGATCAGCCATAAAGAGAGATGGGTCAGGTCTCGGCGATAAGCAGCCAAAGTATTGGCAGACAACCCGTCCTCTAACCATAGTGCATCAATAAAAATATCGATGCTTGAATCAGGTTGTAGGGGTTGGTCTGATACCGACTCAAGCCCAGTTGATTTATTCGAGCTTGAGTTTTTGCTCATTCACCACCTTTTTGTACACATCAAGCTCTGCTTTGATTTGTACGGCAAACTGCTCAGGTGTGTTGCCAATAATGATAGAACCCGTGTCTTCGATACGCTTGCGAACGGCAGGATCTTTGAGCGCTTCTCTGACGCCATAGTTGATTTTGTCAACGATGTCACGTGGCAAACCTTTGGGTCCATAAATACCGTAATAGGCCATGCGATTAACAGACTCCAAGCCCACCTCTTTGAATGTGGGAACCATTGGAAGGGCGGCCAATCGCTGTGGAGCAGCAACCACAATAGGGACTAAGCGATTGTCTTTGATGAAGGGCAAGGCAGAAGGCAGGTTGTCAAAAATCATAGGAACTTGACCCGCCACCGTGTCGTTGAGTGCAGGGCCCGCTCCACGATAAGGAATATGCGTAATGTAAGTGCCTGACAATGTTTTGAACAACTCCATTTGTAAGTGACCAATACCGCCCGTGCCTGATGAAGAAAAGGAATACTTACCAGGGTTGCGTTTAACAACGTCAAGAAATGATTTGTAATCTTTGGCTGGCATCGACGGATGAACCGCAATGACGTTAGGCGTGGCCGCAATATTAATAATAGGGGTGAAATCAGTGAGGGGGTTGTAAGGAATTTTGGGATTGATCGCGGGATTGGCCGCCGTTGTTGAAACCGTTGCAACGCCAAGGCTATAACCATCGGGAGAGGCATTTGCTGTTTCGAGTGCGCCCACCACACCACCGCCACCTGCTTTGTTTTCAACAACCACCGTTTGTCCCAGGGCCTTGCCTAAAGGCTCAGCGATGACACGAGCAATGATATCGGTGGTGCCACCAGGTGCAAATGGAACTTGCAACTTGATAACCTTGTTGGGATAGGCTTGTGCAAAAACTGAAGCACTAAAAATCAATGCGCTGACAAAAAGAAGTAGGCGACGAATCATTACGTTACTCCGAGAGTTCGATTGAAATAGCAAAGGAACTAATACTCTAGACCTTGCTGATTAACATACAAGCATAAACGATTTTATTGCAATAATACAAAAAATATTCACTTCATCTCTCATTCTGAGATGCTGTATCCTCTCATTCGTGAATTACGCTCAACTTCTATTTCCTGACTTCTCGCTGATTCTTTGCGGTTATTTGCTGTGTCGCTACACAGCACTGGATCGAACCATATGGTCGCAAGTCGAGAGTTTGGTTTATTATTTTTTATTTCCCGTGTTGTTATTTCACTCGATTGTGAAATCCCCAATCGACCTGGATGCCAGCAGCTTTATCATTTCTGGCGTTGTCTTGGGACTTTCGGGCATTTTATTGAGTTACGCCTTACCTTATATTCCATTGATCAAAAACAACATCGACCTTCGCGATCATGCATGCAGCTCGCAAGTTGGATTTCGTTTCAACTCATTCATTGCGTTGGCCTTGGTTGATCGCTTGCTGGGCGCTCCAGGTTTATTGTTACTCGCTTTATTAATTGGATTTTGTGTACCCATGTTTAATATTGCTGCAGTCTGGCCCATGGCCAAACACGGAAAGAGTCATTTTTTATCAGAGTTACTTAAAAATCCATTGGTGGTGGGCACTGTTTTAGGCCTGACAGCCAATTTAAGTGGGATTCAAGTTCCGACTTTGTTGGAGCCCACATTGAATCGCATTGGAAGTTCTTCTATTGCATTGGGTTTGATGGCTGCAGGCGCAGGATTGGAGTTGAAAATGCTCAATCATCAAAAAACATTGGGCGTGAGTTTGCTGACAATCAGGCATTTGATACTTCCTTTTTTGGCCTGGGGATTAGCTCGATGGTTTTCTTTGGATGCAACGCAAACAACCGTATTACTCACTTTTTCTGCATTACCCACGGCATCGACTTGCTATGTACTGGCCGTCAGAATGGGCTACAACGGCCCTTATGTTGCAGGCCTGGTTACCCTATCGACGCTTTGCGGAATGGCCAGCCTCACACTGGCACTGGGTTTGTTGCAATAAATATTAAACAACCACTGGCTCTGGTTCAAGAAGAATACCAAAACGCTCATAAACACTGGTTTGAATGGCTTTGGCCAATGTCATGACTTCACCGCCCGTGCAGGGCTCTTTAATGCCACCTTTGTTAATCAAGACCAACGCTTGTTTGTCGTACACCGCTGCATTGCCGACTGATTTACCTCTCCAACCACAGGATTCAATGAGCCAAGCGGCGGCTAATTTATGTGATCCGTCGACCATGACGTAATGAACCAACTTGGGTTCTCGTGCAATGATGTCGGCGCATTGAACAGGGGTGACGGTTGGATTTTTAAAAAAACTACCCGCGTTGCCTACTCGCGATGGATCGGGCAGTTTGTTGCGTCGAATGGCGCAAACCCAATCAAAAATTTGCTTTGCATCTGGATTGTTTATTTTTGTTTCATCGACTTTTTTTTGTAAATCGGTGTAGCTGATCTCGGGGCGCCATTGCTTGGATAAGCGAAATCGCACACGCGTAATCAGCGCTCGCCCTGCAAGGCCCAAATTTTTGGATGAAGCACCAGGCGCATGTTTAAACACTGAATCGCGGTAACCAAAACCACATTGCGCAGCTTCAAGCGTCATGGCTTGCCCTGTTTGCAAGTCAATCGCGTCCAACGAATCAAATCGATCTTGCAGCTCAACACCATAAGCACCGATGTTTTGAACGGCAGGCGCCGACACAACCAGGAATCATCGCCATGTTTTCGAGTCCTGTGTAGCCATTTGCAAGTGTCCACTCTACAAATTCATGCCAATTTTCGCCCGCACTGGCCTCAATCAACCAAGATTTGCTGTCCTCAACGACCAAGCGTTTGCCCATCAACTCAACTTTGAGCACCAGTTGTTTGACGTCCGCGGTTAAAACAATGTTGCTTCCTCCGCCCAAAATAAATTTGGGAAGATCGCGCAAGGCGGGTTGAGCGAGCAATTCATCCAGGTCAGAGACTTGGCGGATACGCACCAACTGCAAGGCCTTGGCAGAAATACCAAAGGTGTTATAGGGTTGGAGGGGTACATTAGTTTCGATATTCATGGGAGAATTGTCGCATCGTCAACCCACTATGCCAAATCATGCCTTCTTTTGACACCGTTTGTGAAGCCAACCTGGTTGAAGTAAAAAATGCGGTCGACAACACCGCCAAAGAAATCGCCACGAGATTTGACTTCAAAGGCACCAGTGCCGCCATCGATATCAAGGAACACGAAATCACACTCACAGGCGACAGTGATTTTCAATTGAGCCAAATCGACGACATCTTGCGAAACAAACTCACCAAACGAGCGGTAGATGTGCGCTTTTTGGAAAAAGGAACGGTTCAAAAAATTGGCGGCGATAAAGTCAAACAAGTCGTTAAAATCAAAAACGGTATCGCAACCGAAGACGGGAAAAAAATACAACGCTTAATCAAAGACAGCAAATTGAAAGTACAAGCGTCGATTCAAGGCCATGCGGTGCGCGTCACAGGCGCAAAACGCGATGATTTGCAAGAAACCATGGCGTTGATTAAAAAAGATTTGTCCGATTTGCCCTTGAGCTTTGATAATTTCAGAGACTGAAAAATCAAGCTTCTTTTTTTGAAGCGATTTTTGATTCTTCACCAGCCAAGAGCCGAATAATATTTTCTTTGTGACGAATCACCAACAAAATACACATGATCACCAAAGACAAAGCGATCATGTTTTCTGCATACCACGCCACTCGATGCCCCATTAGATAGTAGATCGGTGCAAACACCGCACTGGCCAATGCGGCCAGCGAAGAATATCTAAAAAAGTAAACAATGATGATCCATGTGGCCATGGTCGCCAAACCCAAAAACGGGTCAACGCCAAACAAAACACCTGCGGCCGTTGCAACGCCTTTTCCCCCCTTGAATTTAAAAAACACAGGCCACAAGTGACCCAAAAATGCAGCCAAGGCAACAGCTGCAACGGTGACGGGCCCCAATCCATGAGCAGACCCAAAGAGTTGCACCAAATAAACAGGCAACCATCCTTTGACAACATCCAAAAGCAAAGTGAGAACGGCCGCCAACTTATTTCCTGATCTCAAGACATTGGTTGCACCCGGATTTTTACTGCCATACGTGCGTGGGTCGTTAAGACCCATCACACGACTGATCACGACAGCAAATGAAAGCGAACCGATCAAATAACTCAAAAGTATCGCTGCAAGAGAATACAAAAATAACATGAACTCAAACTCCAAGCAGGTGACACATCAAACTGCAGGATCTCGAATTTCCCATCGAATGGCATCGATGGCTTTTAAAACATCATCTGACAACTGCGTGCCCCATATTTTGATGTTCTCGTCCAATTGCGCCATGCTGGTGACACCGATGATGGTGCTCGCAACGCGCCATTGGTTGTAACAAAACGCCAAGGCCATTTGCACAGGCGTAAGTCCATGATCTTTTGCCAATTGGTTGTAACGTCGTGCGGCGGTGAGCGACTCTGGGCGACCCCATCGTTGTTTTTGTACCGATTCATACCGGCCAATACGTCCATCTTTGGGTGCGTCTGCCCCAGTAAATCCGCTTTTGTCGTATTTACCTGTGAGCGAACCAAATCCAAGAGGCGAATAAGCAAGCAATGAAATATTGAGACGATGCAAAGATTCATCCAATGCATTTTCTACCGTGCGATTTATCAAGCAATACACATTTTGTATGGATGCAATACGTGGCAGACCATGTTGTTCTGCCAATCGAACAAACTCATGCACACCATAAGGCGTTTCGTTGGATAAACCTATGTATCGCACCTTACCCGCTTTGACAAAACCCGCCAAGGTTTCTAGTTGATCGTGAATACTGGTGGCTGATGTTTCTTTTTTGGGGTCGTAATACATGTTGCCAAATGCGGGAACATGACGTTCAGGCCAATGAATTTGATACAAGTCGATAACATCGGTTTGTAATCGACGCAAACTGGCTTCTAAAGAATTTTTCATGTCTTGCGTTGACATGCCAGGATTTGTTCTGACCCATGGCGTTGCACGCGAAGGTCCTGCAATCTTGGTGGCCAAAATAATTTTTTGACGCATGCTTGGATTTTTTTGAAGCCAACGACCGATGTAGTTTTCGGTTGTCGTAAAAGTATCCGCTTTGGTGGGCACGGGATACATTTCTGCGGTATCCATGAAGTTAATTCCACGCTCCACCGCATGACTGAGAATTTGATGAGTGGTGGGTTCATCGACTTGTTCACCAAACGTCATAGTGCCCAAACAAATAGGAGTCACCATGAGATCGCTTTTTCCGAGTTGTACAGATTTCATTTTTTCTTTCAATCATCAAATATCAAATATTACGCAAGCCGAGAGTTTACTTTGCTCTGGCACGTTCTTCTTCCTGCCGTCTTAAAATATGACGCATCACCTTGCCCGTGGTAGTCATGGGCAGTGCGTCAATGAATTCAATTTCTTTGGGATATTCATAGGGCGCCAGCAATTGACGCACATGCGTTTGAAGGTCCGCAATCAACTCATCACTGGCTTGATAGCCCGCCGCTAAAACAACATAGGCTTTGACGAGTGCACCCCGATCGGCATCGGGCTTGGGTACAACCGCAGAGTTGGCAACCGCAGGATGTTTGACCAAACAATTTTCAATTTCACTCGGACCAATTCGATAACCCGCCGATTTAAAAACGTCATCAGCGCGACCCTGGTACCACAAATACCCGTCTGAATCTTGAATAGCGATATCACCTGTTCTGCACCAGTCACCTGTGAATTTAGATTGCGTGGCTTTTTGATTTTTCCAATAACCCAAAAAGAAAATTGGATCAGGGTTGCCGTGCACATCACGTTTATGAAGAGCCACTTCGCCTGCAACACCCGACTCACATTCGATTCCCAGTTCGTCAATCACGGCAACGCGGTGCCCTGGGTATGAGCGCCCCATGCTCCCTGCTTTTGCAGACCAACCCACACCTTGATCTGTTTTTTCATTCATAGCGCAGTTGCCCACGATGTAATTGATTTCTGTTTGACCAAACATTTCATTGACCGTGACTTTGAGTTGATCTTTGCAATAAGCAAAGACCGCATCACCCACAGCTTCACCTGCGCTCATGATGGCTTGCAAATTCAATTGGAAGTGATCAGATGGTTTTGGATAAGCCTTCATCATCGCTTTCAGCGCGGTTGGGAAAATAAAACTGTGCGTGACGCGATGTTGTTGCATGATTGCAAATGCAAGCTCTGGTGAAAAACGCCCATTAAAAGCAACAATGGGCAAACCAAAATAAAGCATGGGCAACAAAGCATCCATCAATCCACCCGTCCATGCCCAATCGGCTGGAGACCAAAAAACAGAGGGGTTATGCGGGCGAAGATTTTCTAGGTGCGTTTGATTTTTATTCAGCGCAAAACCTAACCAATTTTGACTGCAAACAAAACCCGTTAAGTTGCCGATCAATGCCCGATGCGGTATCAACGCACCTTTGGGTGGACCCGTTGTACCACTCGTATAAATCAGCAAAGCCGCTTCTTGCGCTTTGGTTGAAACCGCATCAAAAGTTTGCAAATACGAGCCCATCACATGCGCGTAATCTAAATCGCAGCGATGTCCCGCATCATCGAGTCCAATCACGCATCTCAAAAGCGGGCATTGATCTCTAATACCCAACACCGCATCAACGGTTGAATCATCAACAATAGCCACAACGGCTTCGCTATCAAGCAATCGATAAGACAAAGCATCGGGGCCAAACAATTGCGACAACGGCATTGCCACTGCGCCCATTTGCATCACCGCCATGTAGGCCACTGCGGTTTCAAACCTTTGAGGCAAAACAATCGCGACACGACCAGCACGCTTGACACCCTGTGCTCTTAAAACATGACTTAATGCGTCAGCTGCCGCTTGCAGTTGCGCAAAAGAATATCGCCGAGCAGGCCCATCGGCTTGATGTTCCATAATCGCAGTTCGATCACGCGCATGATCATTTTTTGACCAGCGACGTGCACAGACATCGGCCATGTTAAAAACATTTGGAACATGCCAATGAAATTCTTGCAGCATTTGGACGTAATTGTCTTGCATCGGACCCATCTCTATTTCATCAATCCTTATGATCTCAACAATGTACCAAGTCAAACGCCCTTTTAGTTGCGAGCTTGTCCCCATTCGAACACTTAAGTATCATGTTAGGCAATGGGGAGCACCTAAAAAAGATCATCCCAGCTTACTGATGGTCCATGGATGGATGGATGTGGGTGCTTCTTTTCAGTTTGTGGTGGACGCGCTCAAGCAAGATCGACACGTCATTGCCCCCGATTGGCGCGGATTTGGACTCACCGATTCTGGGGGGGCCGATCAGTTTTGGTTTCCGGATTATTTAGCCGATCTTGATGCACTCATTGATCACTTTCATTCACACGCGCCCATTGATTTAGTGGGTCACAGCATGGGCGGCAATGTGGTCATGATGTATGCGGGTATTCGGCCTGAGCGCGTGCGTCGTCTTATTAACTTAGAAGGGTTTGGTTTAGCACAATCAAAACCCTCGCAAGCACCCAAACGATATGCCGATTGGATGGATCAAACAAAAAAACTTCACAGAGGTGAATTTAATTTAAAAACCTATTTAACCGTTGAAGCAGTTGCACAACGTTTGATGAAAACCAATCCTCGCCTGAGCTTGGATAAAGCGCAGTGGCTTGCTCAACATTGGGCGCAAGTCGATGACAAAGGTGAATGGCGCATATTGGGTGAAGCCGCGCACAAGGTTACCAGCGCCAACATCTACCGACTCGAAGAAGTGCTTGCCTGCTTTGAACGCATCACTGCCCCCACATTGAGTGTTCATGCCAGCGACGACAGCATGTCCAAATGGTGGAGTGACAGTTATTCATTAAAAGAATATTTGGAACGTGTAGAACGTGTACCGAATATATCAAGCCATCAACTGAAAGATTGTGGACACATGTTGCATCACGATCAACCGATTGCATTGGCTCAATTGATCGAAAATTTTTTGTCGCCCACGCAATGAAATCCTATGATGCATTGATTGTTGGCGCAGGTGCTGCAGGCCTCTTTTGTGCAGGTGTAGCCGCGCAATTGGGTCTAAACGTTTTGATCATCGATCACTCGATTAAAGTTGCAGAAAAAATTCGCATCTCAGGTGGCGGCAGAAGTAATTTCACCAATCGCGACATGGATGTGCGTGCACCGCACAAACACTTTTTGAGCGATAACCCGCAATTTTGTCGAAGTGCATTATCCAAATACACACCAGCCGATTTCATTGAATTGGTTCAACGTTACGGTATCGCATTTCATGAAAAACACAAAGGTCAATTATTTTGTGACGGCTCCTCCGATGAGTTGATTCAAATGCTTTTGCGCGAATGCGACAACACGAGTTTGGGCGGTCATGTCTATCGTTGGCAAGCGTGTCAACTCAAAAATTTGCGCTACCACGAAGGCGATTCCAATTTTTATGAAGTCGATACCGATCAAGGCGTTGTCAAAGCCAGTTGTGTAGTGATTGCAACAGGCGGTCTATCCATTCCGCAAATTGGTGCCACTGACTTGGGCTATCGATTGGCAAAACAATTTGATATTCGTGTTGTTTCGACACGGCCTGCATTGGTTCCACTCACTTTTGATGGCCCGCAATGGTCGATGTATTCAGAGCTTTCGGGTATTGCATTGCCCGTTCAAATTGAAACGGGTCTTGGTCAATCACGCATGTCATTTGATGAAGATTTGCTTTTCACACACAAAGGTTTATCGGGCCCAGCGGTTTTACAAATTTCAAGTTATTGGAAAGAAGCGACTTCGATTTTCATCAACCTCTCACCTGAATTAAATATTCAACAAGCACTATTTGAAGCCAAACAAAATTCAAGGAAAAAAGTGGTCAACGAGGTTTCTTCTTGGTTACCCAGTAGATTAGCCGCCACATGGTGCCAAAGTGTTGCTGATTGCCAACAAAAAAACATCGATCAGGTGAGCGATAAAACTTTGACTCAACTGGCCCTTGGATTGAGTCGCTGGCAACTGACCCCCACCGGAACCGAGGGCTACAAGAAGGCCGAGGTAACTGCCGGGGGTATTGATACCCGCGATTTATCGCAGCAAACCATGGAATCGCGCCAACCAGGCCTGTATTTCATTGGCGAAGTGGTCGACATCACGGGGTGGCTGGGGGGTTACAACTTCCAATGGGCGTGGGCCAGTGCATTTGCTTGCGCCCAAGGCTTGGCAGCCCGATTCAAACCGTTATAATGCTAGGCTTTGCTGGCAAAACTCCAACTGCCTACATCCATTCAAGTTGGGGAAAACCGCGAACACGGCTTTGAAGCCCGATCTTCTTCAAAACCCTCTGTACGCACATTTTTGAAAAATTTCGTCAATGACAACTATTCGCGTTAAAGAAAACGAGCCCTTTGATGTTGCACTTCGCCGCTTCAAACGTACCATCGAAAAATTAGGTCTTCTCACCGATTTACGTGCACGTGAGTTTTATGAAAAACCCACGGCCGAGCGCAAGCGCAAAAAAGCCGCTGCGGTTAAACGCCATTACAAACGCGTGCGCAGTATGCAATTGCCAAAAAAGCTTTACTGATTTCAGTTTTGTTTTCAAATGCTCGCTTGGGATGAACTCAGCGAGCCTTTTTTATTTGTGATTTTTAAATTTGATGAACCCTAACGGATACGCACCATGAGCCTCAAAGGCACTATTACCGAAGACATGAAAAACGCCATGCGCGCCAAAGACAGCGAGCGCTTGGGCACGATTCGATTGTTGCAAGCCGCGATCAAACAAAGAGAAGTTGATGAACGCATCACTTTAGACGACGCCGCAGTGGTCGTCATTGTCGACAAACTCATCAAACAGCGCAAAGATTCCATCACCGCATACGAACAAGCGCAGCGACAAGATTTAGCCGATAAAGAAAAGTCAGAAATGCTTTTGTTACAAGGCTATTTGCCTGCTCGCTTATCTGATCAAGAGATTGCCAACGAAGTCAGAGCCATCGTGAACGAATTGGGCGCCAGAGGCCCTGGTGACATGGGCAAAGTGATGGGCGCAGTCAAAACTCGTTTAGCGGGCAAAGCCGATATGGGCGCAGTGTCTGCCGCGGTTAAAGCCGCTCTCGCGGGTTAATTCAATCGTTGCAGATTTAGCTGCCCGCAAGCTTCATTCGATTGATTAAAACCGATCCAATGGTTTTGGCGCCATAGTTGTATTCATCGGAGCCAACGGCTTGAATGCCTTTGAACATATCGGCCAAATTTCCTGCAATCGTTATTTCTTGAACGGGATATGCAATCTCACCGTTCTCAACCCAAAACCCACTCGCTCCTCTGGAATAGTCGCCCGTAACCGAGTTGACGCCCTGCCCCATGAGTTCAATCACAAACAAACCTTTTTTTAATTTTTTGAGCATTTGTTTGAGATTGTCACCCGCTTTTGTTTGTTTGGATTTAAAAAATAAATTGTGCGAACCACCTGCATTACCCGTGGTGACCATGCCCAATTTGCGTGCCGAGTACGTACTTAAAAAATAACCTTCAACGCGGCCTGCTTGGACCACATTGCGCGCGTGCACCTTAACGCCTTCGTCATCAAAAGGAGAGCTTCCTTTTCCACGCATCACATAAGGATCTTCGGTGATATCGATGTGATCAGGAAAAACTTGTTTGCCTAATGAATCAACAAGGAAAGTGCTTTTTCGATAAAGAGACCCACCACTCACGGCTTGTACAAATGAGCCCAACAAGCCAGCGGCCAAAGGCGCATCGAATAAAACCGCACATGGGCGCGTTGGGATTTTTTTGGAATTCAAGCGACTGAGTGCTCGCTCGGCTGCATAACGCCCAACGACTTCAGGTTTTGCTAAATCTG
>Ga0114974_10001042_pt1 | contig 22157 bp, 21 predicted proteins | sample S_130206_EF_Meta_FD_87318 | JGI IMG/M metagenome (GOLD analysis project Ga0114974, IMG submission 87318) | Freshwater microbial communities from Lake Simoncouche, Canada to study carbon cycling - S_130206_EF_MetaG | ecosystem: Environmental > Aquatic > Freshwater > Lake | place: Lake... | reverse complement strand
GCGCGGGCCTTTTCCAAGCTGGTGGCGAATTACAGCGATCCGCATTTGCGCCAGCAGTTCAACCAGGACGTCGACAACGCCGAGCGCGCCGCAGACCGAGTGACGCACGAGGTCAACAAGGCCATTCACGTGACCTTCATCACACCGATCGACCGCGAGCAGATCCACACCTTGATCAACACGATGGACGATGTGGCAGACCTGATACAGGACTCGGCGGAGACCATGGCGCTGTACGACGTACGCCACATGACCGAAGAAATCGTCCGTCTGACCGATGTGAGCGTCAAGTGTTGCGAGCGGGTGCGCGACGCGGTCAAACTGCTGGCGCGCATTTCCGAACCGTCGGTGGCCGAGGCGGCGCTGAAGACCTGCGAGGAAATCGACCAGCTAGAGTCTGACGCGGACCGCGTAATGCGGGCGGCGATGAGCAAGCTGTTTCGCGAAGAAAAGGACGTTCGCGAGGTGATCAAGCTGAAGGCGATCTACGAACTGCTGGAGACGATCACCGACAAGTGCGAAGACGTCGCCAACGTGGTGGAGGGCATCGTTCTTGAAAACTCCTGACCCGTTATTGCCATGACCAGTGCGCAAGTGACGCTGTGGGTCGTCGTGATGCTGGTGGTGCTGGCTCTGATCTTCGACTTCATGAATGGTTTTCATGACGCAGCCAACTCGATTGCGACCGTTGTCTCGACCGGCGTCCTCAAGCCCGGACAGGCGGTGTTATTTGCATCGTTCTTCAACTTTGTCGCGATACTGGTCTTTCACCTCAGTGTTGCCGCAACCGTCGGTAAGGGTTTGGCACAACCCGGCGTGGTCGACGTGCATGTGGTGTTTGGCGCGCTCATCGGTGCGATCAGCTGGAACTTCATCACCTGGTACTACGGCATTCCGAGTAGTTCCTCTCATGCGCTGATCGGAGGCATCGTGGGCGCGGTGGTCGCAAAGGCGGGCGCGGCTTCGCTGATCGCCGCCAGCGTGCTCAAGACGGTCGTGTTTATTTTTGTGTCGCCCACCCTGGGGTTCTTGCTTGGATCGGGCATGCTGATACTTGTCGCATGGACCTTGCGCGGCAGCACGCCGAGCCGGGTGGATCGCTGGTTTAGGAGGCTGCAGCTGGTGTCGGCTGGTGCCTACAGCCTGGGGCATGGCGGGAACGACGCGCAAAAGACCATTGGAATCGTATGGATGCTGCTGATCGCCACCGGCTATACGGCGGTGGGCGAAGCATCTCCGCCGACCTGGGTGATCCTCAGTTGCTACGCCGCGATAGCGCTGGGCACCCTGTTCGGTGGCTGGCGTATCGTCAAGACCATGGGACAGAGGCTGACCAAGCTAAAGCCGGTGCATGGCTTTTGCGCCGAAACCGGCGGCGCAATCACGCTGTTTACCGCGGCCATGCTCGGCATACCAGTGTCGACCACGCACACCATCACCGGCGCCATCATTGGTGTCGGCGCAACCCAGCGCGCCAGCGCGGTGCGTTGGGGCGTGGCCGGCAACATCGTGTGGGCCTGGGTGCTGACCATACCGGCGAGCGCGCTGGTTGCCGCGTTTGCGTACTGGCTCAGCCTGGAGATCTTCTGACGGGGCGATCAGGCTTGCGGCCGCTTGGCGCTTGCTGCCACTGTGACGGGCGCGCCCTGCATGGCCTTCGGAGCTCCCTCGACCCGGTATTCGAAATAACGCTGAAAGCTGAAGGCGAGGGCGGATGTCAGGACGATGGTGCCAAGCAGCAGCGACATCACGACCCCGGCAACGGTTAACCAGCCGGTAGCACCGGCGTCGGCATCGGTGTCCTGGCCGGGATTGAATGTGTTGTTCCACCGAGCTGGCAGCATCAGGCCGTAGACGATGGCTGTCAGCGCGCAGCCTGCTGCGCTGAAACCAAGCAGTGGGATCAGCAACCAGCTCCACCGGTCGTCGAGCCCGAACTGTTGCGCCCGCAGAATGCCGTACAGGCCCAGCATACTCGGCAGTGGCAGGAGCCAGCCAAGCCAGTCACCCCAGCCGCGCAAGTAAAAACGATGCAGTCCCAAGGGCCCGCCCGCGAGCGCAAGCCAAGTCGCCAGGGTCTTGTTTTTCATCGGTAGATGGCGCCTGTGTCAGTTGCCTTCGGTCTTGCTGCGGGCGCCGCGATAAGGTGCTGTATCCGGGGGCGGATGGATGGCATGTTGTGTTCCCGATATAATGGAAGGCTTTTCAGCGTGTTTCTGGCCGGGTGGTCATGTTACGTGTCTCAACGCTGGAATATTGGCGGGAAGTAATTCCCGCCGTCCCCGAAGGATAAATCATGGTCGTCATCCGACTCGCCCGTGGCGGTGCAAAAGCACGCCCGTTTTTCAATATCGTTGTGTCCGACAAGCGGACGCGTCGCGATGGCCGGTTCATCGAGCGGATCGGTTTTTACAACCCGATCGCCACCGCCAACGAGGAAAGCATCCGCATCGCGCATGACCGCCTGAGCTACTGGAAAAGCGTCGGCGCACAGGCTTCGCCGACGGTCGAGCGTCTGGTCGATCAGGCCGCCAAAAAGGCCGCCTGATCCGGCCCTTCGGGGCTTGGCAGCGTCACCGGTTCGGAAAAGCGCAATGCTGCCCCAACTCGAAGCCGCCGAACTTCCGCCGGACGCCGTAGAGGTCGGCCGCATTGCAGACGCCTGGGGCGTCAGGGGTTGGTTCAAGGTTCTTCCTTACAGCGCCGACCCCGAGGCGCTGTTTTCTTCCAAACATTGGTACCTGCTGCCCAGTGAACGCGGCGCGCGCAAGTTCGACGGCAGCGTCGAACTCAAGGTCAGCGAGACCAAAGAGCATTCGGGCGGCATCGTCGCCAGTGCACACGGAGTCGACGATCGGAGTGCGGCAGAATGGCTGCGCGGGTCGAGGATCTTCGTATCTCGCGCAAGCTTCCCCAGCATTGGTTCGGACGAGTACTACTGGGTCGACCTGATCGGTCTGGCGGTGTTCAATCGCGAAGGCATCGATCTCGGTGAGGTCAAGGAGCTCTTGTCCACGGCAGCCCAGGCTGTCCTGGTGCTGCAGTACCAGCAGGGGGGTGTCCCGCGTGAGCGCATGATTCCTTTTGTCGCGGCCTATGTCGACGCGGTCGACCTTATAGCGCGCCGGATCACAGTGGACTGGCAAAGCGACTATTGAACGCAGCCATGCGCTTTGACCTGCTCACCTTGTTTCCGGAAATGTTCTCGCCGATGCTGGTCGGCGGCGTCACCCGTAGGGCATTCGAGTCCGGACAAGTCGACGTGCAGTTCTTCAATCCGCGCGACTTCGCCGACGGCAATTACCGCCGGGTAGACGATCGGCCTTTCGGCGGTGGACCCGGAATGGTCATGATGGCCGAACCCCTCGAGCGCTGCCTGCGTGCCGTCGAGGCCGCGCGGGGTAATTTGCCGCCGGTGGTGGCGTTTTCTCCCTTGGGCAGGCGGCTCGATCACGCCATGGTGGAGCGCTGGGCAGACAGCGATGGGGCGGTCCTTGTATGTGGACGCTACGAGGGTATTGACCAGCGTTTTTTGGATGCCTATGTGGACGAACAGATCAGCTTGGGCGACTTTGTTCTTTCGGGCGGCGAAATCGCCGCAATGGCTTTTCTGGACGCGGTTGCCAGGCTGCAGCCTGGCGTTCTCGCAGACGCGTCCAGCGCACAGCAGGACAGCTTCAACCCGGCCCTGGACGGCTTGCTCGATTGCCCGCACTACACCCGACCTGAGCAGTGGCGCGGAGTCCCGATTCCGGCCGCGCTGATGTCGGGGCACCACGCCCGGATTGCGCAGTGGCGCCGTGAGCAGCGTCTGCGTCTCACGCTGCTGCACCGGCCGGACCTGATCGCGCGCGCGCGCGGTGCAGGCCTGCTGGACGCGCGCGACGAAGCCATACTCGAGGGAGCTACCTGAGGCCGGCTTTATCGGTGGCAGTCCTCATGCGGCGATTTGCTATACTGGAAGGCTGTCCGATCCTCTGTCCGGCCGCTTTCAGGTGCACGCTTGGGAGCCTTTTGCGTCATTTCGGCGCTGGCGCGCACATGATCATTAGAGGAAGAAAATGAACCTGATCCAAACCCTGGAGCAAGAAGAAATTGCCCGCCTCGGGAAGAAAATTCCCGCCTTTTCGCCCGGCGATACCGTCATCGTCAGCGTCAACGTAGTGGAAGGTACGCGAAAGCGCGTGCAGGCTTATGAAGGCGTTGTGATCGCCAAGCGCAACCGGGGCCTCAACAGTGGTTTCATCGTGCGCAAGATATCCAGTGGGGAGGGCGTGGAGCGTACCTTCCAGACCTACAGCCCGCTGATTGCCGGAATCGAAGTCAAGCGCCGCGGCGACGTTCGCCGCGCGAAGCTGTACTACCTGCGCGACCGCAGCGGCAAGTCGGCGCGCATCAAGGAAAAGCTCTCCGCTAGGAAGCCGGCAGCCCAGTAAGCTTGCCCGCTTCGAACGGGGCCGCCCCGGCTGTTTGCCGCGGCGGCTTTTTTTCAATCGACGACATGCCCACGATAGCCGCGCCGATCCCGCTGTCCACATGGCCACATTTCGACCCGCGTGCGGTTGCCGTGGCGGCAACAGACGCGCATCTGCCAGCCGTCGGCCAGCCCGCACTGAGCGAATCGGCTTTGCGCAAGCGCTTTGTGGAAGTGCGGGATTGGCAACCCGAGGTTCACGTCGAACCCAAGTACGCGCAGCGCACGCCGATGGCGGCGTCGGTGCTGATCGCGATCGTGCTGCGCGATCGGCCCACCGTGCTGCTCACGCAGCGTACGGCGCACCTGTCAACGCATTCCGGCCAGATTGCTTTTCCCGGCGGTAAGCAGGACGTCGGCGACGCTGATCAGGTGGCGACGGCTTTGCGCGAAGCGCGCGAGGAGATCGGCCTCGAAGCCGAGTTCATTCAGGTTCTGGGAAGCCTGCCGGTCTACGTGACCGGCACCGCTTTCATCATCACGCCGGTGGTGGGGCTGGTGCGCGAAGGTTTTTCACTTGTGCGCAACGCCGACGAAGTGGACGAAGTATTCGAGGTTCCACTTGAGTTCCTGATGAACCCGGCCAATCACCGGCGCCACATGATGGAGCGCGAGGGTTTGCGGCGCGAATGGCTTTCCATGCCCTACCAGGACGGTGCCACCGAACGATTCATCTGGGGCGCGACTGCGGCCATGCTGCGCAACTTTTACCGCTTTCTTTCGGCCTGAAGATTTCCGGGGCTTTGTCCAGCGAGGCAACGGATCCTGGCAGGCAAGCCCCTTATCATCCGGTCATGAGCTTCATAGCCATCCTTGTCGCGCTGCTGCTGGAGCAGGCGCGGCCGCTGCCACGGGGCAACCCGATTCACGCCGGCATGCGTGCCTGGGTGCGGATGGTTGCGCGCGCGGTTGACGCGGGCCAGCCCCAGCAGGCCTGGCTGGCCTGGGCCGCTTCGGTGCTGGTGCCGTCGCTGCTCGCGCTGGCCCTGCACTGGCTGCTGGTCGTTACGCTGGGCTGGGCTGCCGCCGTGGTATGGAATATCGCGGTCCTTTACGCCACGCTCGGATTTCGCCAGTTCAGCCACCATTTCACCGAAATTCGCGATGCGCTCGAGGGCGCAGACGAGGCGCGTGCACGCCAGTTGCTGGCGGACTGGCAGCAATCGGATGCGAGCGGACTGCCGCGAAGCGAAATCGTCCGGCAGGTAGTGGAGCATTCGGTGATCGCCGCGCACCGCCATGTTTTCGGCGTGCTGGTCTGGTTCTCCGTCCTCGCGGCGTTTGGGTTCGGGCCAGCTGGCGCCGTGCTGTACCGTCTGGGCGAGTTCGCCCCGCGCTACTGGATGCACAAAGACCGGTCGATGTCGCAGCCGGTCAGCAGCACGCTTCAGGACGCCGCCACCCGCGCCTGGCAGTTGCTGGACTGGCTGCCCGCGCGCATCACGGCGATTGCCTTTGCTGTCGTCGGAAGCTTTGAAGCGGCGATCGAGGGCTGGCACGACTACGAGCAGCGAGGGCCCGGCGACAGCGACGGCGTGATTCTCGCCGCCACCGCCGGCGCGGTTGGCTTGCGCATCGGGCCCGGCGCGTCCATCGCCCCCGCTGGCGACGCGGACGACACGCAGCCCGACGGCGCAGCGACGCCGACGGCACTGGTACCACCGGGCCAGACGCCCGAGGTGGGTCATCTGCGCATCATTGTTGGCTTGGTCTGGCGAACGGTCGTCATGTGGATGGTTTTGCTGGCGCTGCTGACGCTGGCGCGGCTGCTCGGCTGATCGCCTGCGGCGCGGCTCAGTAGCTCGACTGCGACAACTCGGCGAACAACTCTGTATAAATCCGGTACCGGTCCGGGTTGACGCCGGATGGGCCGAACGCCGGCGATGCCGCAGCTAGCACGCCGCAGCCGGGTTCGTGGAGGTGCGTGCAGTTGTAAAAGCGACAGTTTCCGGTGTGTCGCCTCAGGTCCGGCATATAGCTTGCCAACCGCATCGGATCGATGTGGCGCAGCCCGAATTCCTGGAACCCGGGCGAGTCAATCAAGGCGCCCGATTTGGCGTCGTCGACCCAGTACCAGGTGGTGCTGGTGGTTGTATGTTTTCCCGCGCGCAGTGCTTGGGATATCTCGCCGGTTTGCGCCGAAGCGCCTTGCGCCAGCAGGTTGATCATGGTGCTCTTGCCAGCGCCCGAAGGACCGAGAACCAGTGTTGTCTTGCCCTGCAGGTGTTCCAGCAAACGCTCCTTGTCCGGACCGGCTGAGTGGCGAAGCGACAGCGGCATCAAGGTGTAATCCATGGCGCGGTAAGGCGCCAGCCAGTCCCATGCGCGCGCAAACGGATTGCCCAGGTCGCTCTTGTTGAGTGCAATGATCGGCCTGATCTGCTCGGCCTCGGCGGCGATCAGCGCGCGCGACAGCTGGTTGCTGGAAAAGGCCGGCTCAGCGGCGATCAGCACCAGTACCAGGTCCAGGTTGGCGGCGAAGGACTTGGTCCGGATTTCGTCGCGTCGATAAAACAGGTTGCGCCGCGGTTCAATTTTCTCGATGGTGCCTTCGTCGCGCGATGCTTGCCAAAGAACCCGGTCGCCCACCACACCTTCGCTTTTCTTTCCGCGGGAATGGCAGATACGCCGTTCTCCGGATGGCGACTCGACCAGAAAATGGCGCCCGTAGTTGGCAACGATGAGCCCGCTTTGCTGCGTGGCGTACTCGTTCAAGGCCTGGCTTTCAGCTCGACTCGCATGGCAGCAAGGCGTCGACGGCAGCGGCGCACGCAACGTCGGTGCCGGTGATACCGCCGACATCATGGGTGTTGAAGCGCACCACGCATCGCTTGTAGGAGACCAACAGGTCCGGATGGTGGTCTGACCCATGGGAGGCAAAGGCCACCGCGTTCACGAAGGCCATGGTCTCGTAATAGTTCGAAAATTCAAAATGCTTTTCGATCGCCGTCGCCGACCCTTCGCCGCTCAATGTCCAGTTGTCCAGGCGGGCCAGCGCGCTGACGATTTCGGTCGCCGTCAAGGCCCGTCGCATGCTGGTCGATTGGTCTGGCTGCTTGCGCATTTTGTCCGTCAGGCCGGCACGCCGGAAGCCATCCGCTCAAGCCGTTCGCTGGCTGGCGGGTGCGAGTAGTGGAATGCCACATAGACCGGGTCGGGCGTCAGCGTCGACGCGTTGTCCTCATAGAGCTTGAGCAGTGCCGCCGACAGATCGGCACTGCTGGTCTGCGCGACCGCATAGGCGTCGGCCTCGAACTCGTGGCGGCGTGAAATTTGCGCAAATAGCGGCCCCAAGAAGGTGCCGAAGACCGGCAGCACCAGCATGAACAACAGCAGCGCGAGCGCGTCATTGGGCGCGCCGGCCAGCAGCTGGGGTCGCACGCCCAGCGCGGTGTAGAACCAGGACTGGGTCGACAGCCAACCCAGCAGGATGAAGCCGGCAAGGCTCAGGGCGGCCATGCTTGCCATGCGCTTGACGATATGCTTGTGCTTGAAGTGCCCCAGTTCGTGCGCTATCACTGCGTCGACCTCTTCCGGCGACAGGCGGGCGAGCAACGTGTCGTAGAACACCACGCGCTTGGCGGCACCGAAACCGGTGAAATAGGCGTTGGCGTGCGCGCTGCGTTTGCTGCCATCCATCACAAAAAGCCCTTTGGCGGCAAAGCCGCAGCGCTGCATCAGCGCATTGACGCGCGCCCGCAGGTCCTCGTCGTCGATCGGCTTGAACTTGTTGAAAAGCGGCGCGATGAAGCTCGGGTAGACCATCAGCAAGAGAAGGTTCAACCCCATCCAGGCGCACCAAGCCCATAGCCACCAAAGTGGGCCCGCAGCACCCATTAGCCATAGGATCAGGGCCGCCAGCGGGACGCCGATCAATGTGCCTATCAATGCTGACTTCAGCAGGTCGACAAGCCATAGCTTGAAACTGGTCTTGTTGAACCCAAAACGCTCTTCGAGTCCGAAGGTCTGGTAGCCGGCCAGCGGCAACTCAATCAGCGAGCCGATCAGCACGAAGCCCAGCACCAAGGCGAGTTGCTGCCCCATTCCAGGCTCCATCAGGCGCAGCAGCTCGGCGTTGAGTAGATCGAGACCCCCGAGCAGGGTCCAGCCCAGCACGACCGCAGCACCCAGAGCCCCTTCAATAAGACCCACGCGGGTCTTGGCGACGGTGTAATCGGCAGCTTTCTGATGCGCTGCCAAAGAAACTGTTTTTGCAAAGCGCTGCGGCACCGCGCCGCGGTGCGCCGCCACGTGGCGGATCTGGCGCGTCGCGAGCCAAAACCTGAGCACGATTCCAGCCACCAGGAATAGGGCGAAGGCTCGTGTCAGCAGCAACGAGGGCGAGAGGGCTTCAGCCATGGCGAGGAATTAAAGACGGGGTCAAGGCAGCGAGTTTAGGGGCAATTCGGTTTCGCTTCCTGGCCTGGGCGACAATTGGCCCATGGCTGAAACTGAACCGACCCTTGCAAAATCCGATCAAAATTTGGTTTGGCTCGACTGTGAAATGTCGGGCCTGGAGCCATCCAAGGAGCGCCTGCTGGAGGTCGCAGTGGTCGTGACCGGGCCCCAACTCGAGCCGCGGGTCGAAGGGCCGGTGTTTGTGATCCACCAAAGCGATGCCCTGCTCGCCCAGATGGACAGCTGGAACAAGGGCACGCACGGCAAGAGCGGCCTGATTGAGAAGGTGCGGGCATCGACGGTCCTTGAGGCACAGGCCGAGCAGCAGTTGCTCGCGTTTTTGGGCGCCTATGTTCCCCAGGGTGCTTCGCCCATGTGCGGCAACACCATCGGGCAGGACCGGCGATTTTTGGTCAGCTACATGCCAAAGCTGGAGGCATTTTTCCATTACCGCAACCTCGACGTCAGCACGCTCAAGGAACTCGCGAAGCGCTGGCGCCCCGAGATCTACAGCGCGTTCAAGAAGCAGCAAAAGCACACCGCCTTGGCCGACGTGCACGAGTCGATCGACGAGCTATTGCATTACCGCCGGCACTTCCTGAAGATGGCCGATTAGGTAGAAACCCCAATCCATGGGATAATTCTAGGCTGCACTGCGACCACGAGTGCATTTGTACATCTCCCCTCACACCAGACCCTTCTGAACAGGGTCCTCTCAAGAGTGCAGCGCAAGCGCTAAACAAGCGACGCGAACGCACTGCGGCCGGCGACGTTGGCCCTGAGTTTCGTTTGATGGTTGATGTTGTATTGACCAAAAACGAAATCGCCGCGGCTTACCCCCGGCGTGCTCGACCGAGAGAATTTTATGAAAAACGCATTTGACTTGCATGGCGAGGCCGCGCCTGGACTGAACACAGACGCCGATAACGCTCTGGCCTTCGTGGAGCCAGTCGCAGTTCTGGTAGACGACGCGCTGGCGCTGGAGACGGCTGCAGAACCCCCGATTCCGAGCGGTTTCATCAAGATGGGCTTGGCGCCCGAGTTGCTGCAGGCGGTGCACGACCTGGGCTTCACGCAGCCGACCGTGGTTCAAGAAAAGACCATCCCGCTGGCGATGCAGGGCGCGTTGGGACACGACGACGGCGCCAAGTTCATCGACCTGATGGTGTCAAGCCAGACCGGCAGCGGAAAAACCGCGGCTTTCCTGCTGCCGGTGCTGCATACCCTGCTGGGCCAGCAAGCGGCCGTCGCGAACCAAGAGCGTGACGAGTTTGAGCGCGCCTGCGCGCAAGCCCTTGCCAAGGGCGAAGCGCCGCCCAAGAAGCCGCGCCGCAAGGATCCCACCAGCAGCCGAAACTTCAAGGCGGCGACGCCCGGCGCGCTGGTGCTGTGCCCGACCCGAGAGCTCGCGCAGCAGGTGGCGCACGACGCGATTGACCTGGTGCGCCATTGCCGTGGGCTGCGCGTGGCCAATATCGTCGGCGGCATGCCCTACCAGCTGCAGATCGCCAAGCTGCAGAACGCCGACCTGGTGGTCGCGACGCCGGGGCGCCTGCTTGACTTGCAGCGTTCAATGCAGATCAAGCTCGATCAGGTGCAGTTCCTGGTGGTCGACGAGGCCGACCGCATGCTCGACCTGGGCTTTGCCGACGACCTGGCTGAAGTCAACCAGCTGACCGCCGGGCGCAAACAGACCATGATGTTCAGCGCCACGCTGGCGCCGCGTATCCAGCAACTTGCAAGCCGGGTCATGCGCGAGCCCCAGAGGCTGCAGATCGACAGCCCGCAGGAGCGCCACCAGAACATCCGCGAAGTGCTGTTCTGGGCTGACAACGCGCAGCACAAGCGCCGGCTGCTGGACCACTGGCTGCGTGACACCACGATCAACCAGGCTATCGTCTTCGCCAGCACGCAGATCGAGTGCGATGGACTCGCCAACGACCTACAGCAGGAAGGCTTCAGTGCTGTGGCCTTGCACGGGGCGCTGAACCAGGGCCTTCGCAACCGTCGGCTGATGGCGCTGCGCGAGGGCCATGTGCAGATCCTGGTGGCTACCGACGTCGCGGCACGCGGAATCGACGTGCCCACCATCACCCATGTGTTTAATTTTGGCCTGCCGATGAAGGCCGAAGACTACACCCACCGCATTGGTCGCACCGGCCGTGCCGGACGCGATGGTCTTGCGGTGACGCTGGCCGAGTTCAGGGACCGGCGCAAGATCTTCGACATTGAGGCGCATACCCGCCACCCCTTCAAGTCGGAAGTGGTTCCAGGAATGGAGCCGCAGCAGCGGTTTCCCGATTCCCGGCCCAACCCGGGCTTCGGCGCGCGCAATGGCCGTGGCGCTGGGGAGGGCGCTTCTCGCGATCGCAAGTTCGGTCCGGCACGTGGCCGCGAAGGCGGCTTCGGCGCGCGCGATGGCGCTGCCGCGCGCGAAGGATTCAGCTACAAGCGCGAGGGCGGGTTCAATGACCGTTTTGCCGGTCGTGGCGAGCCGCGCCGCGATGCTTCTGCGCCGCGTCCCGACTTCGCTCCGCGGGGAGACTTTGGGCCGCGCGGCGATTTCCCGCCGCGCCAGGGCAGTTTTGCCAAACCGGCACACGAGCGTGCTGCCCCGGCGCGCCCGGCCAATGGCGCTAAAGTCTTTGTTCCGCGCGACATGCAAAAGCGCCCGCTCAAGCTCGACAGGCCGGCGCGCGGCTGAGCCGAGCCGACGACCCATCCGCTGCGGGGGCCTGCGCCCGCTCGCGCTTGCTACCTATCGGCGCCCATGGCCAGTGCGCGCGCGCGCGATGCTGCCAGTTCGCTCGTGTCTGGCGCCACTTGCGTCTGCCAACCACCGGTGTGCTGTTCGGCGATCGCGCCCAGTGCGTCGATCCAGGCTGGCTGATCGTTGAGGCACGCGATGTAATGGAATTCCTTGCCGCCGGCGCTCAGGAACGCGTGGCGTGCCTCTATCGAAATCTCCTCCAGCGTTTCCAGGCAGTCGCTGGTGAATCCCGGGCAGATCAGGTCGACGCGCGCAACGCCTGCCTGCGCCAGCGCCACCAGGCTGGGTTCGGTATAGGGTTCGAGCCACTTGGCGCGTCCCAGCCGCGACTGAAAAGTGACCATGACTTGTTCCTGCGGCAGCCCCAAATGTTCGGTCAGCAGGCGCGCTGTCTTGCGGCATTCGCAATGGTAGGGGTCGCCGAGCTGCAGGGTTCGCTGCGGAACGCCGTGAAAGCTCATCACCAGCCGCTCACCCCTGCCGTGCTCGGCCCAGTGTTGCTGCACGCTGCGCGCCAGCGCCGCTATGTACAGCGGATGGTCGTGGTAATGGTTCACAAAGCGCAGCTCGGGCACTGTCCGCACCCTGCTGCCCCAAGCGTAGACCGCATCGAATACGCTCGCCGTGGTGGTCGCCGAGTACTGCGGGTAGGCCGGCAGGATCAGCACGCGCGTCACTCCGTCGGCCTTGAGCGCGTCGAGTTGCGTGCCGATGGCGTTCTGGCCGTAGCGCATGGCGTAGCGCACCTGCATCTGGTGGCCGCGTTGCCCCAGCAGATCCTGCAGCAGCAGCGCTTGCTTTTCGGTCCAGAGCCGCAGCGGCGACCCGGCAGCGGTCCATATGCTGGCGTACTTGGCGGCGGACTTGGCAGGGCGCACGCGCAGGATGATTCCATGCAGAATCAGCAGCCAAAGCAGGCGCGGAATTTCCACCACCCGGTGGTCGCTGAGAAATTCGGCCAGGTATCGGCGCACCGCAGACGCCGTGGGTGCGTCGGGTGTTCCAAGGTTGCAGTACAAAATGGCGGTATGCGGCTTTTGCCCATGCGCGAATGGGGGTTCGACGAAGAATTGTGGAGTGGCCATGCTGTATTCTCCCGCATCAATGCTTGACTTATCTGCAATCAGGGCGATCGGCCTGGATCTCGACGACACGCTGTGGCCCATCTGGCCAACCATAGAGCGCGCCGAACTCCAGTTGCAGCAATGGCTCGAGCCCCGAGCGCCGCTCACGCAGATCATCTTTTCCAAACCCGACGAGCGCCTGGCGCTGCGCTCCGACGTGCTGCGCGGGCGCCCCGAACTGGGCCATGACCTCAGCGCCTTGCGGCTTGAGTGCCTGCGTGAAGGGTTGCGGCGATCGGGCGAAGACCGCAGCCTTGCCGAGGCCGCGTTCGAAGTGTTCCTTGAGCACCGCATGCGCGTGGATTTGTTTGACGACGCACTGCCGGCGCTTGAGTTCCTGGCCAGCCGTTATCCCATCGTCGCCATAACCAACGGCAATGCTGACCTGCGTCGGGTCGGCATATCCGCGCATTTCAAAGCCAGCCTGAGCGCGGTGTATGTGGGCGTGGCCAAGCCCGATCCGGCGATATTTCACGCGGCGGCGGCGGCCGTGGGCGTGCTGGCGCATCAGGTGCTGCACATCGGCGACGATCCCTTGCTCGACGTAATGGGCGGCCTGGGTGCTGGAATGCAGACCGCATGGATCAATCGCTGTGGGACGGTATGGAGCCACCCGGCAGCGCCGCATGCAAGCGTCACCGACCTGGGCGCGTTGTGCCGGCTGCTCGAGCCCTAGGCTACCCCGATGCGAAGCAATGTTTCCAAGCCCTGCAGTCTGTTGGCGTGGCAGCTGGCGGCTCTCAAAATCCGCAACCTTCAGTGGACCGCTATGCAACTGAAACACATCGGGTGCACTGCACTCGCCGCCCTGGCCATGGCACTGGCGCAGACCATTGCCTCGCCGGCCTGCGCCGAGTCTGGCGCCTCGGCCTACCCAGAGCGACCGGTCCGGATTGTGGTTCCTTTTGCACCCGGCGCGGGTACCGACGCGATGGGGCGTTTGGTGGCGCAAAAACTTGGCGAAGTCCTGGGCGGGAATTTCCTCGTCGACAACCGCGCCGGCGCCTCTGGCGCGATTGGCACCCAGCATGTGGCGCAGCAACCGCCCGATGGCTATACGTTGCTGCTGGTTGCGTCGCCATTCACCACGGTGGCCGCTTCGCTGCCGACTGCTGGATACGACCCGTTGCGCCAGTTCACACCGGTGGGCATGATCGCCAGCGGCCCGCTGGTCTGGGCTGCCAACGCGGGCCTGCCGGCCTCGAGCATGCGCGAACTCGTGGCGCTTGCCAGGCAGCGGCCGGGGGCGTTGAACTACGGTTCCGCCGGCGCCGGCGGCGTCAACCACCTTGTGCTCGAAATGCTCAAGTCCAGAACCGGTACCTTTATCACCCACATACCGTACCGCGGCGTCGCGCCTGCCACGATGGACATGATCGCTGGTCAGGTCCATCTGGTGACCGGCACCATTCCGGCCCTGCTTCCCTTCATCAGGGACGGCCGTGTCAAGGCGCTTGCGGTGACCAGCGCAAAGCGCTCGAGCGCGCTGCCCGACGTTCCCAGCATGGCGGAGGCGGGTTACCCGGGCATCGATGTGGTCAATTACTTTGCGCTGATGGCGCCCGCCGGCACACCGGCAGCGATCGTCGAACGGATCAACTTCGGGATCGGTAAACTGGTGGCGCTGCCGGAGGTGGTGGCGCGTTTTAGATCCGAGGCGGTCGAGGCGGCTCCGGGCTCGCCGGCATTGCTAGGTCACTTTCTCGAAGCCGATTACCGCGCCTGGCGCAACGTCGTCAAGACCCAAAACCTGGTGATCGAATAGCCTCCTGGCCGGCGCGTACTGCCCCTTCGAGCGTTGAAGGGTAGGGTCCTTCAACAAAGTCGGCACAGGCCAGCAGCCCGGGCGCGATCTGCATCGGTGGGCGCTGAAGTGCGGGCGTGCATGAGAAGGTGGCGCGCTTTTCGAGCACCGTTTTCACCGGTTGCAGTTCGAAGCCCAGCTGTGCCCGCGCCTGCGCCAGTACCTGCGCTTGCAGCGTCGCGCTGTCACCCTCGCTGTCGCTGACGACGAAGGCCAGCAGCCCTGGCGGGCCGCCGAGCTGGCTGCGGTCGAACACGAACTGCGCCGGCGCCTGCTCGGGTGCGCCGCCGCGCAGCGCGAGCATCGGGTGCGACAGGCGCAGGCCGCTACCCCATGCGTAGACCGTGCAGATGGCGCGGTGCTCGATGGCCCGCGCGGCCGCGCACCACCGGTCGATGCCCTGTGCCGTAGCGGCAGACGCCGTTATCTGGCTGCTGACGAGCAGGCGCAGGCAGTCCGGTGCGGGTGCCGCCAGCAGGACGGCATCGTAGGTTTCCCCATTCAGTCGCCACTGCGCCTGGTCGGCTTGCAACTGCAGCGCCCGCACGCCGAGCCGCATCGTCGCGCCGCTCAGGGCCAGAAAGCGAGACGCTGCGGCCGGGAACAGCTCCGACAGGTCGACCCGCGGCAGCAACAGATTCGAGCCACCGGCGGATCCAAAGACCGACTCCCGCAGCACGCGCAGAAAGACCTGTGCGCTGGCATCCTGCACCGGCGTGTTCAGCGCCGATACGCAAAGCGGTCGTATCAATTCGTCCATCACGCGCGGGCCAAGCGTTGCGCACAGGCTCTCCACCGACTGGTTGCTTGCGCAGCGGAACCCGGCCAACTGCCAGCGAAGTGCATGGCGCAGCAGCCCCGCTTTGTCCGCCAGCTTCCAGCCGGGCGCGCAGGCGACGGCGCCCAGCGCGTCCCAGGGCGCCGGCCAGCGCGGCAGGCGAATGCCGCCGCCGTCGGGGTAGCGCATGGACAGAGGCAGCCGCAGGAGCACCACCTCCGGGTCGATGCCGAGCAAGCGCATAAGGTCCAGCGTTTGCCGGTAGGCGCCAATCAGGATGTGCTGCCCGTTGTCCAGTGCGGTGAGCGACCCGTCGGGCAGCCGGGTCGGCGGTAGGGCGCGCGCGCGCCCGCCCACGGTTCGCGAAGCCTCCAGCACGGTGACGCGGTGACCGGCACGGGTGGCGGCGACCGCCGCCGCAAGCCCCGACCATCCGGCGCCGACAATCGCGACTTTCAACGACCGCTGCCTGGCTGGCTTCTCATAGCCGCCCAAGCGCCTGCACGCGCCAGGCCAGCCACAGCTTGCGCAGCGGCGTGAGGCTGACGCGCTGGGTCAGCACTGGAAAGTCGTCGCGCTCGATTTCGCGCAGCAGGTTGCGGTAGATGCTGGCCATCATCAGGCCGGGCTTTTGGGACCTGCGGTCCGCGTCGGGAAGCAGCGCGAACGCCTGCTCGTACAGGCTGTGCGCGCGATCGGCCTGAAAGCGCATCAGCGCGCCGAAACGCCGGCGAAAATCCTCCGAGCCGTCGCGCTTGAGCAGTTCGTGCGACTTCACATCGAACTGCTGCAACTCGCTGACCGGCAAATAAATACGCGATCGCAGCGCGTCCTCGCCGACGTCCCGGATGATGTTGGTGAGTTGCAATGCAAGTCCCAGCTTGTGCGCATAGGCGCTCGTCTGCGGCTGGGTCTGACCAAAGATGTTGGCTGCCACCTCGCCGACGACGCCGGCTACCAAGTGGCAGTAGCGCTGTAGCCCGGCAAAGTCCAGATAGCGGCTTTGTTCCAGATCCATCCGGCAGCCTTCGATGATCGCCAGCAGATGCTGCTGCGATATCCGGTATTCGTCGGCAAGCGGCATCAGCGCGCGCATCACCGGGTGGCTGGGCTTGCCATCGAAAGACTGCGCCACCTCTGCCTGCCACCAGCCGAGTTTGCTGGCGGCGACGCCTGAGTCCACCATGTCGTCGACGACATCGTCAATCTCGCGGCAATAGGCATAAAAGGCGGTGATCGCCGCGCGCCGATGCTTGGGCAGGAACAGGAAGGCGTAGTAGAAACTGCTGCCTGATGCGGCGGCCTTTTGCTGGACGTAATCCTCCGGGCTCATGGCAGGATTGTTACATCCGAAGCGCGCGCCACAGAAGCAGCGGCGTGTCCCACCAACGCAGTCGCGGGCGCTGGAGCAGCGTGTCAAACCGCCTCGCCTGCATCTTGTCCAGTATGCGCAGTCCGCCTTGCACGACCAGCCGCAATTCCCAACCTGCGCGCCCGGGAATCCGGTGCACCAGCGCAGCGCCAGCGAGCATGCGCTGACGTGCCCGCTCGGCGCAGTCCGCCAGCAGCAGCGTGATGGCCGGCGTCTGACGCAGCGCCAGCAGGTCCTGCAGGTCGACGCCAAAGTCCCTGCAAGCGTCCTGTGGCAGGTAGTGGCGGCCGCGGGCGATGTCCTGTCCGAGGTCCTGCCAGAAGTTGATCAGTTGCAGCGCCGTGCAGATGGCGTCGCTGCGTTGCAGCAACTGCGGATCGCTGACGCGGTACAGATGCAGAAGCAGACGGCCGATCGGGTTGGCTGATCGGCCGCAGTAGTCCAGCAAGTCGGCTTCGCTGGCGTAGCGGGATGCGTCGCGCCTCGCCTGCACATCCTGCACGAAGGCGTCGAGCAGCGCCTGCAGCGGCGCCACCGGCAGGCGGTGCGCTCGAATTGCCTCCTGCAGGTCGGCGAACAGCGTACCCCAGCGCGGATCCCATTCGGGCATTCCCGCATCGCTGGCCAGTCGCAGCTGCTCGCGGTAGTCGGACAGATCGCGCAGGCGTTGCTCGGGCGGCGCATCGCCCTCGTCCGCCATGTCGTCGGCGCAGCGCGCGAAGTGGTAGATCGCCGCGACGGGCGCCCGCAGCGCCGACGGGCAAAGCCAGGATGCGACCGGGAAGTTTTCATAGTGCGCGATTGGCGTCGGTCGGCGGTGGCTTGCGGGCGATTGCATTTCCACTATTTTGACCGCCATCGAAGCACCAAGTCCGCAGACTCTGCCATGTCCCCACGGCACTGGAAATTGACACGCATCGGTATTTACCCTATGCTGATGACCCTTCGGTCATTAATATCGACTGCAGTCTCGAAGCCCGTTGCCGGGGCCGTTGCTCCCGCAACCCGTGCTGTGAAACCACTACCAAACGAGCGCCATGTTTTTTCATTTATTCCGATACGCTGCCGCCTGTGGCGCCGTCCTGGCCTTTCTGGCTGGCTGCTCAAAGTCGGTGCAGACCGATGAGCCGGTCCGCGCCGTGAAACTGGTCACCGTAGGCATGGATCACATCACGGCGGGCGCCGAATTTGCGGGCGAGGTGCGTGCGCGAGTGGAGTCGCGCCTCGCTTTCAGAGTGGGGGGCAAGGTCATCGCGCGCCAGGTTGAATTGGGCCAGCGCGTCAAGGCCGGGCAAGTACTGGCGCAGTTGGACCCGCAGGATTACCAACTTGCCGTCGACGCTGCGCGGGCCGCGCTGATCGCAGCCCAGAGCAATCGGGATCTGGCCGCTGCGGACTTCAAGCGGTTCAAGGAGTTGCGCGAGCAGAATTTCATCAGCGGGGCCGATCTTGAACGTCGCGACGCTGGCCTGAAGGCGGCCCAAGCCCAGCTAGAACAGGCGCAGGCGCAGCTTGCGGCGCAAGGCAACCAGGCGGCCTATGCACGGTTGGTGGCCGATGCGCCCGGGGTGGTCACTGCGGTCGAGGCCGAGGTCGGGCAGGTCGTCGCGGCCGGGACGCCGGTGCTGCGGGTGGCCCAGGACGGGCTGCGTGATGTGGTTTTCGCCGTTCCCGAAGACAGGGTTGCGGCCATCAGGCCCGGGTCAGCCGTCGAAGTGCGCGTCTGGTCGACCAAGGCCACGCTCAGGGGCTCGGTGCGCGAAGTGGCGGCCAGCGCCGACCCGGTGACCCGGACCTTCGGCGTCAAGGTCGCGTTGGCTGCCAAGGATGCGCCGGCCTTGGGGACGACGGTAAGCGTGCTGCCGCAGGCGCTGGACCGGGGCGGGGCACCGGTCATCAAGCTGCCTACCAGTGCCTTCTACCAGCAGGGCAAGAGCGCCGCAGTATGGGTGCTCGACAGTGCGAGCATGACGGTGCGGCTTCAGATCGTCGAGATAGCCACTGCCGATGGCAACGAGGTGGTCGTCGCCGCCGGGTTGCAACCCGGAATGCGGGTGGTGTCGGCCGGTGTGCACGTGTTGTCGCCCGGCCAGAAGGTGACGGTCTACCGGGAAACACCGATGGCGGCGCCGGCCTCGTCGGCCAGCACACCGGCGAACTGAGTCGGCCATGCAAGCACAAACTGCCGCAGGTCGATTTAACCTTTCCCGGTGGGCCCTCGATCACGGCCCCTTGACGCGCTATCTCATGATCGTCCTGATGGTGCTGGGCCTGGCGGCCTATTTCCAGCTGGGTCAGGACGAGGATCCTCCCTTCACCTTTCGCATCATGGTGGTGCGAAGCTTCTGGCCTGGCGCGACGGCCCAGCAAATGGCCGAGCAGGTGACCGACAAGATAGAGCGGAGTTTGCAGGAAGTTCCCAACGCCGACAAAATCCGCAGCTTCTCAAAACCGGGTGAGTCGACCATCCTATTCCAGGTCAAGGAGGCGACCCGGGCCGCCGAAGTCGCGAACACCTGGTACACCGTGCGCAAGAAGGTCAGCGACATCCGGCCAACCCTGCCCGGCGGCGTGCTAGGACCGTTCTTCAACGATGAGTTTGGCGATGTCTTCGGCGTCATGTACGCTCTGCAGGCCGACGGATTTTCCGATGCAGAGCTCAAAGTTTTCGCCGACGATGTGCGGCATAAATTGCTCCGCGTCGCCGATGTCAATAAGGTGGAATTGTTCGGCGCGCAGGACGAAAAACTGTATATCGAGATTTCGCAAAAGCGCTTGGCGCAGCTCGGGCTCGATCTCGGCCAGGTCCTGGCCCAATTGGCCCAGCAAAATGCCGTTGAAAGCGCGGGCACTTTGAGTACGCCGCTGGACATGGTGCAGATCCGCGTGGGCGGCCAGTTCGAGGCTGTCGAGCAACTGTCCGCAATGCCGATTCGCGGCAGCTCGGGCAACCAACTGCGCCTGGGCGATATAGCCGTTATCAAGCGCGGCTACGCAGAGCCGCCGTCGGTCAAGGTGCACCACCAGGGGCGCCAGGTCATCGCGCTCGGCGTCTCGATGGCCAAGGGCGGCGACATATTGGCGCTGGGTGAGGCGCTCAACAGCGCGGCCGCGCAGATCGGGTCCGAATTGCCGGTCGGCATCCGCCTGATAAAACTGCAGGATCAGCCAGCCACTGTGGCCAAGTCGGTCAATGAATTTGTCGCGGTGCTGGTGGAGGCCATCGTGATCGTCCTGGGGGTCAGCGTGATCAGCCTGGGCTTTCGCAGGCGCGATGGTCTGACGCGCTGGTACCAGCGCTACACCATCGACATGCGCCCCGGTATGGTGGTTGGCATCACCATCCCGATGGTGCTGGCGCTGACCTTTCTCGGAATGTATTTTTGGGGAATTGGCCTCCACAAGATCTCGCTCGGGTCGCTGATCATTTCGCTCGGACTTATGGTTGACGACGCCATCATCGCCGTGGAGATGATGGTGCGCAAGATGGAGGAAGGCTACGACAAAGTGCGGGCCGCCACCTTTGCTTACGAACTCACTGCGATGCCGATGCTGACCGGAACCCTCATCACGGCGGTCGGCTTTTTGCCGATCGGCATCGCAAAGTCAACCGTCGGCGAATACACCTTCGCCATTTTCGGCGTCACGGTGCTGGCGCTGGTACTCAGTTGGCTGGTCTCGGTCTACTTCGTTCCCTATCTCGGAACGCTGCTTCTAAAGGTAAAGCCGCAAGGCGCCAGGCAGCCACACGAGCTTTTCAATACGCCCTTTTACAATGGGTTTCGGCGCGCTGTGCACTGGTGTGTCGCGCACCGATGGGTCACGATCGGCGCGATGGTGCTGAGTTTCGGCCTTGGAATTGCTGGCATGGGCCTTGTGCAGCAGCAGTTTTTTCCGGATTCAAGCCGACCCGAGGTCCTGGTGGATATCTGGTTCGCCGAAGGCAGCGCCTTCGCGGTCAACGAGGCCGTCGCAAGGCGCATCGAGGATCGGCTGATGCGCGAGCCCGGTGTGGACAGCGTGAGCACCTGGATCGGATCGGGCGTTCCGCGTTTCTACCTGTCGCTTGACACGATCTTCCCGCAGAGCAATGTGTCGCAGTTCATCGTCCTGCCCAAGGACCTGAAGCTGCGCGAGTCCTTGCGCATCAAGCTCCCGGCGCTGCTGGCGCAGGAATTTCCTGAAATACGCGCGCGCGTCAAGATCCTGCCCAACGGTCCGCCGGTCGCTTATCCGGTTCAGTTTCGCGTCGTCGGCGGCGAGCCGTTGCTGTTGCGCCAGCGCGCCGACGAAGTCAAGGCCAGCATGCGCGAAAACCCCAACACCCGCAATGTCAACGACAACTGGAACGAGTCGGTCAAGGTGATGCAGCTCGAGGTTGATCAGGCCAAGGCGCGCGCGCTGGGCGTCAGCAGCCAGTCGATCGCCCAGGCTTCCAGGACGATGCTCGTTGGCAGCACGGTGGGCCAGTTTCGCGAGGCCGATAAGCTGATCGACATCGTGCTGCGACAGCCGCAGGACGAGCGCGCGACGATGACCGACATTGGCCGCGCCTACCTGCCTACGGCCAGCGGCAGGGCCATACCGTTGACGCAGATTGCCAAGCCGACCTTCGCGTGGGAGCCTGGCGTGATGTGGCGCGAGAACAGGGAATACGCGATCACCGTTCAGTCCGACATCAGCGAGGGCTTTCAGGGTGCCACCGTGACGGCGCAGCTGCTGCCGACCATGCGTGCGCTGGAGCGGTCTTGGCACGCCCGCGGCTGGGGCGAGGTCCGCATTGAGGTGGCCGGCGCGGTGGCGGAAAGCAGCAAGGGTTCGGCGTCGATCGCAGCCGGCGTTCCCATCATGCTGTTTGTGACATTTACCCTTCTCATGTTGCAGCTGCAAAGCTTCAGCCGGGCGCTGTTGGTGTTCTTGACCGGACCGCTGGGCATCCTCGGGGTGGCGGGCGCCTTGCTGTTGTCCGGCAGACCGTTTGGATTTGTCGCGCTGCTGGGGGTCATCGCGCTGATGGGCATGATCCAGCGTAACTCGGTGATTCTGATCGACCAGATAGAGCAGGACCGCAGTCGCGGAATCCCTGCCTGGGATGCCATCGTCGAGAGCACGGTGCGGCGCCTGCGTCCCATCGCCCTGACCGCCGCCGCCGCGGTGCTCGCCATGATTCCGCTCTCGCGCTCGGTTTTTTGGGGGCCGATGGCGGTCGCCATCATGGGAGGGCTGATTGTCGCCACCGTCCTGACGCTGTTGGCACTGCCGGCGATGTACGCTGCTTGGTACCGGGTCCAGCGCGAGGCAGTGCCGGCAGGCTAAAATGGAAGGCTTAGCGATTTGCTGGGGGTGGCGAAGCAAGCCTCCCCTATTTTGTATTAGGGCGCGGGTGGCGAAATTGGTAGACGCACCAGGTTTAGGTCCTGACGTCCGCAAGGATGTG
>Ga0114974_10001040_pt1 | contig 22180 bp, 16 predicted proteins | sample S_130206_EF_Meta_FD_87318 | JGI IMG/M metagenome (GOLD analysis project Ga0114974, IMG submission 87318) | Freshwater microbial communities from Lake Simoncouche, Canada to study carbon cycling - S_130206_EF_MetaG | ecosystem: Environmental > Aquatic > Freshwater > Lake | place: Lake... | reverse complement strand
TCGGCGAGGAACGCGAGCGGATGGCCTTCGTCGAACGTTGGCGTGGCGTCGCTCGACAACCGCCCGAACGCGTGGATGTCCTCGCGACCGTCGGCGAAGTCGGCGAACACGGCCAGCCCGAAAGCCTCTTCGCCGTTGACGGCCCGGACGATCGAGGGCACCGCGCTGACGAGATCGCGGAGGCCTGGGTCGTCGAGGAGTGCGGCGTCGCCGGGGCCGAGCCGGGGGAGGACATCGGCCACGACCGACAGGGCCTCGCCGTCGATCGCCAGGCCCACGAGAGAGGAGACGAGAATCGGTTCCGATCCCGCCTGCCGGCCGAGGTTCCCGAGGCGGACGGCGTCGGCGACAGCCTCGGCATGCCGGCCCTCAAAGGACCCTCGCCGCGCCGCGAGGGCGAGGATCCTGGCCTCGGTGCGCATCGCTTGCATCTCCGGAAGCAGCATCTCGATGCTCGGGCGCGCCCAGTCGCGCGCGAAGCGGCAGCCCGGCATGTCGGCGGCGCGGCGGATGGTGTCGACGAGGGCCGCATGGTGGGTGAGGAGGTCGCCGACCGCGGGGCTCGCGATGTCGAACTGCGGATCGGCGAGCGGGCCGTCGGCCGCCGTGAGGTCGGGAGCGGCGGCGATCGCGGCGCCGGCCTGCAGGTGGAGGCGGGCGGCGTTCTCGGCGTCGACCGGCGCCGGCGGCAGCGCCGCCTGCATCATCTCCGCTGCCTCGACGCGCATCGCCCGGGCCTCGGCGGCGACGGCGTTGTCGAGGATCAGGAGCGTGCCGAACGACACCGCCTTGGCGAGGATCGCGAAAGCGAACAGCCCGATCACCGGCCAGCGCGAAGCGACCGCCACCGACGAGGAAGCGACCGCCGTCATACCGGCGCGGCTGATCCAGATCCCACCGATCAGCGCCGAGAGAGCGACGGTGAGGACGGGGCCGAACCAGTTCGGCCGCATCCGGGCGTCGAAGGCGAGCCATCCGCTTGCCCACAGCCAGGGAAGGAGCGCGAGGACGGGGAGGGCAACGCCGAGGAAGAGCCACAGCGCCCGGCGCCGGTCGCTGCGGGCGGCGGCGGCCGTGCAGGCGGCCGACCAGAGGAGACAGGCGGCGGTGAGGAGGAGGAAGAAGGCGAAATAGCCCATGGACGCCTGGCTCCGGCGAGGAAAAGAGGGGGGCAACATCGGGGTGTCAGCCGCACGCCCGAGGGGCTATTCTTGCATACCGGAGGGCCCGAATGGGCCCCACATTGCGTTCCCCGCCGAGTCGCACCGACCTCCAGCGAGATCCCCGATGGCCGACGACCAGAAGCCTGCCGATGCTCCGAAGCTGACCGCCGTCGAGGGCTTCAAGACCGCGAGCAACTTCCTCCGCGGGGATATCGCCAAGGAACTCGTCGACGGGGCCCCGGGCTTCGGGAAGGGGAGTGTCCAGCTGCTGAAGAACTTCGGCACCTACCAGCAGGACGACCGCGAGCAGCGGAAGAGCCGGGAGGGGGCCAAGAGCGTCCGCGAGATCAGCTTCATGATCCGCACCTGCGTGCCCGGGGGGAAGCTCACCGCCGCCCAACTCCTCGCCGCGATGGACATGGGGGACGAGATCGGCAACGGCACGATCCGGTTGACGACGCGGCAGTCGATCCAGCACCACGGCGTGGTGAAGGGGGATCTGAAGGAGTTCATGCAGAAGGTCCACACCAACCAGATGACCACGCTCGCCGCCTGCGGCGACGTCGAGCGCAATATCATGTGCTGCCCGGCGCCGATCCACGGCAATGCCGTCCGCGACCAGATGCAGGCCAAGCTCGACGAGCTCGCCATTCATCTCGCCCCGCGGACGCGGGCCTACTACGAGATCTGGCTCACCGACCCGGAGACCGGTGAGAAGGAGCGCGTGGCCGGCGGCCCGGAGGTCATCGAGCCGATCTATGGCCCCACCTACCTGCCGCGGAAGTTCAAGACGGCGTTTGCCCTCCCCGAGGACAACTGCACCGACGTCTACGCCAACGACCTCGGCTTCATCGTCGTCCACGAGCATGGAAAAATCCTCGGCTACAACGTCGTCGCCGGTGGCGGGATGGGGGTGACGCCGAGCGCCGCCAAGACCTTCCCGGCCCTGGCCAAGCGACTGGGATTCGTCCCCCCTGAGGATGTCCTCGGCATCGCCGAGGCAATCGTCAAAGTGCAGCGCGACTACGGCAACCGCGCCGACCGTAAGACCGCGCGACTGAAGTACACGATCCACACGATGGGCCTGGAGGCTTTCCGGGCGAAGGTGGAGGAATACTTCGGCAAGCCGCTTGCCCCCTGCCATCCCTCTGACGTCCATGGCTTCGACGACCACATCGGCTGGTTCGAGCAGGGAGATGGAAAATACTTCTACGGCTTCAACGTCGAGAACGGCCGGATCGTCGACCGCGATGGTTTTCAGTTGAAGACCGCCGTCCGCAAGATCCTTCACGAACTCTCGCCGGGGGTGCGGATCACCGCCCACCAGAGCCTCCTGTTCACCGATCTTGCGGCCAGCGACCGCGACCGGATCGCCGAAATCCTCCATGCCCATGGCGTGAAGACCTCGGAGGAGATCTCGACGCTCCGCCGCTGGAGCATGGCCTGCGTGGCCCTCCCTACGTGCAGCCTCGCCGTCGCCGAGAGCGAGCGCGTTCTCCCCGGGCTCATCGACAGTCTCGAGCCGGAGGTGGCGAAGCTCGGGCTTTCGCACGACGCCTTCACCGTCCGCATGACCGGCTGCCCGAACGCCTGTGCCCGCCCCTACAACTCCGACATCGGCATCGTCGGGCGGACGGCGGGGAAGTACACGCTCTTCCTCGGCGGCCGGCTCCTCGGCGACCGGCTCAACGAGCAGTACAAGGACGTCGTTCCCTTCGAGGATCTTTGCCAGGAGATCACCGCCGTCCTCACCTGCTACAAGGCGGAGCGAAAGACGGGAGAGACCCTCGGTGACTTCTGCCACCGCAAGGGAATTGAGGGGGTGCGCACCTGGGCCAACGAGTGGCTCGCCGGCGCCCGCGGCCACGGCTGATCGCGGCGGGGAGAGCCCGGCGGGCTGATATCCCTGCCAGCGTGGGGGTATTAAACCCTATTGAGGGGTGGTATCGTCTCAGGACGATTCACCGCATCAGCGCGGCTGAACGGGCGACGGCCGGGGGGACGCCATGCGACGCTGGGGAGATATTTGGTTCGGGCTCCGCGAGCCGGTCGATCGGTTGACGTATGCGGCGAGCGGCCTGGGATTGGCAGTCTTCAAGTACGCCGTCGAGGCCGGGGTGATCAAGGCCACCACTGGCCAATGGTTGACGCCGGTGGAGTTCGTCAGTCCGTCGCTCTCGGCTCGGGAATTCTTCGTCGAATCTGCCCCGGAATGGCTGGGCTTGTTTCTGGTGTTTTGGACGGTCCCTTTTGTGTGGATCGCCCTGTCGATGAGCGTGCGACGAGCCTATTCGGCCGGCAGCTCGCCCTGGCTTGGGGCCCTCGTGCTCGTGCCGCCGGTGAACCTCGTCGTGATGGCGTGCCTGGCGATCGCCCCCGACAAACCGGCGCTCTCGGTGGAACGACCCGTGGCCACGGCCAAGGCGCCGAGGAGGGTTACCCTGACGGCTGTGGGCTGCGGTCTCGCGGTTGGCATCTTGGCGATCCTGGTCGGAATCTACGGGTTCGGCGAGTACGGGGTGGTGGTGTTCCTTGTGACGCCGGTGATGATGGGGATGGCGACCGGCTTTGTCTATAACCGGCCGGTGGTCCGGTCGACGGGTGCGACGGTCAACATCGCGGTACTGGTGACGCTCCTCGCCGCCGGAGTTCTTTTGTTGCTCGCCTTTGAGGGAATGATCTGCCTGATCATGGCGGCGCCGATCGTGTCGCCGATGACGATCGTCGGAGCGATTCTGGGAAAGTGGATGGCGGAGTGCACGACGGCTGGATCAGGGCAGATGGTCGGCATGATCCTGGCAGTCCCGTTTCTGTGTGGGGCTGAGACCCTCACCCGGCAGATCCCCGAGCGGGTGGTCCTCACGACCGTCGAGGTCGATGCCCCGCCTGAGGTGGTGTGGAAACGGATCGTGGAGTTTCCCGATCTCCCCGCGCCCACGGACTGGTTTTTCCGCTGTGGGATCGCCTGTCCGATGCGGGCCCGAATCGAGGGAAGCGGCGTCGGGGCGGTGCGGCACTGCGAGTTTTCCACCGGCGACTTCGTCGAGCCGATCACCGTCTGGGAGGAACCTGTTCGGCTGGCCTTCGACGTCGTCGACCAGCCCGACCCGATGGTGGAACTGACCCCCTGGCGGCATGTCCATCCTCCCCATCTCGAGGATCGGTCGCTCGAGAGTCAGCGCGGCGAATTCCGGCTGGTCGATCTGGGCGGCGGGCGAACGCGGCTCGAGGGGCGCACCTGGTACACCTTCGACATGCACCCCCAGATCTACTGGACGCTGTGGAGCGACTTTTCGATCCACCGCATCCATCGCCGCGTCCTCGACCACATCCGCACGCTGGCCGAGGCCGATGCGGCTGGCGCGGGCGGGCGGATCGAGACCGCTGGAGTCGGTGCTTCGAACCCGTGATGGCAAGCGGGCATCCGCCAGTTGATGCCGCTTACGCCTCGAGCGGAAAGCGGCACTCGACCCCGCGGAATCGCATGAAGTCACGCTCAGCCCTTTAGGATCGACTGACGTCGAGAAAAGCCTCGACCTCGAGGTCGTCCGCGAGATCGCCGAGCGTGGCCGGGTCAATGCCGGCCCGTAGCCCCATCGGGCGGGGCTTTACCTTGAATCGAGGCTCGGACGCTTGGACCGTGATTCCCGCCAATCCCCGCCGCACCGCTTCGTTGAGCGTGGCTTTCAGACTCTGCCCCGTTGCCTCCATGGCTGCCCGGAGCAACTGTTCGACATCGGGATCAACCGTGATCGTCGTTCGCATCAAGGCATCATAGCATCACGATTTTCGTGACAGCAAGATGCCTTTTTCTGTGGTCGGGGAGCACGAGCCGGCGACGGTGAGTGAGCACCGCGGGTCGGGACCGGCCAGTCTGGCTCTGCTCCCAATTCGGCGTGCAAATTGGGAGTGTGTTCCCGGGGCCTTGGCCATCAGCGAATCGGGTGGGGCCCGGATCGCTGATTCTCGCACCGCACCGGCTCCCGCCTCACCGGGCGTTCACCGGGCGAAGGCTTCGGGCTTTTCGATCACGAACATGTGGCCGTGGTCGCTTGTCACGATCACCGCCGTGTCGTCCCAACCGCCGTGCGCCTCGACCCAACCGGTGATCGCCCGGAAGGCGGCGTCGCCGCTTGCCACTGCGCCGATGGCCGCATCGATGTCGTTGCCGTGGCTCGCCCAGTCGACATCCCCCGCCTCCACCATCAGCCAGAAGGGTTTTTCTTTCGCAGCAAGGACGTCGAGCGCCGCCACCGTCATCTCGGCAAGCGTCGGATTCTCGTCGACGTCGGCCGGGGTGTAGTGGATCGGCTGGCTGTACTTGAGCCCCAGGCCCGCTTGCTCACCGAGGGCAAAGAGCTTCTTCCGCCCCTCTTCGGAGACGAGCACTGGGTCGTAGCCGCCGTCGGCTGTGGCAAAGGGGAGATTGCCTGGCTTGGTGCCGAAGATGCCAAACAGGCGCTCCCCGCCGGCGATCGCGGCGGCTGCCCCTTCGGCGAGTACCTCCGCCCCCTTCCGCCCCGCCGTTCGCTGGGCGATCCGGTAACGGCCCCCCTTCCCGGCATCGATCGCGGCGAGCGTCGAGGGGGCAACGTACTTGTTCCCCGGTTCGTAGTTGACCCCCTGCTGCTTCGAATCGTCGGGGGTGTCGCCGCCAAACCCGCAGCCGATGACGACGTCGAGGCCAGGCAGTGGCTCCCCGCGGTGTGACACCGAGCGGACGCCGACCATGTCGCGGGTGATGTCTTGGTAGTCGTCGCGGCTGACGTTGTTGGCGTAGCCGCAGGCCGGCGTGGCATGGGGGATCGGCACGCTCGTCACCGTCCCCACGGCCCACCCCTGCTTTTGGAGCGTGCGCGCGATCGGCTCCAACTGCTCCCCTGCGGGATCGACGTTGATCGCGTCGTTGTAGGTCTTGCGGCCGGAGCAGAAGGCGGTGGCCGAGGCGGCGGAATCACAGACCGCATGGGGACGGTAGCGATCCCGGCCGATCAGATATGTGGCCTGGGCGATCGGGTCCCACGGCGTTGCCCCCCCCATCGCCGCGTCGTAGCCGCCAGCCTTGTCGCCGCCGGGGTTCTTGAGCGCTTGAGCGTCGACGTCGACCTTCGTGCCGTCGTTGGCGGGGCTTGTGGAGCAAAACCCGAAGGCGGTCGGGGCACCGGCGTAATCCTGAAAGGAGAGCCCCGTGCCGCGGCCGGAATCGTAGGCCACGTTCCCCGACAGCGCGATCGCGGCGGTGCGCGTCGTCGTCCAGTCCATCCCGTCGAAGACCATGAGGATGATCCGCCGCTTGCCGGCGGCGGCCGCCGCCACCTGGAGGGTATGGACGTCGGTCTGGTCAAAGTAGTCGGCAGCGGGGTTGAGCGTGTGCTCGGGGAGCCGGCCGTAGATCGCCCGGAGCCGATCCTCGCTGCGGTAAGGGCTCTGCTCCCCCGCCACTCCATCGAGGCCGATGCCGAACGTGTAGACGGGAATGAGCCGATTGGAGTGGTTCGACCAGGAGATGTAGTGCCCTGGCTGATCCCCCCAGTGGCCCCACGGGGCGGTGCCTGAGTGGGTGGCATCCCACTGGAGTCGGGCGAAGCGATCGGTGGGCCGCAGCGACACCGCCGGGACGGTCGCCGTTGGGGGTGGCTCGGCGGCAAAGGAGAGGAGCCCGCTGGCAACCCAGCCGAACAGCGTCACGAGAAGAACACGGCCGCGCACAGTCATGAAAACGTCCCCGGGGATGGTGTCGCATGGTGCCGAGACACACCACCGGGAAATCGTAACAGCCGCTCATGAGCGGTAAACGAGCGTCCCCGGAGGGCTGGCCCGAGGCTTCATCAGGCGGGCACGTCGTCCCACACCGGGCACCAGAGGGGCTGGCGAGGGAAGAGGATGCCGGCGAGCCGCTGGGCCATCTGCGTCGACGGCTCCATCGTTCCCCGGGCCACCGCCTCGACCGGATCGCACTGGCCGAGGAGGAGACGGGCGAGCTCGTCGTCTGCCAGCCGCAGCCAGCTCCGGCCGACCCGCCCCTGCTGCACCGTGGCCTTGCCGTCGGTAACGACAACAGAGCCGCGGAAGCCGGGCGATTCGATCCCCAGTTCGAGAGCCTCGCGGATCCCCGCCGCCGCGGCCCTGGCTACCGTGGCCGGCGCCACAGCCTGGAAGACCTCAAGCGGACGGATCAGCTTGGCGACGATCATCCGGTCGTGGGGCTGCACGAGGCTCTCGCCCCCGGCCACGGCGGCGTGGAGGGGATCGGCGGCGCTTGACTCGTAGACGATCTCCTGACGATCGTTCTCGATCGCTTCGGCGCACACCCGGGCGAGAATCTCGCGCTCGAGGCCGGGGAACTCAGGGTCGGCGAGAAGCTCGAGGATCCGATGGCCCGCCTGGATGCAGTAGCCGACGATCCGGGCGGAGGTCTCGTGCAGGTCGTAGCGGTCCTGACCGACAAGGGCGACGAGGATTGAGTCGAAGGCCCCGCGGCTGACCAACCAACGCGAGTAGGCCTCGCCGCGATCGAGTGGGCCGACGAAGCGGGCTGCGTTTTGGTTGTAGATCCGGAGAACGGCGGGGAGTTCGACGTGGCGCCATTGCCGCATCGTCACCCCTTCGGTCGACCGTCCGGCCGCAGGAACGGCACCGGCTGACGAACGGGCCAGCGGGGTGGGACGCTCGAGGAGCCTGGCAAGGATGTCGGTGGGGCGGCCGGGAGTGGCGCAATCGCGACCGAGAACCGACCAGCCCATCTCGTGGAACGATGGCGCGATCCGCGTTCGCGAGAACGCGACGGCAGCGCCCATCATCCGCATCCGATCTTCGGCGGCCTGCACGAGGCGTTGACCGTGACCGGCTCCGCGGCATTCCGGCAGCACCGCCACCCGATCGATGACCGCGGCGTTGACCGAACCGCCGCCGAGCATCATCGTCCGCGGCATGACTTCGACATGGCCGACGATTCGTCCTGCCAGCCGGGCCACGAGCCGGTTGCCGGGATCGTGCTCGGGATGGTCGACGGCCGCGTGGAACTCCGCCCGCGTCGGGGCCACCGGGAGCCCGGAGAGGAGCTGAATGATCTCGCTCTGGTCACCGGCCCGGGCTGGGGCGACCTGGCACTGCTCCAGCATCCACGACGGGGGACGACGGGGAACAACGGGGTGGATCGGCAGGTGGATGATCGCCGGACGCTTCTCGCTCCGCCGGCGGGCCGAGGTCCGCGGCTCGGCAACGACCGCGAGGCGGAGGCTGTCGGCGTGACTGGACGATTCCGTCCCGGCATCGTTTGCCATCGCGTCGGCAACATTCGAGTCCGAGACTCGATCGGCGGCGATCGTACCGACCGCGATCAGGGGAGCGGACTCGCCGCGGCTCGTGCGCCGACCGGCGTGAACCTGGGAACGATTCCCCCTTCGCATACCCTCCGCTGGCATGGTGCCTCCTCATCCTTGGAGCGACATCAACAGTCCGTTGGCCGCAAGGATAGGCGGATTGTCAGTCGATCTCAAGTAGGAGGAAGCGGCGTAACGTCTTTTCTTGGAAAAAACACCACGGATGTTCCCGGGATGCGAGCGCCTTCGTGGCGCGGATTCGATGGGCGAGTGGCCCGGACAGTGCAAGCAATCGCTCGCGCTGCGGCTGCGTGTGGAAGGCGAGGCGGTCGTTGGTGGCGCGGATTTCCCGACAGCGCCTGCGGGCGAGAGTCGGCGTGGGGAAGGTGTCGATCCAGCGCGACTTCTGCATCACCAATTCCTGGACGTCGGGCCCGAGCTGTTGAAGTGGCGGCAGATGGCGCTCGGGATGGTAGTCGAGGTCGCGGAGCTTCTGGTGGAGCGCCGCGAGCTCGGCCACCGGATCGCGACCGGCCTCTGCGGGGAAAATCTCGTCGATCGGCAGGCGCAGGGTTCCGGTGACGACGGCGTAGCGGGGCGGATCGCAGCCGGTGAGGCGACGCACGATCCCGTCGGTGATCCGGTCATAGGCTGCGCCGCCGATCCCATGGACGAAGACGTCGGCGACGAGGAGGCGGGCGATGAGCGTCGTGAGCAGGGCCCGTGGACGGAGACGAAAGCCATGCCCCTCGAGCCGCTGCAGCGCGTCGACCCACGTCGACGGTGAGGTGTCGGGCGTGATTGGAAGCTCGACCCGCAGTGTCTCCATGTCGGAAAGGAGGAGCATGCCGGCCGTGCCGGCGTTGGCGAACACGCGCCGCCGGCGGGGATCATCGCGCGACCAGATCCACCACGGCACCTCGAACCAAGGCCCGTCGGCCGTGCTGTCGGTGCGGACCGCCAGATCGGGCATCGGCCGGCCGTGGCCGCGGACACGCCAGGCGCGACGGTGCTCGGCGAGCGCGGCGTTGTAGGCCTCATGGAGCTGGCGCGCGCGGGCCAGGAGCCATCCGGTGAAGACGAGCACCGTCGGCAGCCGCACCAATTCGCTGACCGGCAGCTCGAGCGTCTCCAGGCCGAAGCGGGATTCGACGAGATGGCGGGCCTGGGCCAGCGCGATCCCGAGGCGGCGCGTCTCCGCCGCGCGCTCCATCACCAGCGGCCACCAGCGCCTCAGGATCGGCGCCGGCTCGAGCGGAAGGAGAAGATCGCAACAACGGTCGCCGAAGGAGGCGAACGTCTGATCGTCGAGGATCCCCCGCTCCTCCCAGGCCATGTCGGGGCCCGGGCCGTCGAATGGCACCTGCTCGAGCTTTGCCTCCTGCGGCGTTCCCACCGGGACACCGACGCTGGTGTGGTGGCAGCGATCGGTGTCGACGATGAGATTCACCGCGGTGCCACCGACCTGGCGGGCGTAGGCATCGAGAGCGGAGTTCTTCAGCCACACCCCTGGGTGGAAGAGCTCCGGTTGGTGCCCCCCCATGATGATCGGGCGTGCGATCCAGTCGGCGACGTCGCGCGGCCGTTCGACGTCGCGATAGCTGCCGGTGTACTCGGCGGCGACGGTGAGCACCTCGCGCCGTGTCGCGGCCACGAGTTCCCACAGCCGCATGTCACCGATGCGTGTGTCGAAGGCGGCGCGAAGGAGGCGGTTGTTGTCGAGGAGCGTCTCGACAGCGTCGGCCGGCGCGTCCGCCTTCGGCACGATCGGCGGATGGATGAGCCGAGCGCCCGAGAGGGGCGGGGCTCGAAACCTCCGGGTCGCGGAGGGCCACGATGATGTCATGGGGTGCGATGGGCTGGCCGGAGGAGAGGCGTCCGGAGGTTCAGCCGGCCCCGTGTGTCGACGCGACGGCGTCATGCGCCGACGCCGCCACGGCGGCTTCGGCCCGGTCGAGAACGCCGCGGTAGTAGGCCAGACGGGTCTCGGCGTCGTCCAGAGCCCCCCCGAAACTCCTCGCCAGATCGAGGTAAAGGAGGGGAACGGGGAGCTCCACGACCCGGAGGCCGGCCACCGAAGCCTGCACCCAGACCTCAAGCGGCATCGCATAGCCGAACTCGGTCACATGGAGCGCCTCGAGCGCCCGGCGGGTGTAGGCCTTGAAGCCGCAGAAGGCGTCGGTGAGGGAGAGGCCGAGGCGGGCGTTGATTTCGGCGGTGATCGTCTCATTGATCCGTCGACGCGATTCGGGGGGACGACTGTCGCCGTCGAAGACTTTGAGGTAGCGGCTGCCGGAGACGATGTCGGGGAGTTGCGCTGCGGCGGGATCTCCCGCGGCACCGATGATCGTGGCAGCGTCGGTGAAGGCGGGGATGAGTCGCGGTTGATGCTGGCCATCGCAGTCGATCGTCACCAGCCCGTCCCAGTCGCCGGAGAGCGTTTCGCGGAACGCCGTCGCCAAGGCGGCTCCGTAGCCGCGGTTTTGCGGATGGCGAACGACCCGGATGTCCCCTTGCCGCTCGAGCCGGTCGGCGAGGAGCCGCGACGTACCGTCGGTCGAGCCATCGTCGACGACGAGGACGTGGGGCGTGAAGCGGAGGACCTCGTCGAGGACCTCCTCGACGTGCCGAACCTCGTTGAAGACCGGCAGGGCCGTGAGGAACTTCGGCTGCCGGGGCACCGCGCCGCTCCCGGCAGCGTCAGACGCTTCCGGGTGGCGGGAGGATCGAGAAGGGGAAGGCATCGCGGATCCTTCTTGACAGGCTTAGCAGGGACAGGCTGTGCGGTGACCGGCCGGAAGACGTCAGGTCACTCAGGGCCCGGACGCACCTTGAATTGTAGCGCCGGGAAAGTGCCGGGCAACGCGCCGGTACAGGTGTCACAGGCTGCAGAGGGGAATGAGTGGATCACGCTCGGCGTCGCTTGCCCGGCATTCGAGCCCCGGCACGAGGGCGGCGAGGCGATCGGCCAGCACCGGCATCGAGAACCGCTCGCTGGCGTGGTGGCCGAGGACAACGGCTTGCATTCCCAGCGCCGCGGCGTGGAGGGCGTCGTGGAGCTTCAATTCTCCCGTCACGAAGGTGTCGCAACCGGCCTGACGGGCGATCGGGATCCCTTCGGCACCGCTTCCGCAGACGATGCCCACTCGGCCCACCTCTCGGTCGGTGGCCCCGGCCAGATGGGTTCCCGGCGCCCCCAGATGGGCGGCGAGTTGGCGGGCAAACTCGACGACGGAGAGCCCCGGCGGCGCGAGCCCCATCCTGCCGAAGCCGGCGAGCGGCGCGACCGGATCAGGATTCAGCGGCGCGACGGCAGAAAGCCCGGCGGCGGCGGCGAGCTGGTCGTTGATCCCGCCGACCGCCGAATCCCAGGCGGTATGGCTGCTCCACACCGCCACGCCGGCGCGGGCGAGATCGAGGAGGAGGCCACCGGTCGGGGTGGTATCGGTGAGTCGGGCGACGGGGCGGAAGGGGAGGGGATGGTGGGTGACGATGAGGTCAAAATCCCCGCCGATTGCCTCATCAACCACGGCGGCCGACAGCGTCAGGCAGGTGAGCACCCGCCCGATCCGTTCCCGCCGGCTGCCAACGAGCAGGCCGACAGAATCCCACTCCGCTGCCAGCCGCAACGGGGCGAGATGCTCCAGCGCGGCGGTCACGGTGGCAAGCGACAACATCGCCTCGATCATACAATCTGTTTTTGGCCCAGTCCCTCTTTCTGCCCCCGGTACCACTCCATGGATCGAGCCAGTGTCTGTATCCCGGCCGGCGCCCTCGCTTCCGACCTGCGCACCGCCTTCCGTCGCGCGCGGACACTCGGTGTGAAGGGGGTGGAGCTCGATGTCCGCGCCGAGCTCGACGGGGGGCGGATCTCCGCCACCGGCGTGCGGCAGCTGCGGAAGTGGCTCGCCGACGAGGGGCTGGTGGTGGCCGCCCTCCGCTTCCCCACCCGGGGCGGCTACGCCGATAGCGATCGGCTCGAGGCCCGGATCGAGGGGACGAAGCGGGCCCTCGACATCGCCCACGGCCTCGGTGCGCATGTCGTCACCAACCACGTCGGCCCGATCCCGGCGGAGGATTCTCCGGCTTGGGGCGTGTTGCTGGGGGCGCTTCGCGACCTTGCGGGATGGAGCGAACGCGCCGGCGCCACGCTTTGTGCCGAGGCGGGGAGGGCGTCGCCTGCTGATCTCGTCAGGCTCGTTGCCGCGCTTCCCGAAGGGGGGCTCGGCTGCACGCTCGTCACCGGGGCCTTGGTCGTGCACGGTCACGACCCGGCCGCCGCCGCCGCCGAACTCGCGGGGATCGTGCGCCACGTCTGGCTGACTGACGCTGTGCCCGGGACGTTTGCCGGCCATGGGCGGGCGACGGTCCTCGGGCGCGGGGATGTCGACATCGCCGCCACGCTTGGCGCACTCGAGGAGCGGGGCTACCGCGGCTGGCTCGGGCTCGAGGTGGTCGACGGCTCCGATGCTGAGGGGGAACTCGCTGCCGCGATCGCGCGGCTAGCGCTCGTGTGAGGGCTCGACGCGGCCTCCTCGCGGCGGCGGAAGGTGTAGATCCCGCGGCCGTCGGGGGAGAGGATTGTGAAATACACCTCCCCCGCCTCGTCCTCGCCGAAGCTCAGGACGGGGAGCCCTTCACGGTCGTGGGGGATGGGGCGGTTGGCGGTGGCGCGCTTCGTGGCATCGTCTACGGTCAGCGCCCACAGCCTCCCCGACACGTAGTCGGCATAGAGATAGCAGCCGTCGAGCTCGGGGAGCTTCTTCCCGCGGTAGACATTGCCGCCGGTGATCGACTTGCCGATGTCGTGGGCGTATTGCCAGACAGGATCGACGAATCCCGGGCCGGTGGCCGTGTTGGTCGGTGCGTAGGGCTGGTTCCCCTCGCGCAGGCTCCAGCCGTAGTTCGCCCCCTTCGCGCCGAGATTGATCTCCTCCCAAAGATCCTGGCCAACATCGGCGATCCACAATCGGCCGGTGCGCCGATCGAACGACATCCGCCATGGGTTGCGCAGGCCATAGGCCCAGATCTCCCGGCGCACGCCGGAGGGGCGCGGCGGCTTGCCACCGTTCTCTGCCATCACGGCGACGAAGGGATTGTCGTCAGGGATTCCGTAGGCCGTCTTCTCCCCCTTGGAGTCGACGTCGATCCGCAGCACCTTGCCGAGGAGGTTTTGGAGGTTCTGCCCGTTGCCGAACGGATCGTTCTGCTTTCCTCCGTCACCGCAAGCCACATAGAGATAGCCATCGGGACCGAAGCAGATCGTGCCCCCTTTGTGGTTCCAGGCTGGGTGCTCGACGCGGAGGATCTCCTCGCCGCTCGTCGGATCGGCGGAGTCGGGATCGTCCTTCGATACGCGGTAGCGCTCGAGGACCATCGTGAGGGGCGTCGTCTTGGTGGAGTAGTGGACGAAGAACTCGCCGTTCTCGGCAAACCGGGGATGGAAGGCGAGGCCGAGGAGCCCTTCCTCGTTTTGCTTGTCGGCGTAGTGGACCTTCTCGGTGAGGTCGAGGAACACCTTCGTCGCTGCCGAGTCGGGGCGGAAGACGTGGATCGCCCCCTGCTGCTGCGGCACGAACAGCCGTCCCGAGCGATCGCCGGCGTGCGTCAGCAGGATCGGCCGCAACGGATTCGGCGTCCCTTCGACATCGGGGGTCCAGCCGGTCCAGACGAGATCGGGGAACGCCTGGACGGCCTCGATCGGCAGCGGCGACTCATCGATCGCCCCGCCCTCCGCCACGGCCGTGGCGCCCCCCGCCGGAGCGTCAGCGGGCGCCGCGGTGGCACTCCCCGGCCAGAGGGCCAGCACGAGAAGGCCAAGGAGGGCCTGGCAGACGTTGGCAAGGGGGGATGGCACGGGGAGAGCTCCGCTGGAAAGGGGCTTCTTCAAGCCTTGAAGAGAGAAACTTGGTGACCGGGAAATCGGCGGGGTCATCAGGGCTTCCGGCCCGGGAAGCTTGCAGGCTGTCCATGATCGGGCTGATTGACCACGCTGCGAATCAGGCCTATGGTGACGTATTCTGCTGTGAATTGTCTGCTCCCGCCCCGAATTGATCCAGCCACACCTCAGGCTTTGTGGCCATCGCGGCATCGACCGACATGCGACCCCTCCTCACTTGGCTGGCAATCCTCGGGTATGGCGTGCTCGCCCTCGGGCTGCCGTTGCCTGCCGGGATGGGGCCGACGGGAGCGTCGCCAGGGCTCGATGCGGCCGGCACGATCGCCGCCAAGGATCGCTCGGTGCCATTTCCCTGCATGAACAGCCCCTGCGGCTGTGACAGCGCCGACCAGTGCTTTCGCGACTGCTGCTGCACGACGCTCGCCGAGCGCCTCGCCTTCGCCCGCCGGCACCGGCTCGATGCCGACTTGGTCGCCACGCTCGAGGCCCGGATGACCGGGGGGGGTGAACTCGCCGATCGGAAACTCCAAGGCTCCCGCTGTGCCGCAAGCGATCGGGCGGCCAAGAGCTGCTGTGAGAGCGAGCAGAAGCCCGACTCTTCAGCCGCCCAGGCAAAGAGCCGCTGCTGCGACGAAGGCGTGACGGCGGAGGCGGGCGATGCAGAGCCTGTGCCTGTGGTCGCCGAGGGACGCCCGCGCCAGGTGACCCTCCGGGCGATGCTCGCCTGTAAGGGGCTCGTCACGTCGTGGCTGGCCGTGGGTGGCGCCCCTCCCACACCGCGCTTTGAAATCACCGGCCTGCTCCCGCCGCGGGCTTGGGTCGAGCTGTTGGATGAGTCGGGGGAAGATCCCCTGCTCGTGCCCGTGCCGCCGCCGCCCAAGGTGGCCTGAACGAGGATTCCGCGGCCCTCTCTGGGAGCGTGTGGAGCAGCTTGGGATTTGTCCCTCCCTGGCCCCCCGCAAGCCCCGGCGCCGCTTCTGCCGTCCCGTTCGTCGGAGCCGTCTGTGAGTCATGCGCTGCCGCATGATCACGCCGGTCACCGCGCCGTCACGATTCCAACATTCATTCGGCATCGAAGGACCCACATGTCTGTATCCAAGGCGTGCCCGCGCCGGTCGCGGGCGTTCACGCTCGTCGAATTGCTCGTCGTCATCGCCATCATCGGCACCCTCGTCGGCCTGCTTCTCCCCGCCGTGCAAGCGGCGCGCGAGGCGGCCAGACGGAGCAACTGTTCGAGCAACCTCCGCCAGCAGATCCTGGCGATGGTCAGCTATGAAAGTGCCCGCAGGGCGCTCCCGCCGACCGACATCCCCGGCGGGTTCTCGATTCAGGCCAGGCTCCTCCCCTTCATGGAGGAGGCCACCATCGCTTCGCAACTCGACTTCAAGCAACCGGCGACCAGCGGGGCCTTCAACGCCCAGGTGCCAAACCCCGTCTTCACCACGCTGTTTGCAACGCCGATCCCGGTGATGCTCTGCCCGAGCGATCCGTCGCCTTCGATCCACACCGTGTCGGTTGTTGCCGGTGGCCCCTACACCTACGCCGGACTGAGCTACATGGTGAGCACCGGGTCGGGCACCGGCACCAACTACGACCAGCGCTGGCCCACCGACGGCATCGTCTCCGAGGGATCCAAGGTTCGCTTTGCCGCGGTCAGCGACGGGCTCTCGAAGTCGGTGTTCATGAGCGAGACGGTCCGCAGCGCCGGCGACGACCTCGTTCTCACCGCCGGCCAGGCGCCGAAGTTCCCCTACCAGAAGACGCTCAACGGCTCCGGCGGCGTGACGAGCACGAAGCAGGCGACGCCCGGCTATCCGGGGAGCGGGGCATGGTCGTCCGGGGTCGTCGGGGGAGTGATCCAAAACCCGCCGGTGGAGACGATCTGGAAGTCGTTCACGTCGTGGCGTGGTGCCAACACCAACACGATGCGTGGCCGTGGCACTTCGTGGGCCCTGACCGGGGCGTGCAACACCCTCACCAATGGCTACAGCCCTCCCAACAGCCGCGTACCCGATCTGGTGGTCCACGCCACCGGTTTTTTTGGCCCGAAGAGCTACCACCCTTCCGGGGCCCAAGCCGCCTTCGGGGACGGGTCGGTGCGGCTACTCTCCGACAGCCTCGACGCCACGGTCTGCCGGGCGCTCCACAGCATCAACGGCGGTGAGGCGGTGTCGGCCGAGGAGTGATCGACGCTCCCAGTCGATGCAATTCATGACCCACGCGGTGGGCCCGGGGAGCGACTCCCGGGCCCGCTGTCGCGGGGGCCTTCCCTCTTCTGCCGGAGCGATCGATGTCCCCGTCCGAGTCCCCGTCTCCATCCCACGACTCTGCCCGCTGGCCCGACTACCGGGCGGTGTGGCGCTGGCATTTCTATGCCGGCATTTTCTGTATTCCGTTCGTCGTCGTGCTGGCGATCAGCGGCGCGATCTACCTCTTCAAGGCGGAGCTCGAGGGCTGGGCCGAGCGTTCGTATGACCGTCTCGAGCAGGGGGGAGACGCTGCTCTTGCATCGGCGCAGATTTCAGCGGCGCTCGCTGCGGTCCCTGGCAGCACCTTCGAGAGCTACGAACTACCAGCGGCGCCGGAAGCGGCGGCCCGTGTCCTCCTGCGCAGCGAGGCCGGCTCGAGACGCGTCTACGTCGATCCGACGTCGCTCGAGATCCTCGGCAGCGTCAGCGAGCGCGACCGCTTCATGAAGCAGGTCTTCCGGCTCCACGGAGAGTTGCTGATGGGCAACCGCGGCTCGAATCTCGTCGAGCTTGCCGCCTGCTGGACGATCGTCATGGTGCTCACCGGGCTTGTGCTCTGGTGGCCGCGACAAAGGCGTGGGCTAGCGGGCGTGGTCTGGCCGCGGCTCCACGGCGGAAGGCGGCTGTTCTGGCGCGATATGCATGCGGTGACGGGGGTGTGGATTTCGCTCGTCACGCTCGCGCTCCTCTTCAGTGGCCTCCCGTGGGCCAAGTTCTGGGGAGATTATTTCAAAGCCGCGCGACGCGTGACGGGCACGGCCGTCGCCCGCCAGGAGTGGTCCAACGACGGCGGGCGGGCCGAGGCCACCGGCGCCGCCGGGGCAGCCCGCGGGGCCGAGCATGCTGGTCATGCCGGTCACGGCGGCGGCGGGAAACGCTCGGCCCCGGTGGAGCTGACCGCGGCCGACCTCGCTGCGGTTGATGTCGTGGCGGCGACGGTCGCGCCACTCGGCCTCGAGGCGCCGGTTGTCCTCGCCCCGGCGCCTGAGGGGAAAGGACGGTGGACGGCGAAGTCGACAACCGCCAACCGGCCGCGCCGGGTCGATCTCGTCGTCGATGGGGGGAGCGGCGAGATCGTGCGCCGCGAAGACTTCTCGACGAAGCATCCGATCGACAAGTTGGTCGCCGTGGGGATCGCCTTCCACGAGGGGCGGCTTTTTGGCTGGCCCAACCAGCTCCTCCTCCTCATCACCGCCGCCGGGCTCGTCCTCGTCTGTGGCAGTGCGGTCTGGCTGTGGCTGCGGCGCCGCGATCCGGGCAGGCTTGGCGCACCCCCACCGGGGATCTCCCCCCGGCGGAGCGTGCCGCTTGTGGCCACGGTCGTCGCCCTCGGTGTGCTTCTTCCCCTCTTTGGCCTCTCGCTGTTGGCCGTCCTCCTCCTCGAACGCTTCGTCCTCCGGCGCGTGCCGCCGGTGAAGACGTGGCTCGGCCTGGCGTGAAGCTTCGTTCGACGGGGGCCTGCCGATGCCGCCCGGTCAGGCGAGTCGGGCGGCCGCTGCGATCGCCGCGGTCTCGATGCGGAGGATGTGGCGTCCAAAGGTGACGCGATCACATCCGGCCGCCTCGGCAGCGCTCACCTCCTCCGCCGTGAATCCCCCCTCGGGGCCGACGAGGACGAGGATTGCGGCGGTCGGGCCAGCCGCGAGCACGGCCTCGGGGGGCCGCCCGTGGGGATCGGCGAGGAGCGTGCGCGTGTGGCTTGGCACTGTGGCGAGGAGATCGCTGATCGATGCCGCCGCGCCGATCTCCATGAGCGTGTCGCGGCCACATTGCTTGCAGGCCTCGATCACGCCCCGCTCGAGCCGGCTCCGGGCCGAGTCGGTCGCCTCGGCAACGCCGCGCGTCGTGATCAGGGGGACGAGTCGACTGACGCCGAGCTCGGTGAGCTTCTCCACCATCCACTTCTGCCGGTCCCCCTTGGGGAGCGCGACGGCGAGCGTCACCGGCACCGCCGGCGGATGAATGGTGGGGAGAGCGTCGCCGAGGGTGAGCGTCACCCGATCGCGGCCGAGGTTCGCGACGCTTGCTTCCCACGCCTGACCGCGGCCGTCGAAGAGCGTCACGGCGTCACCGACCTTGGCGCGGAGAACGCGAACCAGGTGGCGGGCCTCGTCCCCTTCGAGGAGGGCGCTGGTGCCCTGCGGGGGCGTCGTGAGGAAGAATCGTTCGCTCATGGTGGAGGGGGATCCTGGGGCGTCGCGGGGACGGCTGGCAGTCGGGGAATATTCGCGGTGCTGGAGCGCTCCGCGGATCGGTGTGAAAATGGCCTCGGTGACCGTCTTCACCAAGGACTACACTCGCCGCATGGTACGCGATCGCTGGCTGTTCACCGCGCCCCCGTTCTCCGGCGGTGCCGATCCGGCCACCTTCTACGCTGGCGGGCCGCAGGACGAGGCGCTGGCCCGGTTGGAATGGCTTGTCGAGCAACGGCAGCGCTGTGCGCTTGTCGTCGCCGACGAAGGCTGTGGCAAGAGCCACCTCGGCTCGATGATCCCCAGGCGTCTGGGGGGCATGGGATGCGAGGTCGTGCTCCTCTCCCTGCGCGGTCTCGGCGGCGACGACTGGCTCGAGCTCCTCCTCGCCCGGCTGCCGCTCGATCCGCCGGCGCGGGCCGAGGCGATCCGGCCGTGGCAGAAGCTCGAGGATCGGCTGCGCGAGAACACGCTCTTGGAGCGGACGACCGTGATCGTCGTCGACGACGCCGATCATGCCTCCGCCACGGCGCTCGAGGGAATCACCCGGCTCGTCGTCGCCTCCGAGCCGCTCTTCCACCGCACGCTCCTGGTGTTGACGACGAGCCCTGACGGGATGAGCCGGCTCCCCTCCCCGCTCCGGCAGCGGACGGCGGTGCGGATCGAACTGCCGCCGTGGGATGAGGGGGATGTGGCGGGCTTCATCGCGGCGGCCCTCGATCGCGTCGGCGTCGATCGCGAGCTGTTCTCCCCTGAGGCGATCGCGACGCTCGCCCGGTTCACCGGCGGCGTCCCCGGCCCAGTTTGCCGGCTGGCGCGGCTGGCGGTGGTGGCCGCTTCCGCCGATGGCCTCGAGCAAGTCGATGCAGGAACGATCGAACGAGCCTGGCGCGAGCTTGCCCCCGATCCCGCTCCGCGTCTCTCCGTTCCGGCGTCTGCCGACGATGCGCCGAGCGTTCCGGTCAATCCTCGGGTGCGGGTGGTGCGCCGTCTCGGTGAGTGAGCAGGAGCCTCCGCTCGCGATGCCGCCAGCGTCATCTCCGCAGGAAGCGAGGGGGCTGTTGGGAACGACCCTGCGATGGCCTACACTGACGCTTCTTCCTGGGGGGCCTGCCGTTCCTGGGATTCCACCGACACGCCCGCGGAGAGTCGCTGTGGCCCATCCAGCACGAGACCCGTCCCCCTCGATGAGTGGTCGTGCGCCCGCGTCTTCAACCACCGGTCGGTCGGTGGCGATCTCTCCCGATGACGATTCGGTCATCGACCTCCGCAACCGCACGCTCGCTGCCTTCCTTGCCTGGTGCGTCCCCGGCCTCGGCCACTTCTACCAGGGGCGGAAGCACAAGGGGGGGCTGTTCATGGGAGCGATCCTCGGCATGTTCCTCGCCGGCCTCTGGCTCGGCGGCGGCAAGGTCGTCTACGCGGCGTGGCGGCCGGCGGAACCGCGTTGGGCATTCGTCTGCCAGGCCGGTGCCGGGCTCGTGGCGATGCCGGCGCTCCTGCAGTCGCGCCATCTCTCCGGTGGGGCGAAGCAGCCGTTCTTCACCAGCACCTTCATGGCGCCGCCGCTCCATCCGGGGCAGATCGTGTCGCGGGCCTATGCCGACCGTCTGATCGCCACCGATCCCGACATCGATGACGAGGCGTTTTTCGATCGCCCCCCGTATCGGCAGTTTCGCGGCGATCAACTCTCGCTCTGGCAGCGCCGGCTGGGGCGGTGGTTCGAGTTCGGCACGCTCTACACGATGCTCGCCGGGATGCTCAACATCCTGGCGATCTACGACGCCTTCGCCGGGCCGCTCGGCGCCGGGTCGTCCAACGGCAGCGATCCGCGCAAGCCCTCTGAGCCTCCCCGCTGACGCGGCGGCGCTGGCTGACTTCCCCCCGATCAACTTCAACACGAGCTTCCCATTCTCCGTCTCATCCCCCACGGTCTCCCGACAGTCGCACGGATGCCGGTGCTGACGTTGACCTCCATGGAAGGAACCGCATGACCGCGCTCGAACTTTTGGCCTTCATGCCTCCGGTGGCGTCGTTTGCCGATCGGGTGCCGGGATTCCTCTTCGGGCTGCCGCTGGTGGCGCTTGCGAGCCTCGTGTTTGCCGCGACGCACCATGAAGACCCGGCAGCGATCCGCTTGGCGGCGATCCACTGGACGGTGTGGCTCGGCGGCATCCTCGGCATGGTGCTCGCCGGCGTCCTCGTCCTCGGCTGGTTCAGCTAGCGGTCGGCGTGGCGGCTCTCGGACAATGTGCGTTCATTTTGGCCGCCACCGCAGAATCTGTGGGTGCCTTCCGATTCGGGTAGGCGGCCCATTGTGTGAAACAGGGCGCATTCGATCCCTTGAGCGGTTCTAAAGCTTGCTGCCGTGCTGGCGATCTTTCGCCTGGCACCAGCAATCCAAGCCGGCAGCCGCCTAGCCTTGCCGCGCCGGCAGCTGCCTTACCCGCCCCCCGGATTCAATTCCCGCCCGGTTCAAACTCGTCGCGGACAGGCGCTGGTGCCGGCGCGGAATCCGGGGGGTGACGAGTCGCTGGTGCGGGAAAAGTGTCTTTCAGATTTCGCTTTCTGCGTGTGGTACGTGCGATGTGGAAAAGCAATCGGGGGAAAAGTGATCTGGCGGCCGTGGCGCGAGGAAACGCCGAGAGACTTTGGACAGGGCCTTGAATTGGCCTTGCCTTGAAAATAGGGGAGATGGTTTGCTGAGGTAAGGGGGAGTGTTTGCGGCCCTCCGTGGAGTACAGATCTGCTCATCAAAAGGATGGATCCTATGGCTCGCTTTTCTTTGAAAGCCTTTTCCCTTTGGCTGGCTGCCTTGGTCTGTTTGCTGGCGGCTCCCGCCGGTGCCGCCCCGATCACCTATCAACAGGTGACGGTCGGCAATGCCGGCAACGCCAACGACACCGGGGGCGGCAATATCGGCGCCGTGGCTTACGACTACCAGATCGGCAAGTACGACGTGACGATTGGCCAGTACACGTCGTTTCTGAATGCGGTAGCTGCGACCGACACCTACTCGCTCTACAACTCCAGCATGGGGACCGACGGAAACATCGCGGGCATTTCGCGTACCGGTGGATCTGGCAGCTACGCCTACAGCGTGCTCGGGAGTGCCAACCGCCCGATCACGTACGTGAGCTGGTGGGATTCGGCACGCTTTTCAAACTGGATGGCCAACGGCCAGCCGACGGGAGCCCAGACGAGCACGACGACGGAGAACGGGGCCTACAACGTGAACGGGGCGATCAGCGGCAACGCGGTGGCCAAGAACGCAACGAACCCGAATACGAGTGCCGCTCCGACGTTCTTCATTCCGAACCAGAACGAGTGGTACAAGGCAGCGTATTACTCGCCG